>Ga0247722_10000202_pt1 | contig 38194 bp, 31 predicted proteins | sample MSEWelMarce3H_FC_FD_189094 | JGI IMG/M metagenome (GOLD analysis project Ga0247722, IMG submission 189094) | Subsurface sediment microbial communities from gas well in West Virginia, United States - MSEEL Well Study Marcellus 3H_FC | ecosystem: Environmental > Terrestrial > Deep subsurface >... | reverse complement strand
ATCTTGTAGAGACCGAAGTCCGCCGGCTGAAAAATTTCGGTTATATTGGCGACATAAGAGATAAAATGTTTAAAAGCGCGCGCTATTTTCAGAAGAAAAAAGGTGTTTATTTATATTTGAAATTTCAATATTTATATTCATTTATTTAATCTATCATTATCCTTTTATTATTTTTACTTACTAACAATTAAGAAGTGTCTATTTTTGTAGGTCTTTTTAATTTTATTCTTAATTTCGTTGGAATCTGTCATTCCATTCTTACATAACGACTTTATCTCCTCGTTAAGGATATCCTTGTTATTTTTACAAAAGTCGTCAAATCCGTCCGATGGTTTAGAATCTCGGCTAATAATATTTTTAATATGTGTATCAATCGCATCCAATAGCTCCTTCTGGACTGCTACATAATTGCGGCGCTCTGCTGGTGCCTTTTTTTCAGTGCTTTTTTTTCTCAAATAATAGCGCGCGCTTTTAAACATTTTATCTCTTATGTCGCCAATATAACCGAAATTTTTCAGCCGGCGGACTTCGGTCTCTACAAGATATTCATTATTTTCAAGCCAAATTGTCCACGCCTCCTTGAAGTCCTTTCTGTGGTCGTATTGGTGTAACTTTGAAAACTTGAATAACTCCGCCGTAAGCTCCTCTGTAAATTTGTATCTATATATCGCATTTAAAGTAGCCGCGTTAGGATTCTCTTCGGTAGTAAATTTACTGTGGAATTCGCGAATGTTTCCGTCGGAAATGGAACAAGAATCGCGGCCAAGATCATTTGTTCTACTACTATCAGGCCACTTATTAACGCCGTCGCAAATAACAAGGCCGTCATAAATAGGGGAAGTTGTTCCATTAAATAATTCTGCATTTAACATTTCAAGTTTAACAATAGGTAATCTGTGTAAGGTAAATGTTACAATATTAGAGACATGCATTTCAATTTTTTTTAATACTAATGTCCTATAGAGGGGCGTCGATCGATTTAAATGCGATACATTTGATATATATATTTTTGATTTCATGAATATATTGAAATTCACGCTTAAGTCTCTGCATAAAGATTTTTTGATACTTTTTGTTTACCCATTCACCATTGATATATACCGCTTTTAGGCGTGTATGTTTCTCTATTTTTCTCTCTATTTTCATTTCTTCTTGTTGTCTATAGAACGAATAATCCTCATTCTCTTCATTATCCTCTTCAAGCATTCCGTAAGATATGCGATCTATATATTTTTGCTCACGAGATAAATCAGTTGTTATTTTACAGAACCTCCCGTTTTCTGAAATGTACTCTATAGTTGTATAGCTATCAATGTAATAATCGCACGGCATATTGAAGATGAGTTTTATATAAAGGGTTCTTATAATCATTACAGAAAAAAGTATTTCATTTTTTTATAATATGTGAAAAATAAAATTTATAGTTTAATGGTGACTTTATTATGGTAACAATTCCGGTGACAATTTAATACATTTAATTTGCGGGTCTTTAGATGGCTCGACGTCATAGTTTTCTTCCACAAGCTCGGTCTGAATATTTACATATTTACAATCAGCGCCTCTATTCTGCTCGATAGTCAGAGCAATATTTACAGGGTCTACGACTACAAACGGAACATATACCTCTTCATTATTTGCCTTTGAATCGTGATATAATGTTAGCGATTCATAGAAATCTTTTACCTTCTTATTAATGCGGATTTTTTGCGCATCGAATGAAGTCAAATACAACCCATCTAGGCTTTTTACTCTTGATAAAGCAACGTAGGTTTGACCGCATTCAAATATACCGCTTCCAACATCAATTTCGGCAGCATCCATGGTCGCACCTTGAGATTTATGAATAGTTAATGCCCACGCCAGAATAAGAGGCACTTGCGAAACTCCTATTCCCGGAATTTTATCACTTGCCCAAACATTACGCACCATTACGCGGTCAATACCGTTGTTGAATTTTACGCGAGGACATCCAGTAACTTCACAAAACGCAGTGACGACTCCCTGACTCCCATTACAAACTTCTATACCCGTCTCTGATTGAATATTCACAATACACATAACCTGAGAACCAACCTTAAGTTTCATTTCTTTATCACAAATTAGATTACCCGACAAGAATTCTAGTTCGATTTGAATGTCTTTCTCATTGAAGTCGTATCGTTTTAGTCTGTCTGCTTTTGTCATCTCCAAATCCTTCGCATACTTAATTTTAAACTCACGTTCTTCGCCAACAAGTGCCGTCATTTTGGTATTGTTAATATGTTCTACCTTGGCGCGTGTAGGATACAGTTTGGTCGGCTCAGTAACCAAATTTGGGTCTTGCTTACGACCTACATACTGAAGGAGCAAATCGTTCGCCTTACGCTTAATTTTGCCCTCGCGGATTTGATTTAAAATGGTCGCATAAATCTCGTCTGTCTGGCGGAAAATTTTTACTAGCTGTATTTGGCTGTCGCGGTGAAATGCGGAATTCCAGTCATCACTTTCAAAACAAAATCGCTGCGTATCTGGGTCCTCCTTATCACCAACAGGCGGTAATTGAAAGAAGTCTCCTGAAAATATTAGCTGGATTCCGCCAAACGGCGCCAAATTACCTCTTACCGCCTTACCAATTTCATTCAATATATTAAATAACTTCAACGATAACATACTTACCTCATCTACAACTAAAATATCGGTCCCTCTCCAGGCGGATTTGGCGAATTTATTCTTTTTTATCTTTGTAACTAACTGCTCCATAGTGCCATTTCCTAGGCCAATTCCTGACCAGGAGTGTAATGTTTTTGCCTTGGAATTCAATAAAACCGCCGCACAACCGGTGAGAGCTGTAACCTGAATATTTTTAAACCTCGATGTTGCGTGCTTATTAATTAGACGAATTAACGCTGATTTTCCTGCTCCACCGGGACCCGTAATAAATATATTATGACCTTGAATATATTTATCAAATGCTATTTGCTGTTCTTTTGAAAGTTCCATACTGTAATTTGTTACGATATGTTTAATATGGTTATTTAAATCAATTTTATAATTTAACAATTCGGCAATTAGATACCACAAATTAAAAGTTAAATATATCAAATAAATTTACTATATATAATATATGAACTTTGATTTGAATATCGATAATTACACTAGAGAGGAACTAATTCAGATGTTCGAATTACCTTCGAATTTTGATAGAAATATAGTCGAAATGAAGGAGGCGCAATTGAAAGACAGTATTTCTAACAACAAAGAGATTCAAAAGGAGACTCAAACAAAAACCATAAATTTTCTCATTAAAGCGAAGAATATCATATTAAATGAAACACGCAAACCAAATGAAGCGCTTCAAAAAACTATAAAAAACCTGTATCACTCAAATTATGAATTACAGCCATCTGAATTAGAAAACAATCAAGAACATATGGTTCAAGTTAGACCCCCGGTGCATTATTTGTCTTCGAAGCCAGGCGAGTTTTTTCCAGGTGTAATCAATCCTATCAAAAAATCAATCATTAAACAAACTTTAAATATAGACACGAGGTTTAGAGACAATTATTTTACTAGCCCAGCAACAAATTTTAACTTTGTCTTACCTATAAATTTTAATAATGTTCTGCAAATGCAGTTGTCTGCTGTTGAATTACCAACTTCATATTATGCGGTATCTAAACAATATGGCAACAATTTTTTTACAATTACAGTTGATACCGCTGCGTCAATCGTTATAAATATCCCAGACGGCAATTACGAGCCGGATACTATTATAAAAATCATAAATAAGCAACTTGAAAATGAAGGCGCTCCATATAACAAGGTAAATTTTTTAGCAAATTTAACTAACGGAGCAAATGGTGGGGCAACCGGTAGTGGTCAAACACTGGTCGGGTTTACAGATCTTTCTACGGCAGTGCCTCCCCATACCCGCCTCGAACTAAATTTTCAAGCAGATAGAAATGGTATCGCAGATAAAAATACACCGTTACCTTTAAAGTTTGGCTGGTTATTAGGGTTCAGAAACGGTATTTATGTAAATAGTCTAAATTATGTATCTGAAGGCGTGATTGATGTATATGGTCCAAAATATGTATTTTTGGTCGTGGATGACCATAATAACAGCGTAAACAACGGTTTTTTTAGTGCGTTCAACTCTTCCTCCTTGAACAAGAATATACTTGCGCGAATATCACTACAAAAAAATAAATTTAATGTATTAGACTACAACAATTTAAATGTTTTTACAACGCCTCGCGAATATTTTGGTCCCGTCAATATACAAAATTTTACCGTGCAATTACTAGACGAATATGGTAGAATCGTTGACTTGAACAATATGGATTTTAGTTTTAGTTTGATTTTCACTACCGTATATGATGTATAAAGTGGGCGCTGCTTACTTTTCTCCTGTAAGTCTATACTTCGCCCAAGAGGTGGGCGTTATTTTGGTCCCACCGTCATATTTTACTGCGTATCTCTCCTTCAACAGAAGCTCGTTTAAATGAACATCGCCAATATAAACATCCGCTAATATACGGCCATATTTTTCACTCTCAATATTCTCTAATCTAACATACTTGTTCAATGCTAAATTAGAGACAAAATCGCGAGCCAATTTGGCGGCGTCCTTTTCTTCCTCTTCCACGCCTTTTCCTTTGATTTCTGGGGTATCAATTCCATTTAATCGCACGGACAGACGATAGATTGGAGACTCATTGTAAGGCAATTTAGACGCGATAGTTATTGTATCGGCATCATAAACCTTGATGACACGGCCTCCTTTTATCGGAAACGTAAATTCAACAGTATCTTCCCATTTTATGTCAAGACCGTCCTCCATATAGTTTTGACATATAATATTTTTATTACTACAGCAATTTCGTCGAAATATAGATAAGGGATTAAAAATCCACATATAGTCCATCGTCTGATTATGTTACAAACCTTTTGCTGGAGGCTATTAAGTCAATTTTATTTTAATAAAATATCATTATACAGTATTATGGCACACTCATTTAAAACTAGTATGGGGGGTAAAACATTTAAAGTATTTGCGGAATCATCTACTTCTGGAGTATATACATATAATAAAAAGGCTCGAGCTAGCTATTGTAATAGAAATAAATGTCCTATAAATGTAAAAGTTGGTAGTCAAAGTAACCTTATATTGTATAATAACGCATTTTTATTAAACGCAAGTAAAAGTAGATGTATACGAACACTTGGTTATGACAACACAGAATTATATATCAATTTAATTTCAAAATTGGATCTATCAGGAAATTTACCAATTATAACCGATTTATCGGGTCAGGCTCATCCGGTTTCAATCGATGCTTCGAATAATCCTTTGCCACCGTATCTTACATATGATGTTGACCCATCAGGTGTTTTATTTGGAGATACTATTTGTGGTATTAATAATTACGTTAGATTTATGGTTTACGATATTAGCTCTAATCCGCACCATGTAGCACTGGAAAGATATGAGGTACCTGTCACACCGGAACCCATATTAGGACTGTCAACATTCAATCTTGTAGACGGAACTACAAGAAGTATCGATATATCGGGAATTCTTACTCCAGAATCATATAGTAGCATAAACCTATCAGATATTAAGTCAGTGTTCGTAGGGACTAATGTTACCAGTATTGGTAATCAGGCATTTTATAATGCGGCAAATTTGACTTCAATATCCATACCAGAATCTGTCACTAGTATTGGAAATCAGGCGTTCCAAAATGCGTCAAGTTTGACAACAGTAACGTTTCCACGAGGTTTAAAAGCAGCACCGTTTGCGCAAGGGTTGAAGGCAGTAACGTTTCCGCAAAGTTCACAACTTACCAGTATAGGGGATTTCGCCTTTTCTAGCACTGGTATAATATCGATAGAGCTACCAGAATCTGTTACTAGTATAGGAGCGAGTGTGTTCATGGATGCGACACAATTGACATCTATAAATATACCTAATAAAGTAACCAGTATTGGTTATGGGACATTTAGGAACGCATCAAAGTTGAAATCAATAATCATCCCATCAGGTGTTACCAGTATAGGAGAATATGCGTTCCTAAATGCGTCGAGTTTAACATCAATAAGCATACCCGCGTCAGTTACCGGAATAGGACCTAACGCATTTGCGGGTTGTTATGGGCTAAAGTCTGCTACATTTGAAAGTTCAACGAATCTTGCGAGACTTGGTGTCACGATTAGCAATGTTCCACAAAATTTTTTTGGCGCAACGGGTGTGACTATATTAGCTGGATATCCCACAGGTCCCACTGGTCCAACAGGTCAAACGGGTTCAACAGGTCCCAGTGGTCCAACAGGTTCAACAGGTTCAACAGGTCAAACGGGTTCAACTGGTCCCACAGGTCCCAATCAGGTTATTATTAGTAATGGTGTTGCGAGATTTATCGGCACAGGGGCTCTACAAAACGCCACTGCCCAATTAAACGGCGCAACAAGTGTAATTATTGAAGGTTACACAACTATTGACACAGGAGCATTTCAATATGCGCCAAGTTTGCTATCAGTGACCATTCCGTCGTCAGTTACTAACATAGGAGATAATGCGTTCTATTTCGCGACCGGATTGAGAACATTAACATTTGCTGCCAATTCCAAACTCACTAATATAGGAAATTACGCTTTCTCTTATGCGTCAAGTTTGACGACCGTAAATATACCCAATAAAGTCACCAATATAGGAGATTATGCGTTCCAAGATGCGTCAAGCTTGACATCACTAACATTTGCTTCTAATTCCAATGTCACCAGTATAGGACAACAATCATTCCAAAATACCGAACGTTTGGCATCAATCACTATTCCAGCTTCAGTAATGAACATTGGTTCATATGCTTTCCTTGGTTCTGGACTAACAAGTGTTATTTTTGAAAGTCCAACACATCTTACGCGATTTGGTGTTAATATTAGCAACGCGCAACAAAATTTTTATGGACAAATGGTTGTAATATCAGCTGGATATCCTATAGCTCCTACTGGCAATACAGGTCCTACAGGTCCTCAAGGTATAACTGGTAATACAGGTCCTCAAGGTCCAACGGGTAATACAGGAAAAACAGGATCAACAGGTCCAACGGGTAATACAGGAAAAACAGGATCAACAGGTCCCACGGGTAATACTGGTCCTCAAGGTCCCACAGGCAAAACAGGTCCCACAGGTAATACAGGACCCACAGGTAATACAGGACCCACAGGTAATACAGGACCCACAGGTAATACAGGCAAAACAGGATCAACAGGTCCAACGGGTAATACAGGTCCCACAGGTAATACAGGACCAACAGGCCAAACAGGTCTAACTAACACAATTGTTCCAAATCAAGTTATTATTAATAATGGTGTTGCGACGTTTATGGGCACGGGGGCTTTAAAAAATGCCACTACCCAATTAAACGGCGCGACGAATATAGTTATTGAAGGTTACACAAAAATCGAACCTTGGGCATTTCAATATGCGCCAAGTTTGATATCAGTGACTATTTCATCGTCAGTAACCACTATAGGAGATAACGCATTCTATTTCGCGACAGGATTAACATCACTAACATTTGCTACTAATTCCAAGCTCAGTAATATAGGAAACTATGCGTTTTGTTATGCTTCAAGTTTGCGATCTATAATTATACCTAATACAGTGACTAATATAGGAGATTATGCGTTCCAAGATGCATCAAGTTTGACCTCAATCAAATTTGCCGCGGATTCCAAAGTCACTAGCATAGGACAACAATCATTCCAAAATACGGCACGTTTGACATCAATCACCATTCCAGCTTCAGTAATGAAGGTTGGTTCATACGCATTCTTAGGTTCTGGACTAACAACTGTTATTTTTGAAAGCACAAGCAACCTTGAATACTTGGGTTTTACAATTAGCAATGATCAACAAAATTTTTATGGACAAATGGTTCTTGTATCTCCATCAAGGTCCGCACTTACTGTTGCTTTAAACCAGGCACAGACACAACTTAACTTACAATTGACGGCTCTTGCCGTAGCCAACACGGCCTATAACAATGCCAATATAGCGTATAAGAATGCCAATGCGGCCGAGGCAACAGCCAATACGGCCGTTCTTGATGCTGAATTTGCTATCGTAAATGCCGAGATTGACTATAATATTGCGTATCGTAATTTTACTGACACGAGCGCCTCTTCTGCTAACTACCAAACCGTGTATAATGAGTATCTAAACGCATCTAAAAAAAAGGAACACGCGAGCCAAAGGGTGACAAACGCGAACAATGCTTTAACACAAGCACGTAAGGGTTTAGCACAGGCAAGTACAGATTTAGGAAAGGCACAACAAACTCAAACAGCCGCAGAACAGGCAAAGACGCAAACGCAGACACGAGTAAAGACGCTCACCGATGCGCAAAGTTGGGCACTCGCATAATGACTTAAAATATAAATAATACCACATATGTAATAACAGCTGTGATAATTGTAGTCGAACCTACTCGTACAATATAAGCGCCAAACTCGTCTATTTTCGAAATAGCGTCCTTGTCGTAGAGACTATAAATATCATTATCGTATACATCATTATCGTATACATCATTATCGTATACATCATCGTCATAATAGTAATCCGCTACAAAATGCGGCTCCTCGTATATTGGTTCAAGGTAATATTTATCGCCTGGTAAAACCGGTTTCAAACTTTCTAAATCAATATAAAAACCCCACCCATTATCGAAATTATTTGATACATGATGAACTGATAGATTCATTTTTAATTGTTATATTATACTATTAATTTCTTTTTAATAGCATAATTCATTTTTATTTTTTAAATGTTTATCGTTTGGCTCCCATCTTTATAAGAAGTTTTTTGGCCTTTCTAGAAATATTTGCGTGTTTGTATTGACGGGCTCTAATATATGCGGAATAAACCCCTTGACGACTTATTTTACATGTATTTTTCTTGCAAATTGGAAAGGATTTTCTAGGACCCAAGAAGCATTTTTTACCGCAATGTTTTAACATATTTGTTCTCTGATGATATCCGGGTTTTTGGAGTTTCCACCCCCTGGTTGCTGAACCGCGACCATTTCTACGTGTTTTAGACATATAAATTACACGTATATATTATTATTTAATTATCAATTAAAAATATATGGAAGTTCTCAATGAAAATAAAATCAAAACCAAAGACAAAGATAAGGATGAACCAATAAATATAGTCTTATCTTTGGATAAGAGCGTATTAGACAAAAACATTGTAATAAATCAAACCCCACTATTGGATAGCCCATTGTCAAACGACAGTAGTTATCAATATTCACAAACACCTCGGATTGGGGTTCCAGACGAGGATGAATCTACGGAAGTGTCGTCAGATTCGTCAGGCAATATGGTTTCGAATAAGGCAAGAGGGTCAATTACTACTAAAAGCAATGATCAAATAACATTTAAAAAATATAGCTACAAAGAGGTTGAACGAGAGATTGACCAGAATTATTTCGACGAAAATGAGTACTATTCGTGTGCTTTGGATATATTAGCAACATATTTGAGAGGGCAAAAATTGATTTATATGGAATCCAAGTCATATTGTGAAAAAAGGCTGAATTGGCTTATGATGCCCGCTATATTATTGTCCACAACGGCTACAGTATTAGCATCAATAATTAAAGAATATACTTGGGGAGCATACTTGTTGGCAGGTCTTAATGGAGTCATTGCGTTTTTATTAGCAGTTGTAAATTATTTAAAATTAGACGCCACTTCTGAGGCACATAAGATATCAGCGCATCAATACGACAAACTACAATCATCAGTCGAATTTACATCAGGTAAAATTTTATTGTTCACATATGACCCGAGTAATAATGAAATGAGTAAAAAGCTGACTGATATTGAAAGCAAAATTGCCGACATAAAGGGTACGAATCAATTTATCATTCCAAAACCAGTAAGAACAAGATACCCGGTTATTTATAACACAAACGTATTTTTGATTATCAAAAAAATAGAAGATATACGAAAACGTAAGATCAACTCATTAAAGGAGGTTAAAAATCAAAAAAATTATTTAACCGCCGTTTTAAGATCGAAAAAAAATAAGGATAAGAAGACGACCAACTTAGAAGTAGAGATTGTAAGGCTGCAAAAAGAGAAGGATCGCCATATAAATAGCCTACTGCTTTTAAAATCTGCGTTTTCAATTATTGATGACATGTTTATAAAAGAGATGGAAAATGCTGAAAAATATAAGAAAATGACCTTTCGGCGATGGTTTTTGTGTGGATGCGGAATGAGAGAAGAAGACGATGATCCGCGAAAACTCAGCACTTTTGTTGAAGATGTAATGGACCCTTATGGTAGGCAAGATAGATTACAAAAAACCGAAGAGGCTACATATAAAAAACTGGACGATACTTTCTTTAAAAAACTGTTGAATGAGTTTCAAGCCAACTCAAAACTGTTAAAAGATAATATTAATTATACCAAAAATATATATGATAGACTAGAAAGAGGATCCGCGGTCAAAGATAAACCGATTACCCTTAAAAAACAGGCACATATTGTAAAATTATTTGGAAGCCCATATATGGAAAACAATTTATCTGTTGAAATAGACGATTTTGAGCGCGATAATGACGAAATCAAGAGTATTCGGTCTGATTCATCCAATTCTCTTATGGATATTGATGTTGTATGCATACAGACGCATAATAGTTTGTAATTATTTAATAAGTATTTCTTAATATTATACATATTAAATTTTCCGACTTGCCGGAATCGAACCAGCTACCTCTCGATTACTAAAGGATTATACCACTACAGTCAAATGCTCTGCCAAATGAGCTAAAGTCGGAGGGTGCGGCAAAGTATATTGTTTTGAACGTGGGTTGCTGTTACTTTGCTCCAATATAAAGTGAGAATTTATCTTTAAGTTGTTTATTTATTAAATTTTTTATTTAATAAGTTATTAAATAAAAAAATGAATCATATTGCTTGTATAATATGAATGACACCACTATTATTAATTTGTCTTTCTATAATGACTGAGTTTATTTCCGAACCCGATGTTGAAGTTTCGTGGGTTATAGATACTACACCTGATTATAGTCTCGTTGGTAATTTCGTAGAGAGTTATGTAAACGACGAATCATTCAATTATAATATTACTGTTATAGAAGAACAATTTGTAGTTTCTCAAGATGAATGTGCTGCCGATTGTGCTATTTGTATGGAAAGTAGAGAGAATGATAAATTTTGCCAACTAAACTGTAAGCATTACTTTTGCACAGTATGCGTAGAAATTATTTTACATCTACCTCGAGCGTTTCATTGTCCACTTTGTAGAGAAAAGGTTGCGACAATTAAAGTTGTAAATACTGCTTATATTAATTAATGTGTGATTGAATTGAATTGTTGTATTAATGAAAACTCATTTTGTGTAATTTATTTGCGGTTGTTCTGACATTTTCCTGATAAGTATTGTTAGCAGTGAACATTAGCTTTCTAGATTTTATTTGAGAAATCCTATGTGCCTCTTGTATTCTTCTTAATCTCTCCTCGTGTATCATTCTAAAGTATTCTTCCTTTGTCTTTGGAGTTTTTACTTCTGGCGCGGGTGGTGCTGCGTCCTGATAATCTTTGAAATATTTATTGAATATATAACTATGTTTAAGAGACGGATCTAACGGGTCTTGTTTTTTAACTTGGGTTTTATTCGGCGGTTGCTCAGTGTATTCTTGATAATATTGTTGCTGGTTCTGTTGTTGCTGTGAATATTGCTGCTTTTGCGGAGGATATTCCTCATTTTGTTTATTATTAATTGGCACCATACATTGTAATACACCCGTTTTATTTACAACCAAATTCATATTTGAGAGAATGTCATCAAATGATATCTTCTTCTTTTTTTGTGGTGCTGTTACCGGTTTACTTTGCTGCTCCCAATAGTTGGTTTCACCGGCCTTATTTGTTGTATCAATATTGTCGAGTTCAGAAAAATTCAAATCCATTTTTATACACCATTATTTTTTTATACAACTTTTTACAAATTATAATCTATTTTTAATATAAATATGCTTAATACTTATATTAAAAATAAAGGGGTCACTCAAACAATTATTCATAATAGTAATAACAATCAAAATGAATTCAATGAAATTAATTGGGACGCGGATTATGACGGAAATACCGCAAATATTTCGGTTACCACAGACACTAATGGACTCAGACAACATTATGACGCAACACTTGATAATATAGATTTAGACAAACTGCTTAATATTCCCAGTGTTGATATGCCTCTTCATAAAAGACTTGCCAACGATTTTGTCAACCAAACGGTTAGTGATGACCCACGCAAATATTATATCGAATTGCCTGAGATGGAACCTGAAAATATGGAATCGTTCGATTCTATACAACAAGACTCTTTTAAACCGCGCAGCTATATATCAAGCCCCTTGGCCAACGAAGAGATTATTGTTCCAATAACAATCGATGATAAAAAACACAAACATCACAAATACACATTAACCGCGAAAAAACATCATAGACGCAAGAAAACGCACAACACATATAGGGCATATAAGAGGCGCAAGTCTAGCACTAAATCTGCGAAGGCTCGCAGGTCTAAATCTATATCAAACTCTAAACGGGTGTCTTCAAAACCGTTTTCTATTTTTTAAGTATTTTCCAATTATATTTCATAAATCTATTCATTCATTTATATAGACTTTTTTTAAAACTATATATAAATGTCATTTAGAAAATTCGGCGGATTACAATATTCGGCTAAACATAACAGCGTTTCCAGCTATTATAATACAAGTAATAATTTACAGGCAACGACTATAGGACAACCCAACACTTATATCAACGTGGAAAGCGATTTAAGTGGCAATTTTACTACAAATACTGCGCCAAGCACACCTGATGCCGCAATGATAGAAGCTGCTATACAAGCCGCAGTCCAAGAAGCTTTGAAAAATTGGAAGCCAAATTCCACATTCACTCTTGGCGATGGAACTTCAGATGGAACTTCAGATAGAACAACATTAAATTTTGATATAAACGGGATTTTGACGCAGTCATCATATACTAGTTATATACCAAATGTAAATAATATCATTACAATATCATTGGGAAGTAATGTCACAGGAATATCATATGCCGCATTCAAAAATTTATTAATTTTGGAATCAATTAGTATTCCAAAGTCGGTTACAAGCATCATCGTAGAAAATAACTTGTTCCTTAATGTGCCTAAGTTGATGTCAATAACAGTGGACTCTGGAAATATTAATTATTCTTCTGATAGCAACGGAATATTATTCAATAAAAATAACACCCGTTTAATTGCGTATCCAGCAGGAAGGACAGAGTCTTTTTATACCATACCAAATACAGTTAGAACCATTGTGTCGGGTGCGTTTAATACCGTTTCTAAAATGACATCATTAACAATACCATCATCCGTTACTACTCTTGGTCAATCTATACTCGCAGCTGCAACAATAGACACGGTAATCTTTGCTCCGGGTTCCCAACTTACCAGTATAACGGCTTCTGCGTTCGCAGGTGCGACAAATTTGAAGAAGATTAATATTCCGCCATCTGTTATAAGCATCGGAGATTCAGCTTTCCAAAGTTCGTTCGCTGGTGTGAAAAGTTCAACCTCAATTACTATTGATATTCCATCGTCTGTCATAAGTATTGGAGCAAGTGCGTTTCAAGGGGCGATAAATTTAGAATCAGTAAATTTTGCTGAAAAATCCCAAGTTACAAGCATCGGAGCAAGTGCGTTCCAGGGGGCGACAAGTTTGTCGAAGATTGATATTCCATCACTTGTTACAAGCATCGGAGCAAGTGCGTTTCAAGGGGCGACGGGTTTAAAATCAGCAACATTTGCCGCAAATGCCAAAAGTATCAGTATTGGCGCTAATGCGTTTCGGGGCGCGACATTTTTAGATTTAGTAACATTTGCCGAAAATTCTCAAAATATCAATATTGATAATACTGCGTTCACTAATTGTTTACAAACAATAAATGTCAAGTTTGACAGTTTACCTAATCTTACATATACGGGGTTTTATGCTAGCGATAGTCCGCAAAGATTTTGTGGCGCACCAAAAGTCATTATATCATGCCCACAGCTAAAGCCAGGACAATCAACAATATTTACTCTTCCAAATAATAAAACAATAACTGTCGATATATCGGGAAATCTTACGAATGAAGTGTTTCAGAATTTGGACGATCAGTATTATATAGATATAGATAATATCACGTGTATATCAGTCGGGAGTGATGTTACAAGAATTGGCTCAAGTGCATTCCAAGCAACTTCAACAAATTCTTCTAATTTTATAATTAACATACCAAATACTGCTATAAACATTGACGCGTCGGCGCTCAATTCGACAAGGTTGACGTCTATATATGTAGCCCCGAGTAATATTAATTATTCATCACTTGACGGTGTATTATTCAATAAAATTGCTGATACATTAATCCAATACCCTGTAGGAAATACTCAGACTTCTTATACAGTGCCAAATACACTGCCAAATAATGTTACCAGCATAGTAGCAGCAAATGCGTTCCAAGGCGCGATAAATTTGACATCAATTACCATACCGGCTTCTATTAAAACTATTGGTACTAATGCGTTTACTGGTTCTGGAATTAAAAATGTCGTTTTTGACAGTTCAGGTAATCTTTATGCTAATTTTCCGATTTATAAAATTGGACTTAATAACTCCTTTTATGGCGTAAATGGTGTCACAATATCAGTAGCAACAATTTTCACTTTTCAAAATTTAACAACGCAACCTATTGATATACCGATAAATCTTACATGGGATAAATATTATTCCAATGTTTTACAAAATTTCAGTGATATCACGTCAGTATCAGTTGGTAGTCGGGTCACTACTATTAGTCAAAACGCATTCGCATCTCCTCCTACAACTCCTCAAACTATGTCTAGTTTGACATCCATAAATATACCTTATTTAGTTACAGACATTTCTTTATCGGTGTTTTGGTCTATCCCCGCTCTAAAAACGATAACAGTAGATCCTGATAATAATACTATTTATTCATCACTTGACGGTGTATTATTTAATCAGGATCAAAGTGTGCTGATGGCATATCCAGCGGGAAATAATCGAATTTCTTATAATACAATACCAAAAACTGTTACAACAATCAAAGACTACGCGTTCAAACAGGCGAGTAATTTGACTTCACTTACAATTCCTAGTACAGTGAATACACTTGGTTCGTATATAGTCAGTAATGCGTACAAGTTAACGACGATAGAAATTGGTTCGTGTTCCTCACAACTTACCAGCATCGGCGACTTTGTATTTGCTTATGCGACTGGTTTAACGTCGATAAATATACCTAATACAGTTACAAGCATCGGAGAATTTGCATTCCAAGAAACGACAATTTTGGCATCAATTTTCATACCTAATTCTGTTGCCAGTATAGACAGCACCGCGTTTACAAATTCTGGACTAACAAGCGTTATTTTTGACAACATAATCAAGCTTAAGACCCCATCTGATATTTCTATTCTCAAAAATCCACAAATTTTTTGTGGCACAACAAATGAGGTCATTATATCAATAAAATCAACAACATTTACTATTAATAATGAAACTACAACACCAAATATTACGGCTATAGATATATTGACAAATCTTTCACAGGCTTCATATAGTAGCAGCACCAGCCCTATTTTTATAGGAAAAAATACCATACAGTCAGTATTAGTAGGAAGTTTAGTCACTAACATTGAAGCAAATGCGTTCTCCAATACAACTTTGGAATCTATAATCATACCTCGTTCCGTTACAAATATTGATCCGACGGCGTTAAATTCTACACCCAATCTAAAAACGATACAAGTAGAGCCACTTAATGGCACTTATTCATCAGTTGACGGCGTATTATTCAATAAAATTACTAATACATTAATTCAATATCCAGTGGGAAATCCTCAACCGTCATATGCCATACCGCAATTTGTTACCAATATCGAAGCAAATGCGTTCCAGGGTGCGTCAAATTTGACATCAATAACAGTAGAGACTGATAATACTGTTTTTTCATCAGTTGACGGCGTATTATTCAATAAAACTACTAATACATTAATTCAATATCCTCCGGGAAATACTCGACTTTCATATAATACCATACCAAATACAGTTACCAAAATCGGAGTAAATGCGTTCCAAGGCGCGACATATTTAACGTCAATTACTATACCGAAATCCGTGACCAGTATAGATCCGTTCGCGTTTACTGGTTCTGGAGTAAAAACAGTTATTTTTGAAATTTTAAGTAATCTTACGAGTATTGGACTAACTAATGGGTTTAGCTCTGGTCCAAATAATCCTAATTTTTGTGGCGCAATAATTGGTCCTATCAATATATCTGTAGGAACAATATTTACTCTTAACAATGGAACTATACCACAAACTTTCACTACAAAAATCTGCGATATACGCGGAACTCTTAATCAGCCATATCCCAACCCCTCTTCTCTGGGAGGATACATAACTTTTACTGACATTGTATCAGTATCAGTCGGAACTAATGTCACAAGTATAGGACAGCTTGCGTTCAATGGCGCTGCGAATTTAAAGTCGATATCAATGCCAGATACAGTTATCAGTATAGGAGAAAATGCCTTCTGGGGGACCAGTCTAACGTTGATAAAAATACCTAAATCAGTCAAAAGTATAGGAGATTCTGCGTTTCAATATGCTACCAATTTAACAGAAGTACATTTTGATACAGGTTCGCAACTTATCAGCATTGGTAATCAGGCGTTTTATGGTGCGAATTTATTACAAACAATAACCATACCAAAATATGTTATAAGCATTGGTGATAGTGCATTCAATACAACTAATGAGGCTGTTTCAAGTTTAACATCTATAAATGTAGATTCAGATAATAGTACTTATTCATCTGATGGTGTAGCATTATTCGATAAAACTACAAATACATTAATTCAATATCCAAATGGAAATCCTAACGCGTTATACACGATACCAAATCCAGTACCAAACGGGTCAAATACAGATACCACCATCGGAGCGTATGCGTTCCAAGGTAAGTCAAATTTACGGTCAATCATCATCCCGGCTTCAGTGACCCATATAGTTTCAACTGCGTTTAATTATTCAGACATAACAACAGTTATTCTTGAAAATTCAACTAGTCTTACGACTCTTAACCTTATAACTGGCTCTAATCAATCTTTTTATGGCGCAATTGGTCCTGTCACTATATCTGTAGGAACAACTTTTACTCTTAAAACTGGACCTACACCACAAACCTTCGATTTACATGACACTCTTACAATACCGACCGGTATAACTTTAACTGACATATTAACAGTATCACTCGGGACTAATGTCAAGAGTATAGCAGGTGTGTTCAAGGGCGCGACAGCTTTGACAACTGTAACATTTGCCCCAAGTTCACAGGTTATCAGTATTGGAGAAAGTGCTTTCGAAGATGCTACAGCTTTGACATCAATAAACATACCAAATTTCATTACAAGTATTGGAAAAAGTGCCTTCAAAGATGCTACAGATTTGACATTAATTAACATACCAAATTTAGTTACCACTATTGGAGAAAGTGCATTCGAAAATGCTGCAACTTTGACAAATGTAAATTTTAATACATCATCTTCGCAACTTACTACTATAGGTCCAAATGCATTCAAAGGTGCGAAAAGTTTACAATCGATAACCATACCGGCGTTAGTCGATAACATAGATCCAACTGCGTTCAGTCTAGATCAAAATGAGGTAATGTCAAGTTTGACTTCAATAACAGTAGATCCAAACAATATTACTTATTCAGCTGTCGACGGCGTATTATTCAATATAATTACACATACATTATTTCGATATCCTAGTGGAAAAACTCAAACGTCATATGCCATACCAGCTTCGGTTACCATTATAGGAGCGTATGCGTTCCAAGGCGCGTCAAGTTTAACGTCAATAACTATACCAGAATCCGTCGCCAGCATAGGAGCAAAGGCATTCCAACGCGTTTCAAGTTTAACGTCAATAACTATACCAAAATCCGTGACCTACATTGGTACAGATGCGTTTACTGGTTCTGGACTAACAACTGTTATTTTTGAAATTTTAGCTAATCTTAAGACTCTTGGAGCTGTTAGCCCTAATAATACGGGGTTTACAATTGACACTGGACAAAACTTTTATGGCGCAACTCCTGTCACTGTATCTATAGGAACAACTTTTACTCTTCAAACTGGAACTACACCACAAACTATCACTACACAAATTATCGATATACATGGATCTCTTATTCTGGAAAATTACGGTATAAATAAAGCTAATATCTTGACAGTATCAGTTGGGACTAATGTCACCAGTATAGGAGATAACGCGTTCAACAGCGCGACGGCTTTGACAACGGTAACATTTGAGAGTTGGCGTGTTATCAATATAGGAAAAAATGCCTTCTATAATGCGAGCCAGCTAATGTCGATAAACATACCTAAATCAGTTCAAACCATAGGAAAATATGCTTTCCTAGATGCTGCCAAGTTAGCAGAAGTAACGTTTGTTGATCCAGATCAATCGCAACTTATCAGCATTGGTAATCAGGCGTTCTACAGTGCGAATAAATTACAAACAATAACCATACCAAAACGTGTTACAAGCATTGGTGATCAGGTCTTCACTCCAGGTCCGGGTGGTGTGTCAAGTTTAACATCTATAATTGTAGATTCAGATAATAGTACTTATTCATCTGATATCTATGGCGTGTTATTCGATATAGATAAAAAAACATTAATTCAATATCCAAATGGAAATGTTAACAACTATTACATCATACCAAATAAAGTTCCAAATACATCACAAAATACAGTTCCAATTCAAGTTACTAGCATCGGAGCGCAGGCGTTCCAATTTAAGTCAAATTTACGGTCAATCACTATACCGGCTTCGGTGACCCATATAGATCCGTTAGCGTTTTATGCTTCAGACATAACAACTGTTATTTTTGAAAATCCAAGTAATCTTAAGAGTCTTGGAGATGCTGCTATTCCTCCGTTTACAAATGGCACTGGACAAACCTTTTATGGCAAAACTGGTGTTAATATATCTGTTCTAGGACAAACACCAACAATATTAACTTTTCAGGATGGAACGACACAAACTATCGCTGCTATATCGGGGACTCTTACTGTGTCGATCAGCATTTTACCTACAATCGTATCGGTACTAGTAGGGACTGATGTCACTAGTATAGGTTATCAGGCGTTCCAAGATGCGTCAAATTTAGAGTCAATTACAATTTCCAATAGAGTTGTCGAAATTGAAGCTAATGCGTTCAGGGGTGCGACAAATTTGACAACAGTAACGTTTGCTCAAGATTCACAGCTTGACAGCATTGGTTCTTCTGCGTTCTCGCGGGCGACCAGTTTGCGATATATAATTATACCGTCGACTGTCACCCGTATTGATGACAATGCGTTCTATTATACTCAAAGTTTGCGATCGATAAACATACCAAAAAATGTTAAAAGCATAGGTTCTAGCGCGTTCAATGGTGCGTCAAGTTTGACAACAGTAATATTTGCACCAAATGTGTTTCCTATGAAAATAGGAGATTATGCGTTCGCATCTACGAATAATTTGCTGTCAATAACCATACCAAAAAATGTTAAAAGTATTGAAAGTCACGCGTTTAATTATTCTCAGATAAAAACTGTTGTTTTTGAGAGCATAACTAATCTTACAGGTTTTGGGTTTTCAATTGGTCCTGGACAATCATTTTACGAGGCAAATAATTATGTTGATATATTTGGGCCAGCGCAACCATGGACAACACTTACTATGACGGATGGAACGACAAAAACTATAAATATATCGGGACCTCTTACACAAGGTTTATTACAAAGCTCAGTGTCAAATGTATATGACATCGCGTTAGTATCAATAGGGACTAACGTCACTAGCATTGGTAATAGCGCGTTTGTAGGTGCGAATTTATTACGTTCAATAACTATACCAGCGTCAGTTACAAGCATTGGACAGTTTGCGTTCCAATATGTGAACAGTTTAAAAACGGTAATGTTTGCTCAAGATTCACTTATTGCCAGTATTGGTAATAATGCGTTCATGAATGCGGCAGGGTTGACATCGATAATAGTTCCGGCTTCCGTTACAAGTATTGGACAGAATGCGTTCAATGGTGCGTCAAATTTGACAACAGTAACATTTGTCCCTGGTTCTCTACTTACCAGCATTGGTGGCTCGGCGTTCGCATATACACAAAATTTACGATCAATAACCATACCGGTTTCTGTCAATGCCATAGATTCAACTGCGTTTATTAATAATTCTGTTGTGCTATCAACGGTTGTGTTTGAAAGTTTAATCACTTTTAATAATCTCTTGTCTACTCTTACATTTACGATTGGCCCTGGACAAACTTTTTGTAGCGCAATGAATGTCACTATATCTGTCGTAGGACCGACGCCAACAATATTTACTCTTATAGATCTAACTAAAAAATATGTAAATATATCGGGGGATCTTACTCCAGCATCATATAATAATAATAATATAGATCCTTTTAAAATTTTGTCAGTATCGGTGGGGATTAATGTCACTAGTATAGGAGAGGGTGTGTTCTCCTCTCCTCTGTCCAAATTGACATCAATAACTATACCTGGGTCTGTTACAAGTATAGGAAATTATGCGTTCAATACTGTGTCAAATTTGAACACTGTAACATTTGTTCCAGCTTCGCTACTTAAACATATAGGAAATTATGCCTTTGCTAGTACTGGTATAACATCAATAACCATACCTGAGTTTGTTGAAAGTATAGGAAACAATGCCTTTTATAGTTGTACTGGTATAACATCGATAACCATACCTGCGTCTGTTACAAGTATAGGAAATAATGCCTTTGATAGTGCGATATACTTGGCAACAGTAACATTTGCTACAGGTTCTCTACCTCTCAGTATAGGAGCGAGTGCGTTCAAAAATACGAAATTTTTACATTCTATAACTATACCTGACAATGTGACCATTGGTAGCGATGCGTTTGTTAGCTCTGCGCTAACAACAGTTACTTTTGTCACTAAAACACATCTTAAGAGTCTCGGTGATATTCATGGGTTTACAATTGGCCCTGGACAAACCTTTTATGGCAAAACTGGTGTCACTATATTAGCACTCGACTTTTCGCTCAAAACCACCCCTAGCACTGAATACTTTTATAGCTCTTCGACGGTTTCACGTGATACGACTGGATATACTCGATGTGATGTTTTGTTAGTTGGTGTTGGAGGTTTCTCTGGCTTTAGTTACGAACCTACCAATCAAACAGGAATCTATTTTGGAGGAGCAGGCGGTGGAGGAGCAAGTGCTTCTTTTACAAATATAACGTGTAACCCTTTTGACGGACATATAGAATTTGAAATCAATACGGGAAACCCTTTTTTCTTTAACAGAATTTGGGAGTTGAATAACTGGAAACTAAACGGGAACCCTGTTGATTGTAATTTAGTCGCAGGAAATGGTGGCAATGGTGATGACGTTCCATCAAACCAACTCGTCGCTAGTATTCTCTTCGGTTCCGGCCTCGCTGCTCCCAGTGGTGGCGGTAGCGGTGGGGTTGCTAGTGGTTCGGCTAATGGATTACCTTCAGGCACAGTGAAAACTATTAGTAATGGAACTGCGGGCTCGAATCGTTATTTTTGGCCCTTTCCCTATACGGGTGATCCCGCTTATAGTGGTGGTCTTACAAACTATCCGTTTCTAGTTTCTACTTCTACTTCTAACGTCAAATTGTACCCTAATATCGGTTTGCCTTTACCAGCTGGAGGCGCTCCTGTTGCTATAGAGAACTTTACACCGCCATCATTATCCCCAGACAATAATACTGAGGATTATGGGCATGGGAGTAGATATCAAAAGACACCAGCCACTTTCTATCAGGATGGTCGCACAATTGAGTTTACCCTTGAAGCAACTGAACCAGGAGCCGGATATATACAGGTTAAATTATACAATCCTTAAATTTGGTGCGATAAATTCATCTACCAATTAAATATCCTTATTCAGTTATAATAAAATTGAAATATAAATTGCTTGAAAAAGTAATGTATATTTTATAATGCTACAAACGTTAGAAACCGTTTTACTTAAAAGGAATTCGCACGTGCGAGATGCGAATATTCAATTTTACGAAGAAGGGCATAAATACGTAATCTTGACTGAACCCGATGTAAAATATACATCGGTAACTACCTGGAATCACTCTCATTTCCCGCATTTTGACGCGGATGCTATTATTAGTAATATGATGAAGGGACGTGGGTGGAAAGAAGGACATAAATATTGGGGTTTAACCGCCGAACAAATAAAGACGCTTTGGTCTGACAACGCGGCTTCCGTTTCCGGAGCAGGAACCAACCTCCACTTTGAAATCGAATGTTTCAACAATGAGCCGCAAGTCGAATCAGGCTATACAAACCGAGAATTGTATGACCATTATATGTGTTGTAACAAGGATACTCACGAATCGCGCCCCATAGAATGGCAATATTTCATAAATTTTGTTAGAGACCACCCTGATTTGAAGCCTTATCGCACCGAATGGATCATTTATAATGAAGATGTTAAAATTTCGGGATCTATTGATATGGTGTATGAAAACCCAGATGGTACGCTGTCGATTTACGATTGGAAGCGGTCCAAAAATATTACAAGAATAAATAATTTTAATAAATTCGCATTGTCGCCGCAAATCTGTCATTTACCCGACTCGAATTTCTGGCATTATGCTCTACAGCTAAATACATATAAGATGATCCTCGAGGAAAAATACGGCAAAAAAATTTCGAGTTTATTCTTGGTTAGATTACACCCAGACGCAGAAGAGAAAAATTACGAGCTAATTGGTCTACCGGATTTAACAGTAGAAATAAACGATTTGTTTTCAGAACGGAAGGCACAGATACGCACGGAAACTAATTAATCCGCAAACAATTTAAAACTAAACAAACAAATTTAAATATACAATAATGGACGCTGAAACCATTTTTTTTACACTATTTGTAATTTGGTATTTTAAACAATTCCACGCTTCTCATCATTTAATCGTATCGAGTATTCATTTTTTGAAAACAACACGCGATTTTATTAGCCACTATAATAATTTAATGCTTCTTGAGATTTCAAATTATAGTAGCGATTCTATTAGTAATGATGACACGGAAGTAGACGTCAGCGTACAAAATCAAAATACCATCGACGCAGTTATTGTTAAATATGAGGATAAATATCTTCAAGAAGTTAGACGAATGGACAGAGAGTTTCATTTCGACGATCACGCGGACTTCGATTCAAAGACTTCAGAATGTTTGGAATCAATTCGCGCATCGTATGCGAAAAGAAGGGCCGAAATTAGTAAAATTTTAGGACAGATTGATTTAAAATTACAAATATACGAAGGTGTTGCTGATGATTATGTTGTTTACAGCGATGATAAGGAGGATGACGTAAATTCTGGACAAACGAAGGAGGATATAATGAAAGCATTCTTGGAGGAGAAAAAACCGCTTTTAGAAGAAGACGCGCTACTGTTATCGTGTCTAGAGACGCCTGATGGGCTAGCGGAGTGTACGAAACAAGCACGGGAAGAGGCAACCAAGTTTTTCGTAGACAAAAAAATTGAAGGTCTTAGTAATTGTTGTGTTATGGAACACACTCCGCTTGGAAACGTAGTAATGTTATATGATGGCGTGCGCGAAACCTTCAAATATTATAGCGATAATACAATTCCATATAGATATTTAGAGGTTGTTGCTAGAAAATATGTAAAACAGTTTATTTGTAGGCCTATTTTTGTAGATATGGAAGAAGAAATTCAGTTGGCCGAGAAGCAGAACCAAGAAAGGAAGGAAAAGGAGGAGTTGGATAAGAAAAGAAAAGAGGAAAAGGTGTCATCACAGATTGAAGAGAAGAGGAACGTATTTGCCAAATTTAAGAGTTATAATAAGGAGGCTGGCACCGGACATGTGAATACAGGAGCTCCCCCAAAAAATAGTTTGCCAAATAAGCCCAAAAATGACAAACCGGATGCCGATTGTATACTGAAAAATAATGCGAACCGATACACGTATGAAGGGCGGATTGCGAATTTTAGTTTTATTAAAAAGATCGACCGTAAGACAGTTGACAAAAAGGCGGCCATGACATTTGCCGATTTTAAGAAAATGAAACTATAAGGAAATATTGAAATATAAACTTCTTCGTATAGTATAAGTATGAATAAAAAAACTAAACGAGCAAAACGTGTTTCAAATAAAACTAAAAACAGGAGATATCGTGGTGGCGCTATAAACCCACAAATTTCGTCTTCTGTTCAGCCTGTCGAGTCGCAAATTTCGTCTTCTCCAAAGCCGCCTAATTCTGAAGCACATTTCAAACCCAGCGAGGGAATATTTACCTTGTTGGGGAATAAAATTAAAGGGTTAGCTAGTGGTGCTGTCGGGTATGTTGAAGACAAGGGCTTAAGACTTGTCGGTTTACAAAAAGTAGATAATGGTGAAACGCCGCCAGTTAATGCTGAAACTGCGAAAATAGATAACCAACTTAACGCAGCTGGAGAGGCAGCTTCTGGGCTATTGGCTAACGTAAAAGAAATTGCAGGTAGTGCGGTCGACGCAGCAAAGGGAATCGCAGATAGTACGGTTGACGCAGCAAATAAGGTGGCCGCTGCTGGTGTCGAACAAGTCAACGACGTATTGGAGAGCCCTGTCGTAGAAAACTCTGTAAGCGATGCGGCGGCTGAAACTGCGGATATTGTTGAAAAATCATTAGACGAGTTCAATGAAAAATTAAGTGATCCAAAGATAAAAGAAGAAGCAACGGAAGCATTGAATAATGTCGCCGATTATGCTGAGATAGGGGTTAAAGCTCTTGATAAACCACTTAATGCCGCAATCGGCAAACTAAACGACGCGGGAACAAAGGCCGCAACTGGGTTGGGTGTGGGAGCCGTTAATGTTGTAACAAGTATGATGTCGGCAGTTCCTGGACTCGGAGCAGTGATTGGGTTGGGTAAAATCGCAAACGCCGCAAGTGCAGCGGCTGGAAATGTAACAGAAGCCTTCTCAGACGCGACAGCTACTGTGGGTGAACTAGTAGCTACAACAGGCGACAATCTAACAGATGGTGTCAAGGAACTTGAAGAAAAAAAACGGGAGGCATTGAAGATTACAAATAGAACAAATGAATCGATCAATAAATTTAATAGTCCTTTACCTCAGGGGGTAGCCGTTGGCGGAAATAAAACTAGACGTAATTTAATAAAAGGCAGGGGTAAATCCAAGCGAGTTAGGTTCGCTATTTAGTCGCACGAGACTTTTTCCATTCTAGAAACCCGTTGCTTCTCACAATATCAAATGAACTTTCTAGATGATTCACGGCTATCTCATATGCTCGTCTATGTTGTTCGTCCATCCCACTCAGATAATCCATAACTTCCTGCTTTTTTTCAGGCGGATAATTTTTTACTGCTTCCGGAATTGTTACCTTTAATAAGTCAAGTCTTGCTTCTTCTGACATTCTGTGTATGATCTATAAATATTATAGTATTTATAAATCAATTTTATTAGTTAATAATATTCTTTACCCTGTTATACTTTCACCCGTTATACGTTACAAAACAAATCAGTTTATTTCCATCAGTTGTATCAAATCGAATATCGCTATTATTTAACATTTTGGTTATGCTTGTATCAACAGTATATCCGGCTGAAACCAAATATGATATTAAATCGGGGATTTCATCTGTAACCATTAAATTAGGTGTTTTTCCGCACCCGACATTACAGTAACCACCCAACGATAATAGCGCCAACCCACATTGTCTTAAATGACCACACGGTCCCGGATATTTAAACTCGCTCAATGGTGGAAATTGGATTCGAGATACTATTTCTGATAATGGTCCTTGTGGCATAAAATTCGTGACAACTATATTCTTATAACATTTATTATATCTATCCAAATATGGCTGACTAAAGAGAGAAAAAGTTTTTGCCCCCATAAATGGGGTAGGTTGCGGTATATTTGTATTTATATGCGGAAGGTTCATTTTGGCGCGCGGAGGTCCGTTTTTGTTAAGACCGTTTATAAATTTATACATCTAATAATAATAAATATTTTAAAACAACCGAACTATACGTCTATCGTGCCCGGGGTTTTTTATTTTTACGAGATTTCCCACTTTTACGCATTTTTTTATTTTTACGAGATTTCCTAACTTTACGAGATTTTCCACCAAGAAATTTATTGATCTCATAATTAATATCACCAGGTAGTTTTGGTACTACAACCACTTCTATAGATTGTATAGATGGTTTTACCGTAGATAATGACTTGGTATAATAACTTCCATTTGCTTTTTTTACATCTGTGAAACCCAATCTAGAACGCACACCGTGTTCCGGGTCATTGCCGTAACCAGCAAATGTTCCAGTTAGTGTTTCACCGTCTGTTTCAGTAAATCTATATCTAATACCATTTCTTAATTTATCTAAATCAACAGATATAGTTGTCATTGTATAATATATATATATATATTACGAAAAACTATATTTTAATCTCTGTAAATATCTGAACTCCTTCGACTACGTCAGGTCCACTAAACCAAGAGAAAAAAGTTTGTTAAACTTAATTACTATTTTTAAAATCTAATTAACTACGTTTTTATTTTGTTTTGCTTTTTGTATTTTTTATTTTGTTTTGCTTTTTGTATTTTTTATTTTGTTTTGCGAGGCTTTTTATTCATTTCCGCAGATTTCCTGCGACATTCTGCGTCTTTTTCGCGACTCTGAATTGTCATCATCTGATTCTGTTGCTGCTACGATAGGGATCAATTCGGGCATATTTGAATATGTGCATACGCTCATATCATCATCATCGGATTCGAAATCGTATTCGCACGATGGCTTGATAATTGATTCATCATAGCTTCCATTTGGGCTCGGTGTTGGTCTATGTAGTTGGCCTAAATTCTGTTCGAATGTTTCATCAAAATCCTCGGGAAGCTCTAGTGACAGCTTTGAGATTTGAGAAGACAATGATATCGCATAGTCAAACTCGTCCTGGGAAGGAGTAATTCTCGCCCAGTCACGCCCGGAATCTGACAAACTGTCCTCTTCATCATTCTCTTCTTCGAGTTCGTCTGATTCCGCGTCGAGTCGCAATGCCGCTAATTCTTGTTCCAGAACAGCTAGTCTTCTTTCGCACTCGTCGCCTTGGCGAGTTGTCGGATAGGAAGTCCATTCACTCGTGTCAGGCACTTCTTCTGTTGCGGTTTGAGTGTTAAATAGGACATCAATATTTCCATCCAAACTCTGAGATTGTGTTTCGTGACAGTATAGGCCACCCAAAAGCTGATATACGACTGAATGAACTCTTTCAAGTTTATCCTCTAATTTTTCTATAGTCAAGGCTTGCGCGTTTACCTTGTTCTCTAATATGCGGCAATTTTCTACGATTTGTGCCGGATTCAGCATTGTATCCGGGATCGGGTTGGTAGACTTCAACAAAAGCCAATACTCATTTGTGCTGCACGCCGGACGAATACGATGACTTTCACCATCGATAATTTTTCTCATAATTTCCAGAGTTAACTCATTATAATAATAATGACGAAAGTGAACAAACGCTGACTTCACAACCGAGTCAACATCCGCACCAAACCCCGGCCTCTTGACGATTGGAGTAAAGTCAACGCGACGAACCTGTCCAATCCTAAATTTATCAAACTCCATTATTACCTGGTCTTCTGTCACATTGACAGACATACGAGGAATATAAATACTTGTAATGCTACTCATTTTGTTAGATACGACTAATACGTTTATTGTTAAGATACATTTAGATTTATGTAGTAAAAGTATCTCAATTTTTTATTTTTTTAAAGCCATATACTGTTTACTAATTTTTTATAAAAAAATAAAATGAAAACATAAAAATAAAAAGAAGGCAATAGTTGCCAACATTTTTTATTTTTATGTTTTTTATTTTTATGTTTTTTATTTTGTTTTTTATTTATTTTGTTTTTTTCTCTCTACTCTGGTAAATAATTGGATATGATGATGCGGGCCCTTCCAAATAGGTCGTCATCGGCGCGCCTAACGACATCGTTACTCTCGTATTCTGCGTGACTCGCGAGCATTGACATTACAAGTTGTTCACTGGTAACACCTTGCTCAATAAGTTTCTGAGTAACAAACGCAACTGAAGGGGTGACTCTTTCTTGCTCAGCCTCCTCTTGCGCATATGCGTTCATTACATCCTCTTCAGCAATGTCTTCTTCGGCTGCCTCTTCGCCATTAATATTGTTGAAGAATAAACGAAATCCACGAAGAGCATCATCATCGTCTTCGAAATCTTCATCATCATCATCGTCTTCGTCTACATATTCATCATCATCAGAATCATTGACTGCTTCTGCCATAGCCGAGCGGCAATAAGGACATCCAAATCCATTATGCGCGACACTTTTCATCAGACAGTTTGTGTGAAAACAATGACCACATTCTGTAGTAACACAATTCTTGGTAAGCATAATTTCCTCCATACAGATAGGGCATTCTGCAGGGGACGACATTTTAATATTTTCTTTTGTAGCAATAAATGCGTTTAATAATTTAATATGTCTTTAGATCTCAGATAAAAAGGTGTTTCATTTTTTTCATTATTGGCGGATTTTACCGAAAACTAAAAAAGTATAAATATGAACAGCATAAAGGTATAAAAATATAAAATATATTAAATGTCATATGATAATTGCATACCGGTCCCAGGTCATTTAACTATACTACAACCACAAAATCCAAATCCAAAACCAATTTGTTTACCAATAGAAATAGTTCTTGTGCGTAAAATGTATTTTGATACATATGAGAGAGAATTTGGCGATGGGTTTTATCCTCAACTTACTCCCATGGTTAATAGTTATGGGAACAATAGCACTGGGTATGATAGTGTTAATATTAAATTTAGATGGTCGGAATTTTATCCGTGTGTTTGGACACAAATAGATAATTCCGTCATTTATGGATTTGATGGAAAATGCGGCGCGGAATTGTTACATTCATTAAATGAAGAGGCAGAAAAGAACGCAACACAAATTTCTAATTCGGGAGGTAGAATAATTCATCCAAAAACTACCATTAATTCAACTTATCGCTTGATCGACGCAAGGTGCTAGCGGGTGCCTTTTTTTCAGTGCCTTTTTTGCTGCGATGTGTGGAAATTTTATATTTTTTTAGTGAACGCATATTTGGTCATATATAAAAAAAAATGAAATACTTTTTTGTTCTATAACTATTGGTATCAGTTAAACAACAAAACGCATCAAGCTTTAAAAATGTCCGCTATTAAGAATATTAGTTTGTATATTCCTCACGTGTTTGTTAACTATAGCAAAGAGGATATTGCCAGGGTATTCAATGATTTTATTGGAAGCGTCAAGACTATCGATCTTGTCGTCAAGCGTGGAAAAGATGGTAAGACTTTTAACGCTGCTTATATTCACTTCCGCAGTTGGCACAACACCGTCGCAACTCAAAACTTTCAGGATCGAGTTCTAGACCCCAACCAAGAGGCTCGCATCGTATATGACGATCCTTGGTATTGGATTTGCCTTGAAAACAAGAGTCGCAAGGTCGCACCTCATCAACGTAAACTTCGCCTCGATATTGGCGAACAATCTACTATCGCGACTACCGACGCAGGTGTTCTGACACCGGTCAAGGCGAAGAAGAATATTCAGACGCCTAATGCGCCTGTTAAGAGCGCGCGCCCTCTCGAATTTACCGATGCCGAAATCGAGGAGCTCGAAGCCGCTTTTGAGGCGCACCAGGCCGCGGTTGAACGCGAAGATCAATATTTGGTCTCTGTTGATTCTCGCTATATTCAGATTCTCGAGAATGAGAATATGGCGCTCAGAAACAGCATTGCTTCCCTAGAGACGCGTATTACGGGTGGGTATTGCTAAGCGCAGGTAAAAAAATAAAAAACAAAATAAAAAACAAAATAAAGGCAAACAGGTAAAAATAAAAAAACAAAATAAAAACAAATCATATTCATTTTATATTTAACTTAATAAACAACGTAAAAAGTGAGGGTCCCCCTGGAGCCTCTAACTTTTTTACTTTTTTATATTTATGTTATTACTTCGTTTTGCGCTTCAATATACTTTGACATAAATTTTTGCTCGCCATATTTTGCGATATACTGCATGACTCTCATTATACACCCAAAAGAAGACCCGGAATGTCCATCGTATCCCAGTTCAACCATTTTCGAGGCTATCATATGAACTCTCGGATCTGTTGATAACATGAATGAACCAACATCATAATTTTTTACAAATTCCCAGGTTTCCGTCACAGTGATCGCTTGCCACGCATTGGCATACACGTCTCTATCATACCACGGAATATAGTCAAAATTTCCCTCGATAAAATTATTCATCGCCTTATCAGTATAAATCTCATTAAATACATTCACATTTTCAGGTTCTGGTGGAATAGGAAGATTCTCGCGGTCCACACGGTCTTCTACCACCATATTATTATTATTATCGTTGATTTGATCCATCGCAGTATTGGGCTATGAATTATTTAATTTTAGCCTTTTTCATTTCATTTTTTTTAATTATATACGTCTATAATATATAATATTTGGATGCCCAAGACCAAGAGAAAGTTTATAATTGAATCGTCGTCTTCGTCATCTAAAGAGAGAAAAAAAACTAAATCAGGCGAGTCGCGACGAAAGAACCGAATTATAATAAAGTCAACAACGACTAGTTCGCCAAAAATAAAAAAGAAAACTGTCAAAAAGCGCTTTATAATCGAGTCGACGACGACATCGCCGAATATAAAAGAGCCGTTGGCAAATGTAACAGTAGGCAACCAGAAAACAGATTTAAAGGCATCTCCAGATAATAAAATAATGGCTACTCTACCCAGCGGACGTTTAAATGAAAAATTAATTGATCTTATGGAACAATTATCAAATATTATGTTGAAACAAGGCGAACCATTCCGCGCCCGCGCTTATCAAAAAGCACAAGAATCTATCATGTCATTTCAAGACGACATTGTAAGCCCCGAACAATTAAAGGGTTTACCTGGTATTGGATCAACTATTATGGAGAAATTGAATGAATATATGACAACAGGAACTCTGAAGGTGATTGAAAGAGAGAAGAACAATCCGGTTAATATTTTGGCGGACATATATGGAATCGGACCAAAGAAGGCCAAGGAACTTGTTGAAAAGGGAATCGTATCTATTGCGCAACTCCGCGAGAACCAACAAATGCTCAATGATATTCAAAAAGTCGGTCTGCGATATTATGAAGATATTTTAAAGCGAATTCCCCGATCCGAAATTGAACAATATGAAACCATCTTCGTCAACGATTTTAAAAAGGTAGCAACCCCTACATCGAGATTTGAAATTGTCGGCTCTTATCGCCGCGGTGCTCAGAATTCGGGAGATATTGATGTCATTATTACGTCAGAGTCACCTCAGGTTTTCATCAATTTTATTAACGAATTGATCAAGGAAAAGATTATATTAGAGGTTCTCTCTAGAGGAAATACCAAGTGTCTAGTAATTGCGAAAATACCTGGCTCTGATTCTGCGCGTAGAGTCGATTTCCTTTATTCGTCTCCAGAAGAATATCCCTTTTCAGTTCTGTATTTTACGGGGAGTAAAATCTTTAATACGGTTATGCGTCATCAGGCACTTCAAATGGGGGTGACTATGAATGAACACGGTCTGTATAAGATGGAAGGTAAAAAGAAGGGAGAGAAAGTGGACCACATCTTCAAGGATGAAAAGGATATTTTCGATTATTTGAATATGGTATATAAGACTCCAGTTGAACGCATTGACGGGCGTGCTGCGGTTATCAAGACGGCGAATGAAAAACCAGTAGTCGCTGTGAAACCTGTTGCTGAGAAAAAGGTCAAGGCAACAAAGACATTGAAGAAAAAGGTCAAAGCTGATAAAGTCGAGAAAAAGCCATTGATAATTGAAAGCGACAGCGAGGATGAACCTGAAAATATTGTTATCCATGAACCAACGAGAGAATTAATTGAAACATTCAAGACAGGTGGAATCAGTTTTCTACAATCATTAAATGAGAACCAGTTGACATCCATGTTAAATCTCGCAAATGTTCTCTATCGTAATTCACAACCAATTATGACTGATAATCAATTTGATATACTTCAAGACTTTATAACCGATAAATACCCCGCCAACAAGGATGCTCGCCAAATTGGAGCACCCGTCGAGAGAAATAAAGCGACGCTCCCGTATTTTATGGGGTCAATGGATAAAATTAAACCCGACACTGCTGCGCTAATGAATTGGTGCGCAAAATATAAGGGACCTTACTTTTTATCGTGTAAACTCGACGGAGTCAGTGGCCTTTATACTACAGAAGGAGCTACGCCAAAATTATATACTAGAGGTGACGGAAAGGTCGGACAAGATATTAGCCACCTTATTCCGCACTTGCGCCTACCAAAAACAAAGGGTATTGTTATTCGAGGTGAGTTTATTATCCCCAAACAGATATTCGAGACAAAGTATAAAGCAACGTTTGCCAACCCTAGAAATATGGTTTCAGGAATCGTCAATCATAAAACTATTACCGCGTCAGTAGCAGACCTTCATTTTGTCGCATATGAAGTTATAAAACCGGATAGAAAACCATCTGAGCAGTTTGCCTTTCTCTCTACGTTGGATGTTGAGGTTGTTTTACATAAATTCGAGACTACTTTAACTAATGATCTTCTATCCCAAACTCTCGTCGATTGGAGGCAAAATTATTCGTATGAAATTGACGGTGTTATTGTGGTGGATGATGCGAAATATGACAGAAAAATTGGTAACCCCGATTATGCGTTTGCGTTTAAGATGGTCCTATCTGATCAAATCGCCGAAGCCAAAGTTGTTGATGTGATTTGGACACCAAGTAAAGACGGATATTTAAAACCACGTGTTCAGATCGAGCCTATAAATCTAGGTGGTGTCAAGATTGAATATGCTACCGGATTTAACGGTGCGTTTATTCACGATAATAAGGTTGGAATTGGGTCCATAATTGAGCTCATTCGTAGTGGCGATGTTATTCCTCATATTCGCAAGGTGACTGTTCAGGCGGAGCAAGGGAAAATGCCTACTGTACCTTTTAAGTGGAACGATACTCATGTTGATATTATGCTTGAAAATATTGGATCTGATGAAACAGTTAGAGAGAAAAACATTGCGGGGTTCTTTAAAGGTATTCAGGTTGACGGTTTGGGCGCAGGTAATATTGCCCGTATTATTCAAGCCGGTTATGATACCGTCCCTAAAATTATTAAGATGACTGAAGCAGATCTACTTGGCGTCGAAGGATTTCAAAAGAAAACAGCAGCGAAGTTATATAATGGAATTAAGGAAAAAATCGCAGCTGCGCCACTAATTACCATAATGTCCGCATCTAACGTATTTGGCAGAGGATTTAGCGAAAAGAAGACTGAACTTATTATGGAAGCACATCCAGATATATTAATTTCAGAAGATACCCCCGCACAAAAGGTAGCAAAGATCGCATCGATTAAGGGAATGGCGACAAAGTCCGCCGAAGCATTTGTAGAGAGAATCCCGCACTTTATAGAATTCATTGTTGCGGCGGGAATTGACGGCAAATTAGCTGTGTCGCATACGAAAAAAACTGTCGACGAATCACACCCATTATTTGGAAAGTCAATTGTAATGACCGGATTTAGAGATTCCGAACTTCAGGAAAAATTGAAAAATGTAGGGGCGAAACTTGGGTCCTCTGTCAGTAAAAACACCTTCGTTGTTCTAGTTAAAGATATTGACGAAGATACAGGCAAGGCGGCCGACGCAAGGAAACTAGGAATCCCACTTATGACCCCCGAAGGATTTACAGCGAAATATCTCCTCTAGAGTAATGAAAGAACGTGTATAGTATATATTTCAAAACATAATAAAAACTTTCTTCTATATCTAAGTATATAGGATGTTGTATAAGGCCTTGTTCGTATTTTTGTCATTTGTTTCTGTATGTTCCGCGGGTGGACAGGGACTCAGAGGCGCTATCGAGACAACCTTCTTGGATGAAGGTGCTGAGTGGAAACAGTTTACTAATTTCCAAGAGAAGTTCGTGCGCAAATATGAAACACTCCACGAGTTAGAGGAGCGCTTCCAAGTATTCCGCTCCAATCTTCGTAACATCATTTCTCACAACATGGATCACACGCAAAACTTCACAATGGGAGTCAATCAATTTACAGATTTGACCCCTGATGAATTTAAGGCGCAAATTTCCGGCGGTTTAAAGACCAAGGTGGGATCTTTCGGATGCAAATCATTTTCTTCCAGCGCATCTGGAGCACCCGCCGAAATGGATTGGCGCTCAAAGGGTGCCGTGACCTCAGTGAAGAATCAGGGTCAGTGTGGGTCGTGCTGGACCTTCTCTTCCACTGGTGCCATCGAGGGAGCGTGGGCTATTTCTACGGGACAGCTTATCGATTTGGCTGAGCAAGAGTTGGTCGATTGCGCCGGTGCCAAGTATGGTAGTATGGGATGCAATGGTGGTCAAATGGAGGGCGCGTTTAAGTATGTCATTGAGCACGGTCAATGCGCTCTTTCTGCTTATCCCTACACTGCGCAGGACGGAACGTGTGAAAAGTGCACAGCGGTTGCCCATTTGGCATCTTGCTCTGACGTCAAGCCCAATGATCAAATTTCATTGAAGGGAGCCGTTTCACAGCAACCGGTTTCCATTGCCATTGAGGCTGATACCAAGTATTTCCAATCATACTCAGGAGGTATTCTTACCTCTTCTAGCTGTGGAACAAATTTGGATCACGGTGTGTTGATTGTCGGTTACGGAAAGGAGAACGGAATCGAATACTGGTTGGTCAAGAACAGCTGGGGAACTAGTTGGGGAGATAAGGGATACGTCAAGATCGCGCGCTCCGATTCTACTGATGATGCCGGTATCTGCGGTATCGCAATGGACCCCTCTTTCCCTACGGTTTAAGCATTTAAAAAAAATTGAATAAAAATTATAGATAAATATATCGTTTAATTTATCTATAACTAGAATGGACCGAGAGCCAAAAACACGCCAAGAGATGAAGGGAAAAAAGGGAAAGGAGGGTAAGGGTGTATATAATCAGAAATCGGTCCGACTTAGAGAGGAAATGATGGAAAAAAATAAAAATAAGAATAAAAATAAGTTAGTAAGTAGCACTACAAAATAATCAAGTTATAATTTAATTCTTTTAATTTATAAATAAACACATTATAGTTAAAACTCAAATTCATATTCTATCATTGTTTTCATATCTGTCTTCATTTTATTATACATTGCGCTCTTCGTCTTGGACAAAATACTATCTTGATCAAACTCCACACTCATTAATTTCACCAACGTTTTATCGCACATTATCGCAAAAGAATCACTTGTTTTTATTTCGTTGGCTTTTTTTTGTCTCCAATCATAAAACGCCTTTATCGCCTTCATATGAACTCTATTCAAAAACTTTATCAATAATTCGCGCGATAATTCAACCCACACCTTTTCCGCATTATAAATATAAAATACATTTGGCTTTTGAACAAACGCAAATATCGGTTGTTCGCTCTCGTTAAAACTATAAATTGATCTCGTAAAGATTTCATTGAGCACAGCATTAAAGGGGTTCTCAATAATTAAATTCGCATCATTTTCGTCGACCGTTATTTTATCGATAATATCATTAAACGTCATACTTGGAGTAATATTCGCATTTAACCATTCTAAAACGTTCACCTTCTTCTTCTTCTTCACCACCCACTTATTTATCTCTTCCATTTTTTCTTCTAATTTTGAATATTTATCCCCCAATTCAATTAACATCTGAAATAACCTTCTTTGAGACGGTATATCAGGCTCTTCGTCTTCTACTGGCTTCGCACGTTTGCTTCTCTGCAATAATTCACAGATAATCATATGCTTATTTAAAGTGGGCCTTTTTACATAGCTCTTACCACAATGTACACAGCACATCGCCGGCTGTTTTATTCTGTTCGGAATCTCACTCGCAAGTTTGTTCATTGTTTTAGTGTTATGACATTTATTTATTTACCCTTATTTAATATCAATTTTTAAATAATATTATAATACACTTTATATATATAATGTCAATATGTTCAAAGACCGCAATAGTATTCAATGATCCGAGTAAGATAATCGGTTTACAACCTTACTATTATAGATGGCGGGTTTGTAATACGAATTTGACGGGAAATACACCCGCAGACCAATATCAAAAATTGAAGCTCATTCAAAACACAGTTCGTGTTTATAGTTCTCTCTATACATCAAATTTAGGATCGTTAACGGCATACAAACAACCCACCGCCGCTACTTATAACGTCTGTTGGAATCAGATGAGCGATAGACCGGTTCCTAGTGTTCAACGAGCTTCCATCCCAACCGGGTTCAATAATAGCTTAAATGGACGCCATTCATCCGTTACGTCTAGTAAACCGGGTAGTCAAACTCCTGGGGGAGTCGGCTGCGATATTAAACATAATTCCTACGATAGATATCTCAACCGATTAAAGGGTAAGGGCCCACTAAAACGCGGCGTTATTCCTCCCACTTTTGGAGCTCCCATACCATTCAATCCAGCCTTCCCCATTTACGGCGGAAAAACAGTAAAAACAAGTATTGTCAGCGGCTGCAACACTGTAGCGAAATGCACAACGAGTAACGCTGAACAAAACGAGCAAATATATAATAATCCGATTTGGTACCCCGACCCGGTGGGAGATTGCTCCTTCAAAGCAGGAGATTACGTTTATGCGCGTCGACATGGCACAGAGTATTACAGCAAAGCACTTATTATTACTATCAATGAAAATGGAACATATGAAATAAAATTCGACGATGGTAAACTCCAAGAAGCCAAGTTGGAAGAACTGAAGATATTCTTCCCGTGCAATTGTGATAGGCTTACTTTTAATACGAATGCTGTCATACTAAATGCTCTCGCAAGTGGACCCGATTGTGTTTTTCCGTTAGATTCGCTTAAACCGGTGCACGTTTTATAAACAATTTAGAAGTATTATAATCTAATAATCAAATTTTTATATTTACATTATTTATAATATGCCTGCTAAGATTTCCATGTTCATACCTAAGGGGGGATATACTCTCCCACAAATGCGCCCCTCGGCTAATTCACCAAATATTGCGTCCGCACCCAAATCAGCCGCTGCGCCCACCCCATTAAATTCTGCAATGATTGGACGTATTAACAGCGTTAGACCTGGTTGCGGTTCGTGTGGCCGACATTAAATATGTTAAACCGTATATTTTTACAATATTAATTTTATTCACTAATATTATAATGTTCACCCTCGCCACCTCTTATACTACTTCCTATCCATCCAATAGATTAAACAAGGCAACCAACTTTAAAACAATGTTTGATACAGTGCTCCTCCCATACAATCAAATGTATAACGGTTGCTCTAGCAACTTTTGTTATACTACCAGCAAAGGCACGTTTATTTACAAACCACACGCTGACGTCGGTATGGTCGGCAGAAGTGCGGCGGGTTATTTAGCTCAAAGAAAGCGTATGTAAATTTTTATTATTTTTTCTTTTAAAGGCCTTCAGTTGTTTCACTCGCGCTTAGCGGTGGCTTAGGTTTATACCATTTTTTTATTAGACTGCGTGTAATAGTTACAACAGCTTCTATTACGATTACGGCTACAACACCACCTACTACGCATATTACAAGTATAAGAGCAGTTGGTATCATGCTTTGTTTTGTTACATATTTACATTATTGTAAATATCTAATCATTTTTTTAGTTAAGTCCTTTGTAACTTTTATTTGCTGTATAAATAAAAAATTGAAATCTTTTTGATTCAATATCTATAATTATCACTATTAATTATTAAAAAATGTCACATTTATATGACGAAGTGCCCTTCTACATAAATGAACAATTAAACGGAGTAGACGAATCCATACCAGAATTTAAATTCTATATAAAG
>Ga0247722_10000201_pt1 | contig 38262 bp, 31 predicted proteins | sample MSEWelMarce3H_FC_FD_189094 | JGI IMG/M metagenome (GOLD analysis project Ga0247722, IMG submission 189094) | Subsurface sediment microbial communities from gas well in West Virginia, United States - MSEEL Well Study Marcellus 3H_FC | ecosystem: Environmental > Terrestrial > Deep subsurface >... | reverse complement strand
TCTCGTTAAATAGCCAGCTATTCGCCTCAAAAACCCGCGAAACCTGTCTCAAACCGGTCTTTCCCTCGCTACGATCGCTTAAGTCCGACAGGCTGCTAGGGCCTGTTTTCTTTAGAGGGATCAGAAGGCTTACGCTTTTTGATCCGCTCCAAACTTTGCCCCATCTAACTTACTTACAAATCACCCACTAAAGTGACAAATCATATTTACCCTAAGCCATGACGCACTTGTTAAAATATCGGAGTTGAAATACAGAACCCTTACATACCGAGACGCTCAATGTTGTCACACCTACGCTTTTTTAAAAGCTCATTTATTATTACGCTACTGGGCTTGGCTGCCGCCTACGCCTTAGGCGGCCCTAAGGCCATGTTTATTGCCGCTATTTTATCGGTATTAGAAGTATCGCTTTCTTTTGATAATGCGGTGGTCAATGCCACGGTATTAAAAGATATGGATGCCGTCTGGCGTAGACGATTTATGACCTGGGGCATGTTAATTGCCGTATTTGGTATGCGGGTTATTTTCCCTGTATTAATTGTGGCGGTGATTGCCCAGCTTAGCCCCTGGGCAGCGCTCACCTTAGCTATCCAGCAACCTGAACAATACGCAACCACATTAACCTCTTCGCATATTATTGTGGCAGGTTTTGGTGGCGCTTTTTTAATGTTGGTATTTTTAAAATTCTTTTTTGATCAAAATAAAGAAGTGCATTGGTTACCTATTCTTGAATCACCCTTAGTTAAAATGGGTAAAATGGGCGGGGTTGAAATTGGTATTTGTTTAGCGATTGTTTACTTTATTTCCACGCAACTTGCTCTCCATAACCAACTCGATTTTATCCTAGCGGCCATTACAGGAATTATTATCTACATCATTGTGGATGGATTTGGTGCTTTATTGGGTAGCGAAGAAAACCACAGCCAAACTGTGGTGGTAAGAACAGGTTTTTCTGCATTTATGTATTTAGAAGTATTAGATGCTAGCTTTAGCTTTGATGGTGTCATTGGCGCATTTGCCTTATCTAATAATATTTTTATTATTGCAATTGGCCTAGGGATTGGCGCAATGTTTGTTCGATCCCTAACGATTATGTTTGTAGAGAAAGGTACTTTGGATCAATTTAGATATTTAGAGCACGGTGCTTTTTATGCCATTGGTGCCTTAGCTTTTATTATGTTTATCGGCACTTTCCATGAAATTCATGAGGTTATTACTGGCTTGATTGGCGCAATATTTATTATTGTTTCCTTAATTGCCTCACTACGATACAAAAAAAATCATTCTAGCTAACATCCCACAGAAGGCGATTCCCCATCGCCTTTTTTTTGCTCTCTTTTAACGTCATTTTCTGACGAAAAACTAAAACTATCCTTCTTTTTTCTTTCACGAAATAGTAATAAAACATTACCCGCTTATCAGTTTAATCAATTAATTATGTTACATTTAAACAAATTAGTTCTACCTTTTAAATACCATCCTGACCTAAGATGAGAAAACCATGAAAGTTAAGCACAAGCTAATCTTATTATCTGGCAGCCTACTCGGTATTATTTTAATGCTAGCGGTGCTTAGTCTTAGCTGTTTAGAAAATGGCTCCAAAAAATTTCAAACCACCATTGCAGATCGAGTGATGCCCTTAGTGCAACTCAAGTCTGTATCAGATATGTATGCCATCAATATCGTGGATACGGTGCATAAAGTCACCAATGGTAGCATGAGCATCGCAGCCGGCTTAAAAAATGTCCAAACCGCCAGAAAAACCATCAAAGAGCAATGGCAGACCTATCACGCCACCGAGCTCACCGCTGATGAAAATAAGCTGGTAGAAATCGCCGATAAAAATATGTTAGCCGCGGGAGCTAGCTTTGATCAGCTCGAGAAACTCTTAGCCAGCAATAACTTTGCAGCCATCAATGAATATGCCGCCACAACGCTTTATCAAAGTGTTGATCCTATTACCGACACGGTAGATAAACTAATTAAACTGCAACTGCACGTAGCACAAGAAAACTTAGCTGCATTTAGCAGTAGCCACGATCAAGCCTTGGTTGGCGGCGCAGTATTTGTGATTATCGCCACCTTATCGGGCATTTTGCTGTCTGGCTGGATTTTGCGCTCACTACTCAACGATTTAGGTGGCGAGCCTAGTGATATGCGATCCGCAGCCACACGGATTGCTGAAGGCGATTTAGCCTCACCTGTGCATGTACCAAGCAATATGCGAGATAGCTTAGCTGGCGCAATGGAATCAATGCGCACCCAACTGGCCGCCCTTGTAGAAAACATTCAAAACTCATCTAACCAACTTGCCACCGATGCCGCACAAACCCGCAGCAGTAGCCAGGAAGTACACGAATCCGCAGGAGAGCAAAGCGATGCCGCCGCTCGGATGGCTGCCGCAGTCGAAGAGCTTTCAACGGGAATGTCGCATCTTAAAGATTATTCAAGCTATGCCTTTGAAGTCGCCACCGCCTCTGGCAAACATGCCGAGCAAGGTGCGCTGGCTTTAAATGAGCTGACCAAAGAAATGCAAATTGTGGCCGATAGCGCCCATACCGTCACCGACACCGTTAACCATTTAGAAGAACATAGCGCCAGTATTGGTCGTGTAGCAAGAGTGATTCAAGATATCGCCGAGCAGACTAATTTACTCGCCTTAAACACCGCCATCGAAGCCGCCAGAGCTGGCGAGCAAGGCCGTGGCTTTGCCGTTGTGGCTGATGAAGTTAGAAAACTCGCCGAGCGCACCACCCAAGCCACGCGTGAAATTCAGGAAACCCTTAGCACCATAGCCAGCACCACACATACAGCAGCCAGCAATATGCGCAATAGCTTACGCCAAACCGAGCTTGCCTTAGAGCACGCCAACCACAGCAGTGAAGTGCTGCTTTTGATTAAGCAAAGCGCTGCTGAAACCAAAGAAGCCATGGCGAAAATCTCCGATGCCTTGGCCGAGCAAAACACAGCAGGCCAAGAGATTGCCGTGAATGTGCAGCTGATTGCCGTGATGACAGAGCGCTCCTTCTCTGCATCAAAAGAAATCAATATCGCCGTGGATCATAATGCTGAGCTGGCGCAATCGCTAAGACTAGCTGCGGTACGCTTTAGTTGCTAAGCCTTTAAAGCCAGCTCTAGCAGATCCAAAAAAACCCGTGTTTTAGCGGGCATTAAGCGCCGCTCTGGAAACACAGCCCAAGCCGCCACGGGGGGCAAACACCAGTCGGGTAAAATACGCACCAACTCGCCCCGCTCCAAATAAGGCTTCGCAAAAGATTCGCTAACCGCCGCAATCCCCTGCCCACGGCAGGCCATACGGATGAGTAATTGAGGGGAATTGGCGCAAAATTTAGGCTGTGGCTGTATATGCTGCGTAGCCTTACCCTTTTGCAAAGCCCAAGGCAGCGCGCCGCCGCTGCTTTTTAATATCGCCAAGGTATGGTGGTTATTTAACTGCTCCGGCCCATCCGGCAAGCCATTCACAGCCACATAGCATTGCGATGCATATAGGCCCACATTAAATAACGCAATCCGCCTAGCAGCCAGCATGGCATCACTCGGTAAATCCCCCATCCTTAGCGCTAAATCAAAGTTCTCTGCCAGTAAATCTACTCGGCGTGGGGATAAATCTATTTCTAAACGAATTTGCGGATAACGCTGACTAAATGCATGTAAAAAATCATCCAACACCAAAACAGCAAAATCTCCAGGTAAAGACAGCCGCAATAAGCCGCTCGGCTCGGCTTGCCGATGCTCCACCAGCGCCACGGCCGCATCCAACTCATTGGCAATCTGCCGCGCATGCTCCAACACATGCAGGCCAAACTCGGTAAGCACCAATTTACGGGTACTGCGTAGCAATAATCGCTCGCCCAATGCCGTTTCCATATTGGCAATTCGCCGCGATACGGTGGATTTAGGCAGCCCCATCCGTTCAGCAGCGCGGCTAAAGCTACCTGCATCCGCCACACGAGCAAATAGCAGCAGATCATTGGCTTCTATTTTCATAGTTTCGACCATTGTTCCATTAATGGAACAATACTATCCATTTTAAGGACTTCTGCCCATTAATCACTAAGGCTACATTAGCATTATTCCAAGACACAACGAGCAAGAGAGCTGACATGAACATCTTACAAATCAACTCCAGCGCACGCAGCAACGGTGCTTTCTCTACACAACTGGCTAATGTGCTGGCGACAAAACTACTGAACAGCCACACAGGCTCAACACTGGTGTTACGCGATCTCGCCACCAATCCACATCCAGTACTGGACGAAGCCACTTTAGCCGCGCTGATTACCGCTGCTGAAGCGCGGACCGCAGCCCAAGCCGCCAGCGTTGCCAGAAATGATGCATTGATCGCCGAAGTACAAGCAGCAGACACGCTCATCATTGCCACTCCGATGTATAACTTTGGCATTACTGCTCAACTTAAGAACTGGATCGACGCCATTGCTCGCGCCGGTGTTACTTTTAAATACGGCACCAACGGCCCAGAAGGCTTACTAATAGGCAAAAAAGTGTATGTAGTTCTCACCCGTGGTGGTGTGCATCGCGGCACAACAGGCGACACCATCGCAGACTATATGCGTACCGTTTTAGGCTTTTTAGGCATGAGCCAAGTGGAATTTATCTACGCCGAAGGCCTGAACATGGGCGATGAAATGCAAAGCAAAGGCATCAGCCAAGCCCACAGCGAAATCGAACTGGCGGTGGCTTAAGGCAAAGTTCTGCAGACACAAAGGACACAGAGTTTTAAAACGGAAAGTCGTAGGGCGGGTGCAACCCCGCGTATTTATTTAGCATGATTCGCGGGTTGCACCCTGCGCTAACCTGTTTGCTTTTTTTCCGCAAACAAGGAAAAAACGTAGTAACAACGATCTCAGCATAGGGCTTTCATGTCCCCTTGAAACACGCCGTAGCGAGGAACAAGCGGGGCGGGGGATCGCTTGGGAGCGAGGTACGAGCCAATCCCGCCCGCCGCCGACTCGATTGTCCGCAACGCAGGGGCCTTCGTGTTTCGTGGGGTGGCCTTCTTTGGCTTCGTTTCTTGGCCACACAAGAAAGGAAGGTCCCGCGGGACGCCCGCACCTAAATCAACGTGCCGAAGGCACTAAAAAGATCTTTTTTAATTTGGTTTACGAGTACGGAGTGAAACCCGCCCTACGAAAAAAGACTTGGGTTTTGTTTGCACAGTTAAATCAATGGAGATACACCATGAACACCGAACTGGTAACTCGTCCACGCACTTTAGAAAGAAAAGTACAGGGCCGCGCTGTAATGGAAGGTGCTGGGGTCAAAATTAACCGTGCGCTCACTCAATCTTTACAACAAAGACTCGACCCGTTTTTAATGCTCGATGCCTTTAAAAGCGACGATCCACAAGACTATCTGGCAGGCTTTCCGGAGCATCCACACCGAGGCTTTGAAACCGTCACCTATATGATTGCCGGCAAAATGCGCCACAAAGACAGTGCGGGCCATGAAGGCTTACTAGAAAACGGCGGTGTGCAATGGATGACGGCCGCCAGCGGTGTCATCCATTCCGAAATGCCAGAGCAGGAAAACGGCCGTATGGAAGGCTTTCAGCTATGGCTAAACCTGCCAGCAACCGAAAAAATGAGCGCGCCTTGGTACAAAGATTTTAAAACCGTGCCCAGTGTAACCACCGACGCCGGTGTGGCGGTGCATGTGATCGCGGGCCAAAGCCACGGCACGAGTGGCCTCGTTGAAAAAGCCGCCACCCAGGCGCTGTATTTAGACTTACATCTGCCCGCAGGCAGCGAATTTACCCAGGCCATCCCTGCCGGGCACAATGCCTTTATCTATGTTTATCGCGGTGATGTAGAGATTGAAGGCTCTGCGGTTGCCAGCGAGCAACTGGCCATTTTTGCTAACGATGCAAATAGCGACGGCATCCGCATCCAAAGCCCCGCCGCCAGCCGCGTGCTGCTGTTTGCTGGCCAGCCGCTCCAAGAGCCCATCGTGCAATACGGCCCGTTTGTGATGAACTCTCAAGCAGAGATCTCGCAGGCGGTGGCTGATTTCAGGGCGGGGAAGTTGGGGGCTTTGTAAAACGGTTTGCTACAACGCAAGATATGATTAACTTTCAAGATAGCTGCTAACTAAAACAAGATAGTTCAGCATGTGTACAGGCGCATGCTGATTTTTTTTATTGGTGACGCTCATTACTTACCACCACCAACATCTGTGCCTGCATCTCTCCCACGCTGCGGGTGCGATGCGGGATGAGCGCATTAAAATACAATGAATCCCCTGCACTAAGTTGCACCGTTTCAGTCGGAAACTCAATCTCCACCACGCCTTGGTGAACAAATAAAAACTCTTCCCCTTCATGCTCCACAAAAGCTGAATCCGCAAAATCTTCTGGCGGGTAGAGCATAAAAGGCATCAGCTTCTTAGCCGCCATTGCCAAAGCAATACTCTCGTACGCACGGCGCTGCCCCAGCGCCGGATCACCCAAACTGCCCCGCTCATCTGCCCGTGTAATGCAAACTAATTCCCGGTTATTGATGGCAGAAAATAACTGCTCCACATCGACATTCAGTGCTTTAGATAATTTCAAGGCTACCGCAATCGATGGCACGCACACGCCCCGCTCTACTTTAGATAAATAACTTTTAGTCAGCCCCGCTTTCTCTGCCAATGCTTCTAAAGTCCAGCCACCCTGCTTCCTGAGTAACTTCAGTCTGATATTCATAAGTAAATAGTTACATTCTCAAAAAAATCTATTTTAACATATGACACAAGTGTCTTATTATAAACACCGTGTCATTCAGCACATTACCGCTAGGAGGATCTATGTCAAGCACCTTGCACCTATCTAAAACCGAACTTATCCATATTGCTCAGCAACGCTTAGATGCGGCAATCATCGATCACCCTTGGAGCGAACGGGAAAAGATCGCTTTAAGCTGCCGCATTTTATTTGACCAAGGCCATGATTCAGGCTTAGCTGGGCAAATCAGCTGCCGTGCAGAGCAAGAAAACACCTTTTACACTCAGCAATTAGGCTTAGGCTTTGATGAAATAACTCAATCTAACCTGATTCATGTAAATCATGATCTGGAAGTCATCAGCGGTAGCGGCATCCCCAATCCGGCAAACCGTTTTCACACTTGGATCTACCGGGAACACCCAGAAGTAAATTGCATTATTCATACCCACCCACTCTATGTTGCCGCCCTATCGATGCTGGAGCAGCCGCTGATTATTTCGCACATGGATACCTGCCCGCTCTATAACGATTGCGCCTTTCTACCGCAATGGCCGGGTGTACCGGTAGGCAATAGTGAGGGTGAAATTATTTCTCAGGCACTTGGCAATAAACGCGCCATTCTGCTGGCCCACCACGGCCAGCTGGTAGTGGGCACAACAGTCGAAGAAGCCTGCTATTTAGCCATCCTGATCGAGCGAGCCGCAAAATTACAATTACTCGCCATGGCGGCCGGAGAGGTCAAACCTCTGCCACCGCAATTAGCAAATGAGGCTCATGACTGGATCTCTACAAAAAAACGTAACTCCGTCAACTTTGATTATTACGCCCGGCGTGCAATCAATATGCACCCAGATTGCCTGCTTTGATTCACAAAGCAAATGACCGTATTTAATATTGGATAACAAATTATGAAACCACTCTTTCACGGCATTATCGCCTATCCGGTCACGCCCTTTGCTGAGCACGATGGCAGTGTCGACCTAGCACAACTCACCAAGCTCATCGACAAATTAATTAACGATGGTGTACATGCTATTGCGCCACTGGGCAGCACTGGTGAGAGCGCATATCTGTCTGATGAAGAATGGGATGCCGTGACCAGCGCCTCCATCAGCGCCGTAGACAAACGCGTACCCATCATCGTCGGCATTTCTGACTTAACCACCAAAAACGCGATCCGCCGCGCCAAATATGCCGAGCAAGCCGGTGCTGATGCAGTCATGGTTTTACCCGTCTCCTACTGGAAACTCAGTGAAGAAGAAATCATCCGTCACTATTCCAGTATCGGAGCCGCGCTCAGTATTCCCATCATGCTCTACAACAATCCAGCCACCAGCGGAATCGACTTATCGCCTGAGCTGATTGTGCGCATCAGTAAAGCGGTGAGCAATGTGACCATGGTGAAAGAAAGTACCGGCGATATTCAGCGCATGCATCGCCTGAATCAATTAAGCAATGGCAGCCTGCCTTTTTATAACGGCAGCAACACCCTGGCACTCGCCGCATTAAGTGCAGGGGCAACAGGCTGGTGCACCGCTACCCCCAACCTGAATGCGGCACTGCCGCTGGCTTTATACAAGGCCATCAGCACTGGCGATTTAACGGCTGCTCGCCAGCACTTTTTCAAACAATTGCCGTTACTGCAATTCATCATGAAAGGAGGCTTACCGACCACCATCAAAGCAGGTTTACGCTTACAAGGCTTTGATGCAGGCATACCACGCGCGCCATTGCTACCACTTGGGGAAAAAGGCAACGATGAACTACAAACCATCCTGAACGGCATTTAACCCGCAGCAAGGGCAAACAGGCATCAGCTCTTTCATACGCTACTTAAAGTGAATGTAAGAGCTGCCCTCGCTCACTGATCAGCCCCAACCAGAGCTGATCACCAAGCACCAGAGCGCCTGCCCACTTAGCGTTAAAGTGAGTTCCCCCAAGCTAACTCACCCCCATCGCGTCAGCAACACTCGATGTATAGCCATTACGCTGAGCGGGCAGCTCAGACGAATATTCAACAAACTCAAACTGAATATCCTCCCCAAGCATAAAATAAGCACTATCTCGATGAGTATCACTCCCTCCCGCGTGATCAAGCATAAAGCCCGCGTTTTCCAAGTTTTGCATCGTGTCTTTTAAAGACGGCACCGCAAAGCCCAGATGCTTCACGCCGACCAGATGTGTTTTCCAACCCGGCGCCTCCCCTACTCCACCACTTTGCAGGGCGATATAGGCAAAATCATCGCCGATATGCAGCCAATCGATTTCCGCCCCAAACCAATCCATTTTTCCCCTGCCACGGATTTTCCAGTGCGGAATCGCCGTTTGTATAAAACGCACGGCCCGATCCAGATCGCTCACCGTGATATTTGCATGCTCTAGATACGCTTGTTTCATGATCTCCACTCCTTAAGATTTAAATGCTATGCCACTATGCAAGTTAAAGTAAACTTTAAGTCAAGCGTGTTCAGGAGCTTTTTTCATGACTACTTTGATTTCAATCGGCACTCTGGCTAAACGCTCTGGGGTAAAAGCCAGCGCGCTGCGTTTTTATGAGAGCAAAGGCTTAATCAGCAGCGTTCGCAGTAGCGGGCAAACTCGGCAATTCCCAAGAGAAGTGCTGCGCAGAGTGGCCTTTATTCGCGTTGCGAAAAATGTGGGCCTAAGCCTTGAAGAAATATCAGCCGCACTGGCCTCCCTACCCCAACAAAGAACACCAACGCCTGAGGACTGGGCGCAGCTATCGCAATCCTGGCGGCCCATGCTGCAAGCCAGAATAGATGCGCTATGTGCATTACAAACGCAATTGGATTCCTGCATAGGCTGCGGCTGTTTATCGCTACAAAAATGCAGCCTGTATAACGCAGACGACCAAGCCCGCCATCTGGGATCTGGGCCACGGTTTTTAATGGGAGATAGTGCAGCTGATTTAGTTTTGAAAGAATAAAGGCATTTTTAGCAAACTGATAACACTCTGTTTTTTAACATTTCCAGCAAGTTTTCCGGAAAAACAATCTCGTCTGTCATCGCGATTTCCTCAGGCGTCCACCAGCGGTGTTGCTTCATCACTTCCATTTCTAAAACACTCCAAGCCGCGTGGTCAGGAGCAACTTTACTCATTCGCACAATAAAATAGCGCTCATCCGAAATCACGGATTCGCCATCTGGTAATTTCATTATAAATTTCTGACAGGCAATTTCCTCGCTAATTGAGTAATTGTGCTGACCAATTTCTTCAGCAAACTCCCGCACAGCAGCTTCTGCAAAACTCTCATTATCTTCAACGCCCCCTCCAGGCGTGGCCCAGTAGGACTTTCCAGCCCAAGCCCCCTTTGTGAATACAAAGTAAAATAATAAAATATGGTTTTCTGGTGATAACACCAGTAAACGTGCAGATGGGCGACGCCGCATAGGGGAAATCCAAATGATGTTATGTTGATTAACTCAATTAAATGAAGATTAAACAGGCAATTGGGGCTGTAATTATGCGTTTAGCCCCCGCATGCCATGAAAATATCTTTATCCGCAGAGCAATCATAAAACTAATCACTCTAAACAAAACATGAATCACATCCTCAGACTTAAACCCCTCGCAGGCAAATCCGCCCAATTTACATTTCACCTCAGCACGCCAAGCCTTAAAACCCGTTAAAATAGCGGACTTTCCTTGCACAAAGCGCTTAGATGAACCGCACGGCCTTACTTATTCCACACTTTAATAATCCACAGGGCCTTGCTGCGTCTTTGGCTTCTGTGGGTAAGCACGAGCAAATTGATGCTTTTATCGTGGATGATGGCAGCAGCAGGCAGCGAGTCGATGAGGCGGCTTGTGCAAAAGCCTGGCAGGCGAATGGCGAATTGCACTTTATTTATTTACCACAAAATCAAGGTATTGAGCACGCGCTCAATACGGGGCTGCAAGCAATTCTTGAGGCGGAATATGAGTATATTGCTCGCTTAGATTGCGATGATTTGTGCGCGCCGGATCGCTTTGCTAAGCAAACATCTTTTTTAGATAGCCATCCAGATGTGTATTTATTAGGCAGCGCGGTGACATTTTTTGATACCAGCGGCGATCGTTTTACGATTAATCAGCCGCAGACGCACGATGAAATTTTGCGCCAGATGCACGATGACAATGCCTTTACCCATCCCACGGTAATGTTTAGAACCGCCGGAGTAAAAGAGCTGGGGCTTTACCCGACTGACTGCAAAGCCGCAGAAGACTTTGCGTATTTTTGGCGCTTTGTAGCGCGTTATCAAACCGCCAATCTGCCCGAGGTGCTAACCCGCAGCGAGTACAACGATGCGGGTATCTCCATGAGCCGCCGCCGCCAACAGCAAGCAATGCGGATCAAGCTACTATGGCGCTACTTCGATTACTCGCCACGGTCCTTCATAAAAATAAGCAAAGCCAGCCTATCCTTCGCCCTACCGGTCAGCTTCACCCGTAAAATCAAACGGCTACTGGGGATGGGGAAGTGGAATTGATTGATGTGAGCCAGATCTATGCATGTACTCTAAGCCGTTTGCTTTTACCCTTATGCAAACAACAAAAATTAGAATAAACGCAAGCTCTGCATTGGGCTTAAGAATCCCCTTGAAGCATGCCGAAGCGAGGAACAAGCGGGCGGGGTTTCGGTGAGGACTGTTTGAGCGAGCCTGCGAGCGAGTTCCGCAGCCGCCGCTCGATTGTCCGCAGATGAGGGGCTTTCGTGCTGGTCGGGGCGGCCTTCTTTGCTTCCTTTCTTGGCCGTTCAAGAAAGGGAGTCCCCTGCGGGGGATTCCCGCACCAAAATCACCGTGCCGAAGGCACTAAAAAGATCTTTTTGACCTTGCTTAGCACACATGTTCTCGAGTAATTCGGCTGGTTCCACCCGCCCTACAATTGTTAATTTAAACGCGAAGCTGCACTCGCAAAAACAGAAGCACACATGACACGCCTTATTTTACTGATACCGCATTTTAATAATCCTGCCGGGCTGATTAAGTCTTTAGCCTCCATCAGCCCCAACGAGCAATGTGATGTGCTGGTGGTGGATGATGGCAGCACGCGTGCGCCGATCGAGCATACGGTGGCCAGAAATGCGTTTAAGGCGCAGGGCGAATTACGGTTTTTAAATTTGCCGGTCAATCGTGGCATCGAACACGCGCTTAATTCTGGCCTGACGTGGATTTCCTCCCGCGGCTACGAGCTGATTGCCCGCTTGGATTGTGGCGATGAAAACCTACCCGATCGCCTAGCCAAGCAAGTCGCCTTTTTAGACAGCCACCCCGATGTGATGCTGCTTGGCGGCGCGGCTAGCTTTGTCGATCAGGCAGGAGCCGAGCAATTTGTGATGCGCCACCCAAGTGAGCACGCGGCCATTACCCGAGCCATGCGTAATAACTCAGCCTTTATCCATCCGGCAGTGATGTTCAGAACCACCGCTTTGGCCAGCACCGGCCTCTATCCGCTGGATACGCCTGCCGCAGAAGACTACGCACTGTTTAGCGAATTCACCCACCAGTTTAAAGTAGCCAACCTACCCGAGGTACTGATCCGCTACGAGCTAGACCCCAGCGGCATTTCGCTAAGTAAACGCCGCCAGCAGCTCAAATCCCGCTTGGCGGTGCAAAAAAAATATAGTGATGGCAGCGTGGCCGCCCTGATCGGCATGGCAAGAACCCAGCTTTTACTCTTACTCCCCTACTCCTTGGTGTTTAAGCTCAAATCAAAATTAAGAGCCAAAAAAGTATGAATCTGATCCCCGTAAAACATGCCGCTAAAATTGTACATATTGTCGAGGCCTTTGGCGCTGGCACGCTGTCTATGGTGTCAGCAATGGCCAATGCCCAGGCCAAAGACGGCCATAGCGTTACTATTATTCATTCGGTACGCGAAGAAACACCGAATAACTGGCGAGCGCTATTTGTCGATGCCATCCGCTTTATTCAGCTGCCCATGGTGCGCGCCATTAACCCCGCCGCCGACTGGCGTGCTGGCCGGGCGCTTTATCACTGGCTGCGTGAATTAAAGCCCGAAGTGGTGCATATGCATTCATCCAAGGCCGGTGCGCTGGGACGAATTGTCAGTTTATTTATTCGTGGCCGCTCAGCTCCCAAGTGGTTTTTCTCACCGCATGGTTTATCGTTTTTGCAGCGGGCTGAAGGGCGCTTAAAAAATACCATTTTCATGACCGTCGAGAAAATTCTGTCAGAAATCCCAACCACTTTTATCGCCTGCTCGCCTTCCGAAGGCGCAGAAATTAGTCGCCATCTCAGCAGCAATGTGGTGGTGGTCAATAATGCCGTCGATCTGGCCGCCATCCTCCCCGCTAGGGGCAATCAGAATATCGTGCGCATCGGCACCGCGGGCCGGGTTACCCTTGCTCGCAATCCCGAGCTATTTGCCAGCATCGCCAGCCAAATGGCCCAGCCCGGCGTCGAATTTGTGTGGATAGGTGGTGGCGATGTGGCATCAGAAAAAAAACTAAAAAACGCCAATGTAAAACTCAGCGGCTGGATAGATCGCAGCCAAGCTTTAGAGCAACTGGCAAGCTTAGATATTTATATCCAGACCTCGCGCTGGGAAGGCCTGCCCGTCGCCGTCATCGAAGCCATGGCCGCTGGCCTGCCGGTATTAGCGACCAATGTGGTGGGCAATAAAGATTTGGTGATAGATGGCGAAAATGGCTATCTGTGTGAAAACAGCAGTGACTTTGTAAAATACCTGAACACGCTGATCGAAGACCGCAGCGCCCGCCAAAAACTTGGCGAACAGGCAAGGCTGTTTGCTGAAACGAATTACTCGCTGGATAAAATGATGGCGAGTCTTTATCAAGCTTATGGACTAGCCTAGGGCAGGTGCTTACCTGCCGAGCTTTACGATGAAATCCGAAAAATGGCGGTTGCACCCACCCTACGAATACAGTTTCTCTTAAGTGAATAGGATTGGGTATTACCCGTCCTCTGTTCTACCAATCTTTTGCTTGAAAATCAGGAAGTAAAATGAACAAGCATTTACAAGCCGAAAGGGCTAAGCCTTTGTTAGCGCTGGCCGATTTTGCTGCACTTACCGCGTCGTTTTGTGCGGCGCTGGCCATGCTGAGCTTTTTTCGCCATCAAAGAATTGGTGGCGATTTTGCCGCTTGGTGGTGGTGGGAAGGCTCGCAACAAAGTACCGCGTTTTTGTTTCTAGCCGTGCTCACCGTGGGCAACTTTTGGTGGAGAGGCCATTACAGCCTGCGCCTGCCGTTTTGGGATGAGCTGCTGGAAATCCTGCGTGCCCTGCTCTTAGCTGCCCTTTTAAACGGCATGTTGGTACTACTAGGCAAATTCACTGTATCGCGCTTTTTGTGGCCAATGTCCTGGAGCTTGGCACTGCTGCTCTTGCCATTTTTACGCTCGCAAATGAAAAACTGGCTGCTATCTAAACAACTTTGGCAGCTGCCCACGGTGATGATTGGGGCCAGCAGCAATGCCATCGACGCCTGCCGCGCCATGCACAGCGAGCGCCAGCTGGGATTTGAGGTGCAAGCCTTTTTATCGATTAACCAAAGTGATCCAGCCACATTGATCATTGACGGCCAAACTAGACCGGTTATTCAGCTAGACGAAAGCGGGTTGCTTTCTTGGCTAGATAATAACGGCCGCCCCCACGTGGTGGTTGCCGTGGATGAAGATGAGTTGCGCCGTCTTGGCCCGCAAATTGAGCTGCTTTCGCTTAAATATAAAGATATGCACATCATCCCGCCGATCGCTGGCTTACCGCTGTTTGGCGTGGTGCCGCATCATTTTTTTAGCCATGAAGTACTACTACTGCGTGTACGCAATAATTTATCAGTAAAATCGCTGACCACCTTAAAACGCGCTTTTGATTTATTTGGTGCCAGCGTTGGCTTGATCTTACTTTTTCCACTATTAGCCTATGTAGCGGTTCAAATCAAACGCCAGGGCGGCCCTGGCAGCATCTTCTTTGGCCATGTTCGCGTAGGGATTAATGGCAAGCCATTTAAGTGCTGGAAATTCCGCACCATGGTTTCCAACAGCCAAGAAGTACTAGAAAAACTATTGGCAAACAGCAGCGAGGCACGTGCGGAATGGGATAAAGACTTTAAGCTTAAAAATGATCCGCGCATTACGCCGATTGGCGAGTTTTTAAGGAAAACCAGCCTCGATGAGATTCCGCAACTGTGGAATGTAATCAAAGGTGAAATGAGCCTTGTTGGCCCCCGCCCAATTATCACCGCCGAGCTAGAGCGTTATGGGGAGCACGTTGATTTCTATTTAGAAGCGCGCCCAGGCCTAACTGGCTTATGGCAAGTTTCTGGCCGCAACGACACCACCTACGCAGAACGCGTGGCACTGGATGCTTGGTACGTTAAAAACTGGAATCTTTGGTACGACGTGGCAATTGTCTGCAAAACCATACGCACGGTAGTGAGCGGGCGCGGCGCGTATTAATTTTCACATAAATAGGGTCACCCACTAAAAACGCTACAAGCGTAAAAAAATAAGCACAGGTAGAGCGAAAACTTACACCTAAAGCTTCATTATTTTTCATACCTTACGTGTTTTTAGTGGATAAAAATTGTGAACCGTCACACCACTCCTCTACATTTTAAAGCCGTAGCGCAGCACCACAAAATCAGCGCCATAATTGGGCGTTTTGATATCGGCATTTGAATGATGCTGATACATCAGCGTTAAATCTTGAGCGGACTGCTCACCAAAACGTACGCCTGCGCCCAACCGCTCACCAAATTGAAATGCCGTACTAAAAGGGCCACGTTTGGCATAATCCGTGCGGGAAAACAAATGCCCGCCCACCCCCGCCTCCACAAACCACTGCGTGCCGGTCTCCAGTGGCGTCCATTCATATCTTAGCTCTGGTGTAATAAATACTTCACCTGTATTGCGATCATCGCCGCGCCACAATCCGCCCCCAATCGAAAAACCAGAGCTTAATTTGCCGGTATTACTTTCATACCAAGACCAAGGTAGCGGCTTGTGTAAAGCCACTCTAAACAAATGGTGCTGCTCAACATGGCTTGGCTGTATGCCCTGCCCAAGCTCCACTTGCCACTCCAAACCCTCAGCTGCTGATGAAGCTAGCGCAATCAGCAAGGGGGAAATTCGTAGAAAAAGTGTAAGCATGGCTAAGCTCCTTTACGCAGTCGCTTTTACAATATAGACACAACAATCCTTTTACACCGTCCTTACCACCTAGGGCCTGTTGACGTTTCATTCGCCATTGCGCTGAGCCGGAAAACGGCCAGACACAAGGCATGTGACGAAGGCAATAACGGGTTATTGTCGAGGAGCATCACGCAGTGAATGGCCATTTTCCGGCTCAGCCCTTCGGGTTTAGCCCCTTTTTGGGGCGGAACGCAGCCGCGAATGAAACGTCAACAGACCCTAGAGGACTTCACCCATATTTTGAATAGAAAGACTCGTCTAAAGCAGGTGTCTACTCCCTTAAGACTAAGTTGCTAGCTATTTGAAGTAAAATTGCACAAAATATGAAAAAATCCGGCGTCTCCCCAGTTGGCATGCTATCTAGCAGGCTGTCGGACTTAGCATCAGTCAGCTGAAAAATCACCTGATCGGCCTATATTTCACCAGATTTTTGACCAATAACTCGTTATTGGCGCTGCAAATCCGGCAAAATCTGGTCTCGACCATGCGATTTTTCGCTTCGACCGTCTAAGTCCGACAGGCTGCTAGGTCTCCTTTGACGTTTGATTTGCAAACACAATAATCGTGCAACAAATACCAACAGAGCCTAGCAATAACCCATACTTAACTCAAAGCTATCAAATCTTTTAGGAATCCCATGCAAGCCGATGAGTTCGTCCAGTCTTTTCGTCTGGCCGCCCCGTATATTCATGCCTTTCGTGATCGCACTTTTGTCATCGCCTTAGGCGGTGAAGTGGTCCGAGATGGCAAATTTGCCACCATCACCCACGATATCAACCTGCTCACCAGCCTTGGGGTGCGCCTAGTTGTTGTGCATGGTGCTCGTCCACAAATTGAAACGCGAATTAATGAGCGGGGCCTAGAAACCCGCTATCACCATGGTTTACGCGTTACCGATGCTCAAACTTTAGAATGTGTCATTCAGGCGGTGGGGCAAGTTCGAGTAGAAATTGAATCGTGGCTGTCTATGGGTTTGGCTAATTCGCCCATGGCAAATGCCGATATTCGCGTCTCAGCGGGCAACTTTATTACGGCGCAGCCGATGGGCATTCGTGATGGCCTAGATTTAATGTACACCGGCGAAGTACGTAAAGTAGACACTACCGCCATCCGCTATCGTCTTGATGACGGCGAGCTCGTATTGCTTTCTACCTTGGGCTACTCGCCCACGGGCGAAGTATTTAATGTGCCACTCGAAGACGTGGCCACCAGCGCTGCCATTGCCCTGCGTGCCGACAAGCTGATCTTTTTACTTGGCCAGCAAGGGGTAGAAGACTTAGTGGGCGAGCTACTGACCGAGCTTACTGCCTTGCAAGCTGAGCAGTTTTTAAACACTCACCCTCATCCAAACGAAGATATCCGGCTGTATCTGCCTTGCGCCATCAAAGCGGTGCGCAATGGCGTAGCACGGGCGCATTTGGTTAGTCATCATGTGGATGGTGCTTTGCTTAAAGAGCTATTTACCCACGATGGAATTGGCACCATGGTATCGCGTGATTCACTCGAAACCATGCGTGAAGCCACCATTGATGATGTCGGCGGGGTATTGGCCTTGATTGAGCCGCTAGAGGACGATGGGGTTTTAGTGAAGCGTGGGCGAGAATTACTCGAGCGTGAAATCCATCGTTACTCGGTACTCGAGCACGATAGTAAGATTGTGGGCTGCGTGGCGATGTACCCCTTCGCTAAAAGCCACATGGCAGAAATGGCCTGTTTGGTGATCCATCCCGATTACCGCGATGCCAATCGAGGCGAGCAATTACTCAAGCATATTGAGCAACACGCCCGCAGCCTAGGAGTACGCGAGCTATTTGTGCTGACCACCCGTACCGCGCATTGGTTTGTTGAAAGAGGCTTTGCCTTAGCCACCGTCGATGCTTTACCGATTGAAAGAAAACAGCTCTACAATTATCAAAGACGTTCAAAAGTATTTATTAAGCAACTACGAAACTAAAGTTGTATTGAGAAAATAAATCAGCAATATACGGCATTTCAATTCATCATTATTATTGACTATGTAACACTACCGAAAGCCAGCAATGCTTTCGGTAGTGATCAGAATGAGTGCAAGCAATATCTCTGAATCACCAAGCGGCCAAGACATACTGAAGCGGCTTGGCCTATAAAAGATAGACTCCTTTTCTAACAGGTTTGCATGGCATCGCTCCCGTTTTTTAATTCGCTACGAGCACGTTTAATTGTTGCCACCTTAGTCGTGCAAGGTACGATTTTAGCCATCCTATTGCTCAATACATCGAAAATATGGTCAGAAATGGCGACCCATGTCACGGAAGTGCGCGTACAAGAATTATCGCGCCTATTAAATGCGGCCTTTGCTACGCCTTTATCCAGTGGCAACTTGGCACAAGCAGCAGATTTACTAGAAGGAATTCGCACCCCCGAAGGGATTGATTACTTAATTTTGCTCGATAATAAAAAACAAATCATTGCCGCTCGGGGCTGGGATATTGCACAAAAACTCCCTCCAGTAGATAAATTATCGCTCGATCATGATTTGCCAACTTTAATTCACGCCTCCACCCCGATTGAATTTGCGGGCGAGCCTTTTGGCGAGCTACGCTTTGGTGTTTCCACAGGAATCATGCGGGGCGGCATTAATCAACTCATGCTGCAAAGCGCAATGACTATTGTCGCTGGGGTTTTACTTTGTGCCCTCATCATGGGTGTACTGGGCTTTTGGCTTACTCGGCATATTCACCGGCTCATCAAAGCCGCTGAAAACGCTGCGCTAGGGCGCTACGAAGTCCCCCTACCTAGCCATGGCCTGACCGAAATATCCCTACTCACCATCCGCTTTAATGAAATGGCGGCTGCAATCAAAGAACGCGTAGATACCCTTGTTATGAATGAAGAAAAATTTCATACCATTGCTAACTACACACACAGCACGGAGCTATGGCTATCCCCCGATGAAGGCAAGCTGGTGTGGATTAATGACTCCGTCACACGCCTCTCGGGCTATTCTGTCAATGAGTGTATGCTCTTAGGGGATTTTCCACTCTCGCTCACCATGCCTGAGGAGCGAGAGCGTGTCACCGAAACCCTGCAACAAGCGTTACTGCATCGCACCGTGATTCAAGATTTTGAGTTTCGTGCGGTACGCCGTGATGGACAACCCTTTTGGGCCTCGGTTTCTTGGCAGCCTATCTACGATTCAAACAATAGCTATTTAGGGCTCAGAGCCAGTATTCGCGATAATAGCGAGCTAAAAGAAGACCGCTTATCCTTACGCAAAGCTGTGATTGAACTGCGGCAAATTCAATCGCTAGGGCAAAGCTATTTGTCCCGCGCCGAATCCGAACGGGCCCGCTTAAGCGCACTACTCACGGCCATGCGCTTTGGCGTGTTGTTTGTAGATAACGATAATCGCGTGGTATTTCATAACCCCGCCTTCTGTGATTTATGGGGCCTTGGGCCTAGCAATCAATTGCCAGGCAAACCTATCGGACAAATTTTACAAATTGCAGAAAACCGGCCAGCCCTAGGCGATATTATTGCGACCTACCTTGAAGATCTGGTTCTCTCTGACGATAAGGTCGATTTTGGTGAGCTCACCATGAATGATGGGCGTGTGATTACCCAGCATGGCTTTAAGGTGCTCGATAGCCAAGGCGCTGCCAATGGGCGGATGTGGATTTATGAAGATGTTACCCAACAACGCGAAATATCCGAACATATGATTAAGCTAGCGGAGCGTGACTCGCTCACCGGCCTGTATAACCGCCATCGCTTCCAGCAAGAGCTAGATAGAATGGTTTCAGAAGCAGACCGTAAGCAAAGCGCGATGGCCTTAGTGTTTTTCGATCTGGACGAGTTTAAGCATGTGAATGATACTTTTGGCCATGGCGTGGGTGATGAGTTACTTAAATCCATCGCCAAAACCATTGGCCTACAAGTGCGCCGCCATGAGGTTTTATCTCGCCTTGGTGGGGATGAATTCGCGATTTTAGTCCCTGATTGCAATGAATTTGAAGTCAGTAAACTAGCCGAGCGAATTGTAAGCTCGATCGCGCAAATCCCCTTTACCGTTGAAGGCCATGTACTGCGCCCATCTTCATCGGTCGGCGTAGCGCTATTTCCCAATCATGCGAGCAACTCACTAGAGCTGGTCGCCCACGCGGATTCGGCCATGTATCAGGCTAAATCTGCAGGTAAATCCACTTGGCGCATGTACCGCCAAGACGCCGATCCTTCCCGATCAGCAATTAACCGGCTCTCATGGAAAGATCGCATTACCGAGGCCTTAGAAAACGAAGGCCTGGAGCTGCACTACCAAGGAATTTACTACCCAAAAACACGCAAGCTCGCTCACTTAGAAGCCTTGGTACGTATGAAAGATCGGCAAAAGCTGGGTGAGCTCATTATGCCTGGGATGTTTATTACCCATGCCGAAAAAACCGGCAAGATCATTGATATTGATCGTTGGGTGATTCGCACCACCATTGAATTACTCGGCCAAAAGGCCAATATTCCATCCATTGCAATTAACATTTCTGGCCGCTCTTTTGATGAACCAGAAATGCCTGATTACATTAGCCAGCAGCTCAAACTACATAAAGTAAATCCAGCAAGGCTATTGGTAGAGCTCACCGAAACAGCCGCAGTATCAGATATCCGCGATGCGGAGCGTTTTATTGATGCACTCAGAGCCACCGGTTGCACTGTTTGCCTCGATGATTTTGGTACTGGCTTTGCTTCCTTTGCCTATTTAAAACAATTAAAAGCAGACGTACTGAAAATTGATGGCTTCTTTATTAAAGATATTATTAGCGATCACGATAGCCAAGTCTTTGTAAAAGGCATGGTGAGCATGGCGCATGAAATGGGCAAAACAACCATTGCCGAGTTTGTAGAAAACGAAGCCATTTTTAATATGCTGATTGAATTAGGGATTGATCAAGTACAGGGCTATTACCTCGACAACCCCATGAAAGATCATCCGGGATTGAATATTATTTAACGGATGCTATAAACCCAAATCTTGAACCACGGAGTTCACAGAGAACACGGAGTTTCACGGAAAAAAACAGGGATTGAATTAAGGTGTTTGAATAAACTTTAAATATTTTCAAACCTTGTTATCTAGATTTTTACTCTGATCGTGGCACTAGCCGCCTGTCGGACTTAAGCGATCGTAGCGAGGGAAAGACCGGTTTGAGACAGATTTCGCGGGTTTTTCAGGCGAATAGCTGGCTATTCAACGAGAAAATGCGTGAAACATGGCCAAATCCGGCTTTTCCGTAGTAGATCAGTCTTAAGTCCGATAGGCGGCTAGGCTTAAATTTCCCCTTGAAACACGCAAGCTCCGAACAAGCGGAGCGGGGGATCGCTTGGGAGCGAGGCAGCGAGCCAAACCCGCCCGCCGCCGACTCGATTGGACCGCAGCGCAGGGGATTTCGTGTTATTGGGGTTGTGGCTTGGCTTCGTTTCTTGGCCACACAAAAATCATATAATTCGCGGGGCGCCCGCACCTAAATCAATGTGCCGAAGGCACTAAAAAATAACTTCTGTGTAACCTCAGCTAAACAGGAAATACACCCATGAGCATGACTATCTGGCTAACCTTTATTGCCACCACTTTTTTTATTTCCGCCACGCCCGGCCCTAATATGCTGCTGATGCTATCGCACGGCACACGCTATGGCTGGCAGGCGACGCTGGCCACCATGAGCGGTGCACTGGCTGGATTAGGCTTGTTGTTTGCGCTATCGGCTTTTGGGATGGCGACTATCCTAGCCACATCCGCCACGCTGTTTTTGATTTTTAAATTAGCCGGTGCGGTGTATTTAATTTATTTGGGCTGGCAATGTTTTAAAGCGGGGAGTAATTTAGAAATGCCTAATTCCTCAGCCGATTCGGCAGCAAGGCGCTTTCGTTTGGGATTAACCGTTGCCCTATCCAACCCCAAAGCCATTTTATTTGCAGCAGCTTTCTTGCCGCAATTTATTAACACATCGCAGCCGCAAGCAGGGCAATGGGCTATTTTGCTGAGTAGCTTTTTTATCATCGAAGCAGGCTGGCAAATCGCCTACGCGGCAGGCGGCGCAAGGCTAGGTAACTGGTTACAAGGCCCGAATCGCATCAAGCGCTTTAACCAAGGCTGCGGCGCGGCCTTCTTTACGGTAGGTGGATTGCTGGCAGCTGCGCAGCGCTGATTAGGTGTCAGGTATCGGAGCCAGCAATTTTAAATCGACAGAAATTAATCGAAAAACACCCCCGTAGAAGCGGATTTATCCACGAATGCAGCGCTGTTGACGACGCTTTCGCGGCTAAAGCCGCTCCTACAAGGTGCGATTTAGCATTGCTGTATCAAAACGGTGCGCAAGAAAACCACCTTGCACACCCTATAAAAACTCCTGACCCCTGACCCCTGACTCCTGATACCTGTTACACCCCGTAACGCTCACTCACCACACGCTCAAAGTCGGCAAACATTTGCGTGTCTGATTGCGTGTTATCTGCTAATAATTCAGCACCATGCACAATACGAATATGCGCATCCAGATTTTTTAATGGGGATTCTGGGTAAACTCGGCTCGCAGCCGCACTGATTTGCATTTCTGCATCGGCCCATGCAGCTTCCACGGTTTGATTGCAGGAATCGGCTAAATACTTGGCATTGAAAGCCTCGCCAGTCAGGCTGATCAAGCTGGCGTTATGGCTAATGCTATTTCCCGGCACCCAATAATGCTCAGAGAGCAGCGGGCCAATGGCTGGGTTATCGGTCAGATAGCCATACTCACGCTCAAAGAAGGCGCGGGTTTGATAAACCGCCATATTAGCCAGTAAATAGCCGTGATAAGCCGCGGCCGATTCCTGATTTAAGAGATGAGGAATTGCCAAGAGCGGCCGACCAGCCTGCTCAAAACCCAATATTTTCATTTCAAACTCACGGGCTAGCGCCAACACGTTTACCGAAGTAAGCTCATCATCGGCAAGCAAATACAAAGCGCGCTCAAAGTAGGGCACCACCAAAATATTGCGTTGGTTAAGCGCAGCAAATGGCTGCGTTTTTTCGATACGCATTTTGATCAACTCATCCGGCACCGCTTCGCCAGCCGCATTTTTGGCATAGCGCTTTAGCCAATCGGCATCTTCTAGCAAGCTATCGCAAAACATCGATTGTGTTTCGGCATAAGCCATAGAGGACGGCGCAAATTCTTGCGAAAAACACGGTGAATTTTGGGTGATATTGGCAAAGTGCGCCGCATGGCCCCCTTCATGAAACAGCGTATTAATCGCCCGCGCGCCACTGCCAACCTGATCTGGCTTAGCATCAGAGGTAAAATTAATCTGCCCCGCTACCCAGCGGCCATCTACATCATAAAATGACGGAATCGGCCCGTGGCAGAAGCCATTTTGATACTTCCCCTTGCGCTCCAAAAGATCGAGCTGCAAGGTGGCACCACGGTAAGTAATCCCCAGCCCGCAAAAACTATCAACCCAGCGCTGTAAACCCTTGGCAAAAGGCAGGTATGGATCAAGCTGGCGCGCCACATCACCGCTAATGGTGTAGCGAAAATTCCACGGCAGCAACGCGTCTTTACCGTGTTCTTTTGCCAGCTCATTTAAGCCGCGCAGATTGGCATCCCGAGTGCGCACTTCAAAATCATCTAAAATAGCAAACAGCGCTTCACTGCTCATTTGCTCATTTTTGCGTACTTTATAATCAAAATAATTGGCATAGCCCTGCGCACGTGCAAAGGCATTACGCTGTTTAACGATCTCTAAAAAGCCATTTTCCAATACCCAGTTTTCTAGCCCCGCCATCGCATCAAAGGAGCTTTTACGCGCCTCCTCGCTTGGATTGGTCGACATATTTGTCGCCAGCGAGCCTTGGGTGGCTTCAACGCGCTCGCCCTTGTCATTGATATGCGTTTGCACATAATCACGCTTTTTAGCAAACAGCTCGGCTTCCATCACAATCAGCTGGCTCATCAAATCACGCGCGGCATCGCTATCGATAATATTGCTTTCAAATAGCGCCAACCAGCCGGTTAAGCCGTGTTTTAACGCTTGCGTATCGGCATCGTCCGCGCTTAACTGTGCCAAAGCCGCTCTTACTTCCGCCAATTTAGCGGGGCTAGAGGTGAAATTTTTATACGCGTCTTCTGCCTTGGCAAAGCCTGCATGATCATCAGAGATTGCCATATAGGTATCCCAAAATAGGTCTTCTTTGGCTTTATGAACGGCGAGGTAATCACGGTTAAGTGCTGCAAATAGCTGGCGGGCGGCTTCCATTGAATCTCCAATCTTCTGTATTTAAGAAATTGCAAAAGTTCTGACTTATGCTTTATGTTTATGCCAATTAAATTACACTAGCCGCTATAAATTTGCCAGTTTGCCTTGGTACAGAAGAGAAATCTGTCGTAGTTATTCTAAATCGGAATAAAATCAGCGGCTAAACGCACTGCTAGCCAATAAATAACGGCTTCGCTGCGGCAAATAGCGTAGCGAAGCAATGCTTAAATCAGCCGCCTGCGCGCCAAAGCTGCCATGGTTTAGCCACACGGTTTTCATGCCTAAACGCTTGGCCGTTACCAGATTAGCCAAGGTATCTTCCACAAAAATACAGCGGCTAGGCTCCAACCTAAACTTAGCCAATAGGCGGCGATAGGCATGGATTTGTGGCTTGGGAATAAAATCTGCATCCTCAACGGCCACCACCGCGCTAAAGCAACCATCAATCCCCAAGGCCAGCAGCATGGCATTTGCGTAATGGCGCGGGCCATTAGTAAACAGGATTTTTTGCCCCGGTAAACTCCTAATAGCTAGTCCTAGCCCAGGCATGGGGTGGATCACCGTTAGCAACTCACTCAAAGGATGGGTGGCTCGTAAAAAATGCAGGGGATCAATATGCGGATGATGGCGGCGCAAGCCTAATAAAGTAGCGCCATAACGCCGCCAGTAATCGGTGCGCAATCGTGATGCTATCTCTGGGCTGAGTGATAAATGCTGGGCTAAATAGGCCGTCATGGCGCAATTAATCACCGGAAAAGCATGCAAATCGGCATTATGCAAGGTGTTATCTAGATCGAATATCCAAACTGGTTTCATTGTTTAAACATAAAAAAGACCAGCATGGCTGGTCTGTTTAGGGTGGCCGTATTTAAGCTCAGGAATGAATATAGTGCTCTAGCTGGGCGATGGTAAATTTTTGCTCGTCGATGATTTCTCGCACCAAATCGCCAATCGATAATACCCCTAGTACCTTATCCCCATCTAAAACCGGTAAGTGGCGAATCCGTTTTTCACTCATGATCGCCATACATTCATCGATAGTGGCAGATGGCGGCACACAAAGTAGCTTACGCGTCATGATTTCTGAGACTGGCGTACCCGCCGAAGTCTTACCCATCAAAATCACTTTCCTAGCGTAATCTCGTTCGGAGAAAATCCCAACAAGGTGATTTTCTTCCATCACCAACAAAGCACCAATATTTTTTTCTGCAAGCACTTGCAAGGCTTGATACACGGAAGCCTGAGGTGTAACTGACAAGATATTATCTATGGCTTTTTCTGCAAGCAGCTGGCGTGCTGTTTTCATATGGTCATCTCCCTGATGGCTAGTACTCTAATTTTAGATGCCAGAGCGCAACATGCAAGGATGACTTAGCTTACTTTTTACAAAAAGACAAGAAAAGGGGATGAAAGCATCACAATCTTAATATTTCAATTGCTTAGACTAGGAGTCTCCTAGCCTAAGCAGCGTACAACTCACTTAGCGCGAATCATGGTTCCTACGCCTTGCTCGGTGAGTACTTCTAGCAGTAATGCGTGTTTTACTCGGCCATCAATAATATGCACCGCATTCACGCCGCTCTTAGCAGCATCGAGCGCTGAAGAGATTTTAGGCAGCATGCCACCAGAAATCGTGCCGTCTGCAAATAGCTCGTCGATACGTTTAGCAGAGAGCTTCGTAAGCAGATTGCCTTCCTTATCAAGTACGCCAGGGGTATTTGTCATCATGATGAGCTTTTCAGCATGCAAGACTTCAGCCAGCTTGCCCGCAACTAAATCGGCGTTGATATTGTAGCTTTCGCCATTTCTATCTACGCCAATCGGTGCAATCACAGGGATAAAATCACCCGCGTCTAAATGCGCCACGATAGTTGGGTCGATCGATTCAATTTCGCCCACTTGGCCAATATCTAACAGCTCGTCCGAGCTGTCTTTTAGATACATTTTACGAGCCTTAATAAAATGCCCGTCTTGCCCAGTTAAACCAACCGCCTTACCACCATGCTTATTAATCAAAGAAACGATTTCCTTGTTTACATGGCCGCCCAATACCATTTCTACAACATCCATGGTTTCGGCGTCGGTGACGCGCATCCCTTGGATAAATTCGCCTTTCTTACCGATGCGATCAAGTAATTCGTTAATTTGTGGGCCACCACCGTGTACAACGACGGGGTTCATCCCCACCAACTTAAGCAGTACCACATCACTAGCAAACCCTTCTTTTAACTCGGGTTCAGTCATTGCATTACCACCGTATTTGATAACGATGGTCTTATCAAAAAAACGCTGAATATAAGGCAAGGCTTCCGAAAGAATTTCGGCTTTTTCTTGCGGGGTAATCATGGTCATGGCGAGTCCAAAAACAAGATAAGGTCTAGCAGCCCTGCCATACCTAAGTCATCTCTACTGTAGAGGCTAAAGGGAGGCTGCCGCGTAGCAGAATTCTAACAGTCTCAAGCGAGTTAGATGGCAACTTTTGACAAAAACCTCCATGAACATAATAATTGAATAAGTATTCATTTATTTAAAAAGTACACAATGCAACCGGAAAACAAACGTTGGGCACGCCGCAAAGAAGCACGCCCTCAGGAAATTTTAGCCGCGGCACTCGAGCTCTTTGTAAAAAAAGGCTTTGCGGCCACCAAAATGGCCGATATCGCCAAGGCGGCGGGTGTGACCTGTGGCACGCCCTATGTCTATTTTTCAAGCAAAGAAGAGATTTTTAAAGCCGTTGTCCGCGAGCTGTTACTGCCCCAACTGGCGCGTTGTCATGATTTACTGAGCAATTTTCAAGGCAGCTCTGCAGAGCTGCTGCGTGCCATGCTGCAAACATGGTGGCAGGCCATGGGTGAGAGCGAGTTTTCTGCCATGCCTAAGCTGATGATTGCCGAGGGCAGTAATTTCCCCGAAGTCGCAAAGATTTACCAAGAAGAATTTGTAAACCCTGGCAATAAAATGCTGCGGCATCTCCTGCAAAGAGGTATCGCCAGCGGCGAGTTTCGCTTGCTCGATATTGATTACGCCATCGAAGTGATTTGTGCCCCCATTGTGATGGCCATGCTGATGAAGCATTCGCTGATCAACTGCCTGCCTGACGAGCTGGATCCTGAAAGATTCATCAACACCACGCTCGACCTCCTCCTTAACGGCCTACTAGCCTCACCCAAGGACCATTGAAACATGAATAAAACGATCCCTTTGCTGCTGATTGCTACGGTACTACTCAGCGCCTGCAAGGAAGAGGCCAAGCCACAGGAAGAAATTCGCCCCGTTCGCACCATCACGCTAGCCTCTCATCCAAGCAGCAACCACGCCGAATTTTCTGGCGAACTGCACGCTCGTCAAGAAAGTACTTTAGGTTTTCGGATTCCAGGCAAGTTAATCAGCCGCGAAGTCGAGATTGGCAGCGTGGTTAAAGCAGGTGCTGTACTCGCTAAAATTGATGCTCAAGATATGGCACTGAATGCACTCGCAGCCAAAGCACAAACAGAATCAGCACAAAGCCAACTGACCCAACTCAAATTAGATCTGACCCGCTCTCAAGAGCTACTCGCCAAAAAATTTGTAAGCCAAGCCGAAGTCGATCGCAAGCAAACCGCCGTCATTGGCGCACAAAAATCACTGCAACAAGCTCAATCTCAACAGCAACTCGCCCAAAATCAAGCGGGCTATACCACGCTACTAGCCAGTAGCGATGGCGTTATTACCGCCACCTTAGCCGAGCCTGGCCAAGTCTTAGCCGCAGGCCAGCCGGTAGTGCAATTAGCGAAAGCCGGTGAGGTTGAAGTCTTTATTGACCTACCCGAAGCACGTAGCCACGATTTAAAATCAGGCCAGCACACCGAGATTAGCTTCTGGGCGCTACCCGGTAAAACTTATAATGGCAAAGTACGTGAAGTATCCCCCGCAGCCGATCCAGTCAGCCGTACTTACCGCGCCAAAGTGACACTAGAAAAGCCCTCCGCTGATATCCGTCTTGGCATGAGTGCCACGGTAAAAAGCAGCCAAAACAACGCCACTCAAGCCAGCACCACGCTGCCACTGACCGCTATCTATGGCAAAGACAAGGGTCAACGCATCTGGCTAGTTGATATGCAAAGCAAACGGGTCAAGAGTGTTGCCGTTGAAGCCAGCCAATTAGATCGTAACGAGCAAGTACAGGTGAAGGGGCTTAAAGCGGGTGATGTCGTTGTTACCGCCGGTGTGCATCTATTACGCGAAGGGCAGGCTGTGAAGCTATTGCCTGCACAAGGGGAATAGCAACATGAAGCAAAACAAACCAGATTTAGCCAAACAAGGCTTTAATTTATCGGCCTGGGCCTTAAAGCATCAATCCCTTGTGCTGTATTTAATGGTAGTGCTTTCGCTGGGTGGCATTCTGGCTTACGGCAAACTCGGCATGAAAGAAGATCCAGAGTTCACCTTTAAAGCGATGGTGGTCAGAAGCTTCTGGCCAGGTGCCAGTGCGCCAGAAATGGAGCAGCAGGTTACCGATAAGCTGGAAGAAGCGCTGCAGGGCATTGCTTATATCCACTTCACTAAAAGTTATTCCAGAAGTGGCGAATCGCTGATCACGATTATGCTGCACGAAGATCAAAAAAATAATGTGACCGATGCTTGGTATCAGGTCAGAAAGCGCATTAACGACGCCAAGAGTAAGCTGCCGCTGGGTGTGGTGGGGCCATTTTTTAATGATGAGTTTGGTGATACCTACGGCAATCTCTACGCCTTCACCGGCGATGGCTTCAGCTACCCTGAGCTAAAAAAATACATTGAGCTGGCCCGCACCGAATTACTGCGTATTCCAGATGTAAACAAAGCGCTGCTGATTGGTCAGCAGGATGAGAAAATCTATGTGGAATACTCCAATGCCAAGCTCGCCAGCTTAGGCATTTCGCCATTTCAAATCAATAAAGTCATTGCCGCCACCAATACAGTTACCCCAGCTGGTGCAATAGAGGGCAAGGACGAGCACGTATTTTTACGCGTAACTGGCGGTTTTAACGCCGTAGAGCACTTACGCAGTCTACCGATTACCGTGGCTGGTAAAACCTTTTTGCTAGGCGATATCGCTCAGGTATTTCGCGCCACGATCGATCCACCCCAAACCAAAATGCGCTATCAAGGGCAAGACGCGGTGGGTTTGGGCATCTCGATGCGTAAAGGGGGTGACGTCGTCAAAATGGGCCAGCAGATTGATGCATCGCTCGTAAAAATCAAAAGTAGCTTACCCATTGGTATAGAAATCCATACTATTTCTGACCAACCAGCCGTGGTTAAAAACGCCATCCACATCTTCATGAAATCCTTGCTGGAAGCCGTGGTCATTGTATTGGCAGTCAGCTTTTTAAGCTTGGGTTGGCGCACCGGTGTTGTAGTGGCCTTATGCATTCCACTGGTACTACTGCTTACCTTCCTTGGCATGAGTATTTTCAATATCGAGCTCCAAAGGATTTCACTCGGCGCACTGGTGATCGCGCTGGGCTTATTAGTGGACGACGCCATTATTGCGGTTGAAATGATGGCACTTAAACTAGAGCAAGGCTGGAGCCGCTTTGAGGCTGCCACCTTTGCCTATACCTCCACCGCATTTCCTATGCTAACCGGCACCTTGATTACCGCAGCAGGTTTCTTGCCGGTGGGGCTGGCTAAATCGGATGCAGGTGAATACACCTTCTCTATCTTTGCCGTGATCGGAATTGCGCTGGTACTGTCTTGGGTAGTGGCTGTGGTATTTACCCCCTATATGGGCTATCACCTGCTTCCAGAAACGCCTCGGCATGAAGAACACGATATTTACCAAGGAGGGTTTTATGCACGCTTTCGCAAGCTAGTAACGTGGTGCGTCACATGGCGAAAGACGGTGATTACTGCCACCCTAGGCGCGTTTCTGCTGGCCGTAGCCACCTTTGCCCTGTTTATCCCGCAGCAGTTCTTCCCTGCCTCTGCACGGCCCGAGCTGATGGTAGATATGTGGCTACCCTACACCGCCTCTTATGAAGCTACCGAGCGCGAAGTCAAACGCATGGAAGCCATCGCCATGAAAGATCCCGATGTCGATCATGTCACCAGCTATATCGGCGTAGGCTCGCCGCGTTACTACCTACCCCTCGATGAGCAAATGCCTAACCTCAACTTTGGCCAGCTAACGGTAATGACCAAAAACGAAAAGGTGCGGGAGAACGTCTACAAACGCCTTGCCCAGAAATTCGCTGATGATTTTCCACTGGTACGTGGCCGAGTAACACGCTTAGAGAACGGCCCGCCGGTTGGATATCCAGTGCAGTTCCGTATTAGTGGCACAGATACCGCCGAACTGGGCCGCATTGCCAATCAAGTGGCCGATGCGATGCGCAAAAACCCAGACACGCGCCAAGTCCACACTGATTGGGGCGAAAAAGTAAAGGTGATACGTCTGCAAACCAAGCAAGATCGTTTACGCCAACTTGGCTTAACCTCGCAAGAGCTGGCTACTTACTTACAAATGGCCGTATCTGGCATTACCGCCACACAATATCGTGAAGCCGATCAGAGTATCGATGTGGTCACCCGTCTCACCAGCGATGAGCGCACACGCCTCGATTTTCTGAAAGATTTGCGCGTACCCCTTCCATCGGGCCAGTTTGTACCGCTGTCCCAACTGGCAACTTTGCAGTTAGAGAACGAAGAAAGCTTAATATGGCGACGTAATAGGGTCGCCACACTCACGGTACGTGCCGATGTGGCTGGCAGCGCCCAAGCGCCTGACGTGAGCAATGCGCTGATGCCTAGAGTGCGTGAAATCGAAGCCAAGCTGCCTCAGGGTTATCATATTGAAACCGGCGGCACGCTAGAATCATCTGCCACGGGGCAAGAGTCGATTAATAAAGTCATGCCACTGATGTTGCTAGTCGTCATGACCTTATTAATGCTGCAGCTGCAAAGCATTCAGAGAATGATCATGGTGCTGCTCACCGCGCCGCTGGGCCTGATTGGCGTGGCCATTTCCTTACTTTTATTTCAAGCGCCATTTGGGTTTGTGGCCATGTTGGGCGTGATCGCGCTTTCAGGCATGATTATGCGCAACTCGGTGATTCTGATGGATCAGATTGAGCAAGATCGTGCCGCAGGGGACGATGCTTGGACCGCCGTCATTGAATCAGCGGTAAGGCGTTTTCGGCCCATTATGCTGACAGCCGCAGCTGCAATCCTCGCAATGATCCCTCTGACTCGGGATACTTTCTGGGGCCCAATGGCCATTGCCATTATGGGTGGGCTATTTGTAGCAACCGTCTTAACTTTATTATTTTTACCGGCTTTATATGCCGCATGGTTCCGCTTAAGCCCACCAGAGCGGCCTACAAATATAAAAACATCTACATAAAACATACAAATTTCGACAAATTAAAATTAGCAGGAAGGGGGATTATCTCCCTCTTCCTTGTATGACTTAGATCTGAACAGAAGCCTCTGAGCAAGATAACTGCACTTCAGCCTGTTTTTAAACGCCATTTTGAACAAAATATTCACCCACTCAAAACACCTGAGACACCAATGATGAAAAAAACTTTAATTGCTCTGAGCATCGCCATTTTTTCACAACCGCTCTTTGCTGCTGATTTGATCGAATCTTGGAGCGCAGCACAAAAATATGATGCTAATTTTGCCGCCGCACGCGCAGGGCTAGATGCGGGGCGCGAAAAGATCGAGCAAGGTAAAGCCTTATTACTGCCGCATGTTTCTTTAGCGGGGAATGCTAATCGGGAGCAATCACGCTACAGCCCAGAAAACCGTGACAGCATCAACTCAAATGGCGAGAGCTATGGCTATAAACTAAGCCTCACCCAGCCTATTTATCGAGCAGACGCATTTGCAGGTGCCGATCAGCTCAAAAAACAAACTGAACAAGCCGAAGTTATTTTTCGCGTAGCGGAGCAAGACTTAATTTTGCGCGTAGCTAAAACTTACTTTGAAGTTTTAGGTGCAGAAGAAAAAGTAAAACAAACCACGGCCCAAAAAGAAGCGGTTGCCCAGCAACTGGCACAGGCAAAAAAATCTTTTGAAGTTGGCGTATCGACTATTACCGATACAGATGAAGCTCAGGCACGATTTGATTCGATCACTTCTGCTGAAATTGCTGCGAAAAATGATCTAGCCATTAAGCGTAATGCATATGAGCAGCTTACTCAGCTTAATCCAACGGGGTTAAAACCGATTAGCAATCGCCAGCAACCTACCCCACCACAACCTAATGATATGGCAGCATGGATACAGCGCAGTGAAAATGGCAGCTTAGTGATTGCAGGTCAGCAATTAGGTTTAGATATTGCCAGCCGAGAAATCGACAAATATCGGCTAGAAAGTTCCCCAACTCTTGATTTAGTAGCTGGTTATGGTGATGCTTGGCAATCTGCGGGCATATCCAAATCAGGTGGATTAGATCGCAGCGGCTCAGGACAAATTGGCTTGCAATTATCCATTCCATTATTTACGGGTGGAGATCGTTCTTCTAAATTACGCGAAGCAATCGCAAAAAAAGAACAACAACGCCAAACAGTAGAAGCAAGTCGTAGAGATACAACTCAATTCACCAAGCAAGCTTTTTTAGGCGTAAGTTCCGGCGCTGCACAAATCCTCGCATTGCAACAAGCTCTTAAATCGAGCGAATCATCATTAGCATCAACTAAATTAGGACGCGAAGTTGGAGTGCGTACTACTATTGATGTACTTAATGCCGAACAAGCCTATTTCTCCACCCGTTACGACCTAACAGTAGCCCGCTACACCTATTTGTATGCTCGTTTACAATTAGCCGCGACAAGCGGGGAATTGTCTGAAAAAGATCTAAATTCAATAAATATTTGGCTTGGTAATTAAGAAAGCTTGAATTGTAGCGAATAGATATCCATAATCCGTTCGGTGGAGTATCCCAATTTAAAAACCCAAGGAGAATTACCGTGATTGATCTTTCCCCACTGAGCTATAGCGACTTAGTTGAACTGCGCAAGAACCTAGAAGTTGAAATTGTTCGTCGCAAAGAATCAGAAAAGCAAAACCTGATTGCCGAACTGCAAAACTTGGTTGCTTCTAAAGGCTTCTCATTGTCTGATGTATTGGGCACAAGCAGCGACAAAAAAGCAGCTAAAAAAGCAGCTTCTACTGCTAAAGCACAATTCCGTAACCCAGCTGATGCAGAACAAACTTGGACTGGCCGTGGCCGTAAGCCACAATGGGCAATTGAATTCTTAGCCCAAGGTGGTTCATTAGAAGCACTGCGTATCGCCTAATTAAGCCTTGTTTTATGAAATAAAGAATAAACCGGCAGCATATTGTTTTACTGAAAATTATTTTATATACAGGCACAAAAATTAATTTCTGTGCCTGTATGTAAATACCTCATGCTAAATTAGTATACCCTTGAATACTCTCATTATTTTATAAAACATTGTGCGCGTATCGCCCCAAACAAGGCAGCTTCGGCTGCCTTGTTTGTTATTTAGCCCCTACTAAATAGACTGCTAGCAGTACAATCCTCTCATCTTTATCTGTGAATCCTTGCCATGCCGCATCCCCTTACCGCAAATCTCAATCCAGAACAAGCCGCAGCCGTTGAGCTTCCTCCGGAACACGCCCTGATTTTGGCCGGTGCGGGTAGCGGCAAAACCAGTGTGTTAACAACGCGCATTGCTTGGCTGTTATCTACAGGGCAATGCAGCCCCGCTGGTTTATTGTCAGTCACTTTTACCAATAAAGCCGCAAAAGAAATGCTGCTCAGAATTACCTCCATGATGCCGCTTAATCCACGTGGATTATGGATGGGTACATTCCACGGATTATGTAATCGTATGCTGCGTTTACATTGGCGGGATGCTGGCTTACCCGAAGCTTTTGCAATTTTAGATTCTGCCGAACAACTTTCACTCATTAAGCGGATATTGAAAGCATTAAATATAGATGATGAAAAATATCCAGCAAAAGTTTTACAACATTATATTAATGCCCATAAAGAAAATGGCCGCCGCGCAGGTGATGTAGATACTTGGGATGATTACTCGCGCATGCTGCGATTAATTTATGAGGAATATGAAAAACAATGCCAACGGGAAGGCGTAGCAGATTTTTCTGAATTATTACTACGCTGTTACGAATTACTTTCTAAAAATGAATCTTTACGGGCCCATTATCAAAGCCGTTTCCGACACATTTTAGTCGATGAATTTCAAGACACAAATAAACTCCAATATGCGTGGTTAAAGCTTTTGGCGGGCAAAGAGAATGCCCTCTTTGCCGTTGGCGATGATGACCAATCTATTTACGCATTCCGTGGTGCGAATGTGGGCAATATGCATGATTTTCAAACTGAATTTTCCGTAAAGCACGTGATTCGCCTTGAGCAGAATTATCGATCGCAAGGCAATATTTTAGATGCCGCCAATGCCGTGATTGCAAATAACCGTAATCGCTTAGGTAAAGAACTATGGACCAGCGAGCCAGCTGGCGAACCTATTCGCGTATTTGAAGCCGCCACAGATTTTGAAGAAGCCGCTTTTATTGTTGAAGAAGCACAGTCATTGATTAGAGATGGCAATCGAGCCAATGATATTGCCATTCTTTATCGCGCCAATGCCCAATCACGGGTAATTGAACACGCACTATTTACCGCAGGGGTACCCTATCGCGTCTATGGTGGTTTACGCTTTTTTGAACGCCAAGAAATCAAACATGCCCTAGCTTACTTGCGTCTGATTGCCAATCCTGGCGACGATAACGCCCTGCTACGCGTCATGAACTTCCCCACCCGTGGCATTGGTGCCCGTACCATCGAAAGTATACAAGAAAGCGCGCGTAATGCCGGTACAAGCCTCTGGCAAGCCGCTTGCTCTGGAGCAGCAGGCCGTGGTGCCGCAGCGGTTAAGAAATTCGCTGAGATGATCGAAGGGATGCGCCAGCAAGCCACAGGGCTGGCGATGCCTGAATTGGTCGATATGATGCTTGATCTATCAGGCCTACGTGCGCACTACAAAGCGGATAAAGAAGGCGAAGAACGCCTCGCCAACTTAGGTGAGCTCATCAATGCTGCCACTAATTTTGTGCAAGAAGATGAAAACAATCTCATCGCTTTTTTATCGCATGCCAGCCTAGAAGCCGGAGATCATCAAGCGGGTGCGCATGAAGAAGCCCTACAACTGATGACCGTGCACGCCTCAAAAGGCCTAGAGTTTCACGCGGTATTTTTATGTGGCCTAGAAGAAGGCTTATTCCCCCACGATAACAGCATGAATGATGCAAACGCAGTGGAAGAAGAACGCCGCTTAATGTATGTAGCCATTACCCGTGCTCGTCGCCGTCTTTACATTACACTGGCACAAAGTCGCATGCTGCACGGGCAAACGCGCTATGCCGTAGCTAGCCGCTTTATGCAAGAAATCCCCCAGCAACTTTTGAAGTTTTTAAACCGTGGGTATGCGCCACAGGGCTATTCAGGCCCAGCCACCCTTGCCAGCAAAATTAAATCACCTACGCCCGAGCATGGCTTGGCCATAGGAATGAATGTGGAGCATCCAAAGTTTGGCAGGGGCGTGGTGACCGATTATGAAGGGGGTGCCAGTGGTAATGTCCAAGTCAATTTTGCTGATGCAGGATCTAAATGGCTTGCTGTGGCTTATGCAAAATTAAAAGCATTGTAATGCCTAAGCTTATTTTTGATTTTTGAATTGATAGAGGCTAGTTACTTGGCTATAGCTTAAAGTGAACAAGCATATAGGCAAGCTAGCCTCTTTAATTTACTCTATAGACCTTACTCATTACCTTGGTCGGTCTTAAGCGGGCCACGGCATACACCCTACCTACAAGCCTCAAACCCTATGGCTGAAAAAATTAGCTCCTTCTCGGTAATCTCCTCAGCCACGGCCAAGCGTAAAGCGGCCAACGGCATTCCTGACATCGCCAGTTTGCAAGTTTTAGTGATCGATCCTCTGGCGGAAATTCGTACCACCGTTGGGATGACCCTCGGCCAATATGGCACCAGCCATATAGATCATGCCAGCAACAGCAACGAGGCCTTAACAAGCATCCGTCGGATTAAATATGATTTGGTACTGTGCGAATATGATTTAGGCACAGGGCAAGATGGTTTATTTCTATTTGATGAGGCGCGCCGTAATGATTTGCTCAAGGCTTCATCTATTTTTATCATTATGACCGCCGAGCGAAGCGCCCAAAAAGTACTCGGAGCCGCCGAACAATCCCCCGATAGCATTTTACTCAAGCCATTTACCAGTGAGATGCTCTACGGCCGTATCCTTACCGCCCTGCAAAAAAAAGTACGCTTTAAATTAGTGGATGAAACCATCATGGCCCACGATTTTTTAACGGCGATCCAGCTTTGCATCAAGGCAGCCAAAACCAGTGGCGATTACGCTATCGACTTTTTGCGGCTACAAATTCACTTATTACTCCGAATTGGCGATTGGGTTAGTGTTCGAGACCAATGTCGGCAACTGCTCGTAGAACAAGATTTACCTTGGGCAAAAATGGCACTAGGTAAAGCCTTATATCAACTAAAAGGCTATTCAGAAGCAACATCTGTCTTTAAAGCCATTATGAGCGAGCATGCACATGCTCTTGAGGCCTACGATTGGCTTGCCCGCGCCCAACAAGCCATGGGTGACGACCAAGCCGCTAAAGAGACCTTGCAACGCGCCATTGTTAAATCGCCCTTTGTCGCCACAAGGCAGCGACAGCTCGGCGATGTTGCTTTGCGTAGTGGCGATTTAGCCACGGCTGAAACAGCCCTGCTGGAAACAGTTAAAATTGCTCGGCATTCATTCTTGCGTGATCCAAGCGATTACGGGCAATTAGCTGACGTACAAATTAGCAGAGGCGATGTGGTAGCAGCACGACGTACCGTCGCGGAGGTAAGAAAGGACTTTAAAGACCCCGAGGTCGTGATTTTAGCCGATGCGCTTGATGCAGATATCTCTATGCAGGTGGGTGAAGTAGAAAGTGCTCAGAACCAGCTTAATATTGCACTATCGCAGCTGGTGCAACTCAAGTTTCCCCCCAGCCCAACGGTTGGCTTAGCTTTAGCCAAGGCTTGTTTTAATCAACAAAGGGAGGCACTGGCAGAAATTGTGGTGCGTAATCTGCTAAAAAATCGCCATGACGATTTATCCTTAGCGGCAAAAATTACCGCGCTGTATCAGCAGCAGGGCAAGCCTGAACAAGCCGAGCTCCTGATCAAAGAAAACACGGCCAGCATTGTTGCCCTCAATAATGAAGCGGTACAGCTCGCTCGGAGTGGCAATTTAGCAGGGGCAGCCGAGCGTTTCATCCGTGCAGCAACCGAGATGCCAGGCAATTTGCAAGTCTTGCTCAATACCGTCAATGCGCTACTGGCCCACACCAACCAACACGGCTGGCATCTAGAATGGATGCAATTAAGCCATGAGTTTCTACAACGCATCCACGAACTTGATCCGATCAATGGCAGAGGCTTACAGCTGCAAGAGTTTTATCGTAAAACTAAAATACGCTATGACATAACTAACTGACCCCAAGTATTAGTTAGTTAATAATGAACTCCCAGCAAAAGTCAAAATGCATCTCTACAATGAAGAGAGTGTAAAACCTCTAGGCTTGCTAAACTGAATTGAGATTAACGAAGGAAACAATCATGCAAACCAGTACTAAGATTGATAATAACAAAGGTCGCATCATGCTGAACGGCAACTTCACGTTTGAATCACATCGTGAGTTCAAGCAAGCCACTACTGCCGCACTAGAAACCCCTGGTCTGACCGAGTTAGAGATGGATTTTAGTGCGGTGGACTACATGGACTCAGCGGCATTAGGCATGCTATTGCTATTAAATGAACGCGCCAATGGTCGAAAAGTCACCTTAGTTAACTGCCGTGGAACCGTCAAAGCCGTGCTAGAAATTGCCAACTTTGGCAAAATTTTCGAAATAAAATAACTGATGTTACGCAGGCGAGCCTGTAACTAAAATTGTGTAAATGCCTTTGGCCGATTAACCTCTTCCCGAGGATATTTCATGTCAGGCATCACAATGGACCGTCAAAAATTACAGGCTCGCC
>Ga0247722_10000200_pt1 | contig 38334 bp, 33 predicted proteins | sample MSEWelMarce3H_FC_FD_189094 | JGI IMG/M metagenome (GOLD analysis project Ga0247722, IMG submission 189094) | Subsurface sediment microbial communities from gas well in West Virginia, United States - MSEEL Well Study Marcellus 3H_FC | ecosystem: Environmental > Terrestrial > Deep subsurface >... | reverse complement strand
ATCTATAAATAAGTGTAAAATAAATGGCGTTTGGCATACTACTGAAGTTACTAAGAAAATCAATGATCTCTTTATTAAGCTAAATATAGACTACCTAAAACTATTGCAAAGTTAGGGTTTAGTTTCCCTAGATTATTCATAGGTAAACAATTATGGAAACAATCCTACTATAATGGTTATTAAAAGGCTCACATAAATATTATGGGGATTAGGCGAATAATTTTTCCATTCTGAACAGAAAGAACTTCACGTTTATAACACCTCTTTGATTAGCTCTAAAGAGTTTTATTTTAGAGTTAAATGATTCTGCGTTTGCATTTGTGAGTCTTTGTGTGAAAAAATTTAGAATTGTTTCTAAATGATATTTTAGACTGTTTGCTGAAGTATTAAAAGTGTTCATTTTTAACAATTTTGTTTTTTCAATCCAGTTCAAAATTTTTTCTCTTGCCAATTCTTTTGATTCTTCTTCATAAATATTTCTAAATTCCATTGTATGCTTATAAGCATCGTGTAAAAGCGGATAATTTTTAAATAATATTTCGGCTCTTTGTTTTTGATTTTCTGTCCAATCACTTTGTTTTTTAGCGATAATGTATCTACTTCGAGCGAGTAATTGTTTAGGAGAATCATCATTTTCTAAAACAATCGGAATATATTTTACTCCTTGTTCTTTGGCTAATTTTATGGCTTGATTTTCTTTTTCAATTTCCTCCCAGCGATATTTTACTCGAAGATGTTGCAAACATTCCATAACCATTTTTACAACGTGAAAACGATCCGTAATCAAGTAACTCTCTGGAAAACACATCTTTGATGCTAGTTGCATGTTGTTTGCCATGTCTTGCGTAATTGTCTTAACTAATTTACGTTTTTCTAAGGGTATTTTTTGTAAAACATCAATAATATCTTGACTTTTCGTGCCTTTAATGCTAGCAACTAATGTTCTTTTTTTACCTTTTCCTGATTTATTAGTAACAAATGTATAAAGTTCTCCTTTTGACAAACTTACTTCATCAATACTTAAATTTTTGTCTATATTTTCGGGATAAATCAAATAATCTTCGGCATGATTATATTGATTCCAAATTTTAAAACCACTTGTTTTTTTGTAGTGTCTTCTCAGTAAATCAGCCTTAACGCCATAATAACTAGCAATATTACTTATCGTATCTTCTCGGGTCGAAACCTGTAGATTTTAAAAAAGCTGCCAATTCAATAGTTAATTTTGAACCTTCAGTTATGAACGAATAATCGCTTTTAATCTCAACAGATTTATCTGTTTTACTCCGCCATCGCCTACGACGAATACCTAAATAAACGGCTTTTCCACGAATAGGAAAATCTTGAATTATAGTACGATTATAAAATCCTTTTGATTCATATTGTTCATTTTCATAGCCATTTGGAAGTATATTCTTCTCATCCAAATAAATATAAAAACAACCTTTTTTAGTTACTACATCGCCTAATTCTTTAAAATCTACAACCTCAAAATGGTCTAATAAGCCATCAGGGAGAAAGTGTGAAAAAAATGAAAAATCCATCGCTTTTTTATTGCAAATTTATAACTTCTCCCCAATTATTTTATATGAACCAAAAATAACCCATATTAGCAAAAAACAACAAGTAGATGCGGCTATTTTATATTTGGTATAAAAGCACTATTCTTGTTTCTGTGTGCCACTTTTTCGGATTATTTTGTTATAGGCTATTTTCAGTTTTTGTACGAGTTCTTTTGTTTTGGATTCGGTTAATTGCCCAAATCCCAGTCTAATAGCACAAGTGGATTGGTTTTGAAATAACAGCTCTTTTGGTAAATAAACACCTTCTTTTTCAGCTGCTTTTGCAAATGAAAGCAATGAAATGGCAGGCTCAAAAGCGATCCAAAGGGCAAGACCGCTTTTTGGCTTCTTAAAGGTTAGGCAATTTTGAAAATGATGTGTTAATTGCATACACAAAAAATCCAATCTTTTTTGATATATGCTATTGTTGATATTATTTCTTCGTTGTAATTCGCCCTCAAATAGTGCTTCTGAAAGAACTTGTTTTTGTATGGCATCTCCTTGTTTATCAACTAATTGTAGATAATTTTGTGCTTCTGCAATAACATCTTCCGTTGCTACCATAAATCCAGATTCAAACGTGGGAAACAAACCACTTCCGATGCTTCCTAAATATACAATTAAATTATGGGTATCATGGTGCATCATGGGTAATGTTGGTTTTCCATTATACTGATAATCAAACGCATAATCGGATTCAATTAGCATGAATTCATATTTCTTAGCTAATTCATAAAGGGCTAATCTTCTGGAATCACTCCAGCAAACAGTTGTTGGATATTCGTTATTTGCACTAATGTAAACCGCCCGAATCATTCCTTTTTTATATTTTTTTGCAATATATGAAATATCCAGTCCGTTTTCGTCCTGTGGAATTGTTTTTATGGTTGCACCAACCTGCTGAAAAACCATATTTACATTCGGATTACTCAAAGTGCCTACAAGTACTATTTGTCCTTTTTTGATAAGGATTTGGGCGGTGATATACAAACTTAACTCGGGCGTTCTGGTGCTTAAAACCATTTTTGGGTTTGCCGATATCCCTCTCGAAATCTTTAAATAATTACACAATTGTTTTTCAAAATGAGCATTCGGAATTTGCTCCTTATTATACCATTTTTCTGCCAAATTCTTCCGTTGCATGGCTGCTTTAAATTGCTTTGTAAACTCATAAATGGGAATTAATTCAAAGTCGGGTTTGCCTTCATTTAGTAGAATTTCAGTATCAGAATTGCTGAAATCTTGCTTTAAATGCAATGCCGTTTCAAACAAAAAACCAGCCCTTTTTTTAGAAGTTTCATCTGGATTTTGGGCTTTAATAGCATTTTTTTTGGCCTCAGAAAACTGAACAAAACTTCCTTTGTTCGGAATAATTTCTAAAAATCCTTGAGCTGCCATTTCTTCATAAACCGCAATAACCGTATTTCGATGTATGTTCAAAATCGTACTCATTTTTCGTGTTCCAGGCATTTTTTCACCATTTGCAATACTGCCACGTTGAATCGCTTCAAGTAGTTGTTGGGCCACCTGAATATAAACCGAAATTTCGCTTTTTCTTTGAATTTGAATATGGGTTTGTAACAATATTTCAACCGGACTAGCTTTCATTTTTTTACGGGTCTATAGTAATAGTCCGGAAAGATACGATATTTGCACTTTCAAATACCATAAATTTTAAAAAATGTATAAAAGTAGCTTTATTTTTTTTCTTGGTGTCCTTAATTTTTGTTTTGCCCAAAAAAACGATTTTCAAAACGATACCTTAAAAGCAGTTATTTTAAACGGATCCAGAATTGAAATCCTTTTTAAAGAAGACTCAAGATCAATTCAAATTATAACGGCTGCCGATATAAAAAAACTCGGCGTTACCAATTTGGCTGATGCCTTGCAAGTTGCTGCTGGAATTGATGTTAGACGACAAGGAATTGCTGGAATGCAAGCCGATTTATACATCAGAGGCGGTGGTTTCGATCAAACCTTATTACTGATTGATGGCTTTAAAGTTGATGATCCACAAACCGGGCATCATGCTCTAAATCTTGCTTTACCCATTGAAGTTATCAAACGAATTGAAATTCTAAAAGGGCCTGCAGCACGAATTTATGGGCAAAATGCTTTTACGGGTGCTGTCAATATTGTTACAAAAGATACGCAAGAGTCTAATTTTACCACAAAATTGCAAACAGGCTCTTATGGTCAAGTTTTAGCGGATGCTACTGCAAACTTAAAACTAAAAACAAGTAAACATTTGTTGCATTTTTCAAAAAACACGGCTGAAGGCTATCGTCATAATACGGATTTTAATGCTACAAATGTGTTGCTAAAAAGTGTTTTGAATGCTTCCAAACAACCAATTGAAGTTTTGGCTGCCTTCTCCGAACGAAAATTTGGTGCTAACGGTTTTTATGCTATTCCAACGGCAACGGAACAATACGAAGCCACTCAAGCAAGTTTGATTGGTTTGGCAACTACGTATCAAAAAAACAATTTCACTTGGAAACCTAAACTGTATTGGCGTCGGAATGAAGATGAATATCTTTACATTCGTTCAAATCCTTCGGCTTATCGAAATTTACATATCACCAATAAAATCGCTTTAGAACTAAACGGGTCTTATTCGTCTTATTTAGGAACTTCGGGTTTTGGAGTAGAATTTTCAAATTATTTTATTGATAGCAATCGACTTGGCTCGAACAAAAGACAAATGATTTCTTTATTCTTGGAACATCGTTTTCAGTTTTTTGACCAAAAATTAGACATTACGCCAGGGGTTGTGGTTTCTTATTTCTCTGATTTTCAAACGCAAGCCTTTCCTGGAATTGATTTTGGTTTTCAACTATCCGACATTGTAAAACTATATGCAAATTTTGGAAAAACCTATCGTGTTCCCACTTATACCGATTTGTATTATGTGGGACCACAAGCGGTTGGTAACGAAAATTTAGATCCTGAATCGGCAATTTCAGAAGAAATCGGGGTAAAAATTACCAAGAACAAATGGCAGTTTACAACGGCACTTTTCAACAGAGATGCAACTGATTTGATTGATTATGTTCGCCTAAGTGCAGCAGATGCGGTTTTCAAGCCACTTAACATTCAGAAAGTGAATACAAAAGGTATAGAAACCACCTTCGAAACTTCATTTTTGATTGCCAATGCACCACAGCGTTTGCAACTCAATTATACCTTTATTGATGATCAGGTGGCACCCACAACTGCCGCTTTTTCCCGATACAGTATGAACTCACTAAAACATCAATTTACCTCAACAATTACGCAAGAATGGTTTAAAAATTGGAAAAACACGGTCACCTTTCGCTATCTTGAACGTACTTCTGGATATAGCTATACACTACTCGATGCCTCGGTTTCCTATACCATAACGAATTTAGAATTAAGTGTTTATGCCAACAATATTTTTAATACAGAATATATTGAAACCAGCTTAGTTCCCATGCCAAAAGGAAATATGATGTTTGGTTTGCGTTACCATTTCAAATAAGGAGATTTCAATACCGACTTTCAAATTGAAACCCAAAACTTGAAACCCAAAACTTGAAACCCAAAACTTGAAACTTGAAACCATCAACAATTAACAATTAACAATTAACCATTAATCAGGAGCTATTCTATTGAACTTCTGTTTTTTGGAAGCTGTTTTCATTACTAATTTAAAAAAATGGAACAATAATTTTTTTGTTTCAAATGAATATTTATATTTGCAAGACTTAAATATTGAAGCAAGAAAATTGGAAAAATTTATATAAACTTGCGGGAATATGTTGGTTAGCCGTCAGTTTACTGCGAACCGTAAAAAAACAATAAAATTTAAAAATGAAAAAAACAATAAGTTTTATATTTCTACTATTTTGCTTTTCGGCAATATCTCAAGATTTAAATCCAAAAACAATTTCACTTTCTGAAAATCCTACAATTAAAGATTTTAGTTTTTTAAAGGAAGAATTAAAAGACGTTCAGATTGTAATGCTTGGCGAAAGCACTCATTTTGATGGAAATGTATTTGAAATGAAAACCAAAATGATTAAGTTTTTAAATCAAGAAATGGGTTTTAAAACAATTGCTTTTGAATCTGGAATTTATGATTTATGGAAGGCTCAAAAAGATATTGATAATGGTTTAAATACTAAAGATGTATTTTATAATTCTTTGTTTTCAATTTGGTCAAAAAGAAATGAGTTTATACCTTTTATGGATTTCTATGATGAAAACAAAACGGAATTAAAATTATTTGGGTTTGATTATCAAATTACTAGTGAAAATGGAAATGTAAATCTTACCAAAGATTTATTTGAATATGCAAAAAAAATCAAGTATAAAATAAAATTTAAACAAGAAGATTTTGAATTACTTTTAGAATCAATCACTAATTCTGGAATGTTTGATGAAGAAGATATTACTTATAATCAATTTAAACTTGAATTATCTGATTTTAAAAACAAAATTAGTAATCAAAAAGATTCGGAAGAAAAATTTTATTGGAATCAAATTGTAAAAAGTCTTTTAGAGTTAGGTAACGATGCTTATACAAAAGAAGATGTTTTAAGTACATTTTACACGACTTCTTTTGATAATAATCGTGATAGACAAATGGCCGACAACTTATTGGCTTACATAGAACAAAATCCTGACGAAAAAATAATTTGTTGGGGAGCAAATGCACATTTTGTAAACAATACTAATTCAATTAAAGACCCTATTATAAAAGAATTTGTGCCAATGGGTTCTTATTTAAAAAAAGAATTAAAAAACAAAGTTTATAGTTTTGCAAATATTACATCAACAGATTCTGTTTTCATCCAAAATAAATGGAATATAACTCCTATAAAAAAGAATTCATTTGAAGATTTTTTAAAGACAAAAAACACTTCACCTCATATTTTTATTTCTTCAAATCAGAGCGAAATGAATACTATTATTTGGAATAGATTTTTTAGTCCAATAACTTTTATTGAAAGTAAATTAAATGAATTACACGATGGTTATTTCTATTATAGAAAAGTTACACCTTCTACTATAATTGATTCTGATATAGAAAATCGGATTTTTTATAAAACAAATAACAAAACAACTAAACCTGAAATTGATAAAATTGATGAAACAGCAACCGTTTTAAACGAAGTGATAGTTTATGGAAAACGAACTGCTTATCAATTAATCAATAAAGTAATTGGGTCTTTTGAAAAAAATTATCCTGATAATCCATTTAACTCTTTAATGAAAACTAATATTCAGTCAAAAGTTTCGGATTCAACATATCTAGATTTTGATTTTATTGCAGAACAATATGATTTAGGTTATGTAAATCACATAAACAGAAGTACAAAAAACATCAAAGAAATTAGATGGAATATAAAAAACGATTTTTTAACTGAATCATTAAGAGAATATCACGGATTAATTTATAATTCACCAATAAAATATGCGCCTTTTTTAAAGAAAGGAAAATTCAAAAAATTTATTTTTCAAATCGAAGAAACTAAACTTTACAACAACGAAGAAGTTTATGTTATTAGCTTTTCATCGCCAAGAAATCATTCAACATTTACAAGAAGAACTTATCTAAGTGATTATTCAGGTTATTTATATATAAATTTAAAAGACAATGCAATTGTGAAAATTTTTGAAAATTGGTCAGTAACTGAATTTCCAGAATCTTTTAGAGAAGGTTATAATTTAAAAAATTCATTGTCTAAATATACTTCAAAAGAATATGTAAATGAATCAATGGAAACCGATTTTACAAAAATAAATGGGTTATATTATATTTCACATTCAACAAGTAAATTATTAGGATTCATTTACAATAATACAACTAAAAGAAAATTTGAAATTACAGTTGATTCATATTGGAATGATTTTAACATCAATAATCCTTTTCCAATCAAAGGAAAGGAAGAAGAACATCTGTTTGATAAAGTAAAATTTAATACACAATTTTGGAAAAATTAATATAAAACCGAACGGCTAACAGCAGTTTGCAAAAATGGTGCCTTTTGGGCTTAATTAAAAGTTGGCTTTATGTCTGAAAGTTCAGTTATAAACCGAAAGTCTAGGCTACTTTAATCCGCGACATCGCCAATCGGCCTAACGTTAAAGCCAATTCCAGGACGACCATACAACGACTGACTAACCTAAAAATTAAACTAAGACAAACCATTTTGAAAGCTAACCAAGAACTTACAGACAATTTTGCAATAGGACAGCAAGTAAATCGTGATTCAATAAGCCGTTTTTTTTGCTTATTTCCAACGAAGTATAAAAATATGACAACTAATAACAGAATTTCAAATGATTAAAAAATTACTACTTCCATTATTTTTACTATCCATGGGTATTGTAGTTTATTCATTAGTCACAGCGACAATTGAGCGTACTTTGTATTTTCACGAAGAGATAACGAGAAGTGATGACATATACCCTTTTCGAAACAATTCATTAAGACATCTAGCTCCAGAAGAAATAAACAAATTGGCGTTAAGATACAAAAACGAATTAACCAATTTGGACTATTTAAAATCAAGTACTATTGCCCTAATATCCTTGTGCGGAATATTAATCATAGCAATAATTGTTTTTAAACCGGATTTTTCTGTTAAAAAATTCGATGGAATAACAGTAATGACTGCCTATATTTTACTGATTTGTACAATATTTACTGTTTTCAAAACAGTTATTGATGGTAGATTCGAAGACGGTCATAATGCCACGATAGGAATCAGAGCAACGATTGAAATTATGCTGTTGATTATTACACCTTTGCTCTTTTTTACAGCTCTGAAATTGAATAAATTTGAAATTAGTAAAAATATGCATCAAGCAAAATGGATAAGCAATTTAGCAATAGTCTTAACTGTATTAAGCGGATTAATAGCATTAGTTATTGGAATTGGTGTTTTGTCTACTCCAGATGTTAGTACGTTTACAAATTAAAATTATAAACACAAATAACAAAGCTGCAAACAAGAACCACTGGCTACAACAGGCGTTCCTATGTAAAGCAACAAAAGTTATTAACAATTTTAAAATGAGCGATATGTGGTTTTTTTCGAGAATTTAAACCCGTTCCGCCAATTCACTTTCTCGCACCGCCAATTCATTTTTTCGCACCGTCAATTAACTTTCTTGCACCGCCAATTAACTTTTTCGCACCGCCAATTAACTTTTTCGCACCGCCAATTAACTTTTTCGCACCGCCAATTAACTTTTTCGCACCGCCAATTAACTTTCTCGTACCATGAATTCACTTTCTCGTACCATGAATTAACTTTTTCGCACCATGTATTAACTTTTTCGTACCATGAAATCACTTTCTCGCCCCATGAATTCACTTTCTCGCCCCATGAATTCACTTTCTCGCCCCATGAATTCACTTTCTCGCACCATGAATTCACTTTCTCGCACCATGAATTCATTTTCTCGCCCCATGAATTCACTTTCTCGCCCCATGAATTCACTTTTTTACTTCTTTTTATAGAAATTCACTTCTGAAATGACATACCGAAACCTTGCTTTGCAACATTTTTTAAATTTTTTAAACCATTTTAAAAAATAAAGTACTACGAAAAAAAATGTAGTGTTATTTATAAAAAAAAAGCCCCAATTACTATCGGGACTTTTTTTCTTGTGAATTTGGGATTTTAGACCGGAAATTGTGTCAAAAAAAATTAATTTCCTGGAAAAATGGGTTTTCTTTTTTCTAAAAAGGCGGTTGTTCCTTCTTTGAAATCTGCGGTTGCGAAACAGGCTCCGAAGTTGGTAATTTCAGTTTGAAAACCATTAACTCCATCTTCATAATTGGCATTTATCGCTTCTATGGCTTTGGAAATGGCTACACTAGAATTTTTTACGATTTTTTGAGCCAATTGTTGTGTAAAAGCAAGTAATTCGTCTTGCGGAACGGCATAATTCACCAATCCATAAGTGGCAGCGGTGTTGGCATCAATCATGGTTGCGGTCATGATTAATTCCATAGCGCGTCCTTTTCCAATCAATTGTGCGAGTCGTTGTGTGCCTCCATATCCTGGAATTACGCCTAATGTTACTTCGGGTAATCCCATTTTCGCATTGCTTGAGGCTACTCTGAAATGGCACGACATAGCAAGTTCGAGTCCGCCGCCAAGTGCAAAACCATTTACAGCCGCAATAACAGGTGTGCTTAAATTTTGAACATAATCAAAAAGTAAGCGTTGCCCTTCTGCGGCTAGCTTTGTGCCTTCTTCCTCGGAGAAATGTGCAAATTCGGAAATGTCGGCTCCGGCAACGAAGGCTTTTTCGCCACTTCCCGTTAAGATGATGGCTCGGATTGCTGCATTTTCGTTTAAGGATTGGAACGCTTCGTGCAATTCTTGAATCGTAGCTTTGTTTAATGCATTTAATTTTGTAGGGCGGTTGATGGTAATAACTGCCACCGCATCTTGTTGTTCAATTACGATATTTTCCATGTTAGTTGTGGTTTGTTATTGGAAACGAAACGATAAATTCGGTTCCTTCGTTAATTTTGGATACAAATATAATTGTTCCGTTGTAATTTTCGATACTATTTTTAATTATTGCCAAGCCTAAACCCATTCCGCTGGATTTTGTGGTGAATTTAGGTTCAAAAATGCGTTGCGCGTTTTCCTCAGAGATGCCAATTCCGTTGTCTTTTACGCTGATTTTAACTTGATTTTGTTCTTGAAAAACGGTTATTTTGATTTTTTTATCTATTTGTTCTTCGGGAATGGCTTGAATGGCGTTTTTAACTAAATTTGTGATCAACCGAATAAGTTGTGTCCGATCAAAAATGGTAATAATTTCGTTTTCGGCGGCTTCAAATTCAATATAATCCTCATTGAAAATTTCTAATGCCATTTGAACAATTTGCACCACATTTAGTGTTTCATTTTGTTGAGCAGGCATACTTGCAAAATTGGAAAAAGCACTTGCAACAGCCGACATAGTATCAATTTGTTGTAAAATAGATTGGGTATAATCCGCTAATTTTTTAGTGATGTTTGGGTCGTCTTTGTCAAATTTTCGTTGAAAACTCTGAACCGTTAATCGCATGGGTGTAAGCGGGTTTTTGATTTCATGGGCTACTTGTTTAGCCATTTCTCTCCAGGCTTGTTCGCGTTCGCTTTGAGCTAATACCACCGCACTTTCTTCCAGTTTTTCCACCATGTTATTATACGATTTTACGAGTAAATTTATTTCTTTACTGGCATCTTCAATGGTGATTTTTTCATTGCGTTGGTTTAATTGCGTTTCTTCCATTTTATCACTTATAAATTTCAAAGTTTTAGTGATGTAACTGGAAATAAAATAAGATAGAAGTATAGAAATTAAAAACATTACAAAATAGACTTGTCCAAACCGAATTAAAAAATTTTGCACTTCATTATCATAAAATTCTGTGTTTTCTTCATACGGTAAATTTAAAATCCCTAAAGGTTTAAATTGAGTGTCTTTCAAGTATGAATAGGTCGTTCGAAATGTTTTATCCTCTTTTTTTGAGACTTCTAAATATCTTTTGTCTAGTGCGGTTTCGATTTTTTGAAGGACAAACGAGCTAATTTTAGGAATTATAATTTTGGATTTAAAGCCTTTTTTTGATGAAATTAAGAGATTTCCTTTCAAATCATAGAAATTTATTTCCATGCTATGAATATCGGCAAGTTCAAATATTTTTTCACGAAAGATAAGCGGAATGTTTTCCGTGCTTAAAGGATACGTTGTAGTTTGTAATACATAGTTAATATGTTCCACAATGGCGGTTTCTTTCCGTTCTAATCGATCTTGATGGTAATCTTTTGCTTCTTTTTTAAATTGATAAATCGACACAATTGCAATTAAAATAGATGAAATTACGGTGAGCAAAATCATCGCTAGAAATATTCTAACTTGCAAAGACAAATTTTTAATAAAAAAAGGTTTTAGCATAAATTATTTTTTTTCTCTTATTTTTTTATAAAATTTGAATCCTAGCATAATGAGAATCGAAAATAATATAATTCCAATGACACCAAAAACCCAGTTAATTGCACTTTTTACAATAATTAAAAATACAACCGCAAATAGAATTATTGTTGCTCCTTCGTTCCAAATTCGCATAAAATTAGACGAATAGTTGAATTTATCGTTTTGCAATTGTTTATAAATTTGATGGCATTTTAATTGGTATAAATATAACAAAAAAACAAAAACCAATTTTACTCGAAAATAATCTGCATAAAGCAAACCAGAATTTTCATATACTAACCAAAATGCAAAAACACTCGCCAAAATTGCACTTGGCCAAGTGATGATATACCACAAGCGATAGGTCATTATTTTATATTGTTTGAGCAAAATTTCTCGTTCTGTCGAAGGTTTCTCGTTGGCTTCAATTTGATACACAAACAAGCGAACAATATAAAACAATCCTGCAAACCAAGTGATTACGAATATTAGATGCAAGGCTTTTAAATAATTATAAACTTCCATTTTTTTTTTGTTTCAGGTTTTTTTTGTTTCAGGTTTCAGGTTTCAGGTTTTTCTGTTTCAAGTTTCAAGTTTTTTTTGTTTCAAGTTTCAAGTTTTTCCGCTCTTTATGAACTTGAAACCTGAAACTTGAAACCTGAAACTATTTATTTCTTAAACTCCTCAATCCATTTTGCCACCACACCACACCATTCGTCTTCGTCATTTAAACAAGGAACAGCAAGGAATTCTTCTCCACCATGATGCAAAAATTGTTCGTTAGCTTCCATCGCAATTTCTTCCAATGTTTCTAGGCAATCGGCAACGAAAGCGGGTGTTACAACGGCTAATTTTTTGATGCCTTTTTCGGGCATTTTGTTGATTTCGACATCGGTATAAGGGGTTAACCATTTGTCACCAGCTAAACGCGATTGAAAGGTTTGGCTGTATTTTCCTTCTGGAATACCTAATAATTTTACAACTTGTTTTGTGGTTTCATAACACTGATGACTATAACAAAATTCGTGTGCTGGTGAAGGGGTGTTGCAACAAGTTCTGTCCATTTTGCAATGCGATTTAGTTACATCGGTTTTGCGAATATGACGTTTTGGAATTCCGTGATAGGAAAACAATAAATGATCATAGTCAAAACCTTCCAAATGTTTTTTGATGGAATTGGCTAACGCTTGAATAAAATCAGGTTTGTTGTAAAATGCTGGAACATTAGTGATTTTCATTTCAGGAAAATGCTTTTGACGCAGTTCTTCTGCCAAAACTAAAATAGTGGTGGTTGAAGCCATAGCATGCTGCGGATATAAGGGTAAAAGCATTACATCGGTTACGCCTTTATCTTTTAATTCTTGCAATCCTTTTTGAATGGTTATTGTGCCATAACGCATGGCTAAAGCAACAGGAACATCAACAAGTTGTTGCACTTTTTGGTGCATTTTTTTTGAAATTACAATTAAAGGCGAACCTTGGTCTGTCCAAATTCTTGCATAAGCTTCGGCAGATTTTTTTGGTCTTGTTTGTAAAATAATACCTCGAACTAGTAATGCACGCAATAAAAACGGAACGTCTATCACGTATTTATCCATTAAAAATTCATCTAAATAGGGTTTAACGTCTTTTGCTGTTGGACTTTCTGGTGAGCCTAAATTTACTAATAATACGCCTTTCATTTATTTTAATTTTAATTTTCTTTTAGTTTTTTAATTGAAACCTTTTTTTACATATTTCTTTAAAGTGAACAAATATACAATATTGTGTTTAGTTTTCTATAAAAAATGATTAAACAATATTTCGCATCAAATATTTTTTAGGTGTGGTTCCAAATTTCTTTTTGAAAGCAGCAATAAAATGACTTCCGGTGCTGTAGCCAATTTTTAATCCTACTTCATTTACATTATAAGAACCACTGTCTAACAATTGTCTGGCATAATCCATTTTATATTCAAATAAAAAACCATAAACGGTATCGCCATAAATTTGTTTGAAACCCATTTTAAGTTTTTTTAAACTCAAACCCACTTGGTTGGATAAATTTTCTAAACTTGGTGGTTCCGCCATATTCGTAATCATTATTTCTTTTGCTTTTTTGATGCGTAACACATTTTCTTCATCAATCAAAAACGGACATTGTTCTGCATTTGCATCTTCCGTTTTATTGAAATATAAACTTAATAATTCATACCCTTTGCCTTTGTAATATAAATTTTTTATAAACGAATTGAGATTATAATGAAACAATTGACTTAATACTATTGCCATTGATGGACTCAAATTTTCTTCTTTATAATATTTTTTATCTTTATTTGCAGTGGTTAAAAAAGGAATAAATTCGGATTGATCTGAAAATAGCCCATGGAATTTCTGAATTGAAATTACAACAGAAACTAATAAAGAATGCGGTGCCAATTCCAAATGTAAAGGCAATTCTTGTTGTGGATTATAGAACAAAAGCGATTTTTCTTCTTTAAGTTCTAATGCATACGTTCCTTGATTGAAAATAAATTTACCTTTACCTTTCAAACCAAAATGAAATTGTATAAACCCTTGATTGATTGGTTTTTGTATTTTATAAACTTGTTCTTCATCATTTTGAAAAAGATACAGCAAAAAATCCTTTTCTATCTTTATTTCTTCTTGTGAACCCATAGCGACATTTTAACATCTTTGTTTTTGTACAATACCAATTTTCTTATTTAGAATAATTCTATATTGATGCGTTTAAAAGACTTGAATTTGCTACAAAATTAGCAAAACAAACCGAATTAAACAATGAAAATTTAAAAATAACTTCAAACGATATAAAAAGTACTTTTTGCGTTGTTTTTATAAAAGGAAGTGTAATAATTTTGTCCCACTTTATGAAAGAAGTTAATTTATGGAAAACAACAAACCTGTAAAACCACATACTTTTTATGCAATAGGGCTAAGCTATAAAAAAGCAGATGCCGAGATGCGAGGTAGATTTAGTTTAGGTGAGGTTTCGAAAATAAAAGTTTTGCAACAAGCAAAGGCTGAAGGAATTGAGAGCTTAATTGTTACCTCTACTTGCAATCGAACTGAAATTTATGGTTTTGCTGAACATCCATTTCAATTAATTAAATTACTTTGTGAAAATAGTTTAGGAACGGTTGAAGATTTTCAACGTGTGGCTTATGTATATAAAAAAGAAGAAGCGATTCAACATTTGTTTCGAGTGGGAACTGGTTTGGACAGTCAGATTTTAGGTGATTTTGAAATTATTAGTCAAATAAAAAACGCATTTATCCAAAGTAAAAACCATGATGTTGCGAATGCTTATCTGGAACGATTGGTTAATTCGGTAATTCAAGCGAGTAAAAAAATAAAAACGGACACCGAAATTTCTTCTGGAGCCACATCTGTTTCTTTTGCATCTGTTCAGTATATACTAAAAAATGTTTCGGACATAGCCAATAAAAATATTTTGCTTTTTGGAACTGGAAAAATCGGAAGAAATACCTGCGAAAATTTAGTGAAACATTCTAAAAATGAACACATTACATTAATTAATAGAACCAAATCAAAAGCTGAAAATATCGCCAAAAAACTGAATGTAATCGTTAAAGAACATCATGAATTAACACATGAAATTTCAAATGCAGATGTTTTAGTGGTTGCAACGGGTGCTTTATTGCCAACAATCACTACTGAAATGATGCAACTTTCCAAGCCATTATTGATTTTAGATTTATCAATACCTAAAAACGTTCATAATAATGTTCTTGAAAATGAGTTGGTTACTTTAATTGATATTGATCAATTGGCAGCTATGACAGATGAAACCTTAGAAAATCGGAAAAAACACATTCCAGCAGCCGAAGCCATTATTGAAGCCATTAAAGAGGAATTTTTGAATTGGTCGAAACAACGCAAATTTGCTCCAACTATAAATGCTTTGAAACTGAAACTGAACGAATTAAAAACAGCTGAAATTCAGTTACAACGCAAGAAAATAGCCGATTTTAACGAAGAACAAGCGGAATTAATCAGTGCTAAATTGATTCAAAAAATCACAAATCAGTTTGCGAATCATCTCAAAAATGAAAATACTGTTGTTGATGAAACAATTGATTGGATTGAAAAAGTTTTTCAAATAGAAACAGCCGTAAAATAATGAAAAAAATTATCAAAATTGGCACAAGAGATAGTGAATTAGCACTTTGGCAAGCCCATCAAGTTCAAGATAAACTTACTGCTTTAGGATATGAAACCGTTTTAGTTCCTGTAAAATCTGATGGTGATTTACTTTTAGACAAACCGCTTTATGAACTTGGAATTACAGGAATTTTTACTAAAACTTTAGATATTGCAATGCTTAATGGCACCGTAGATATTGCAGTGCATTCCATGAAAGATGTTCCAACGGCATTGCCAAAAGGAATTGTTCAAGCCGCAGTTTTGGAACGGGCTAATCCTTTAGACATCATTGTGAGTCCAAATCCCTTTGATTTTTCTGAAGAAAATGCTATAATTGCAACTGGAAGTTTACGCAGACAAGCCCAATGGTGGCATCGGTTTCCGAAGCATCAACTTGTAGATTTAAGAGGAAATGTAAACACCCGCCTGCAAAAATTAAGTACAAACAATTGGAATGGAGCTATTTTCGCTTCTGCAGGATTAGAACGTATAAAATTATTAGCCAATTCTAAAATAAAAACAATTGATTTTGAAGGTTTTGCAAAAGAATTAGATTGGATGATTCCAGCACCCGCACAAGGAGCAATGCTTGTAGTGGCTCTTGAAAATGATGCTTTTGCAAGAGAAGCTTTGGGAAAATTGAACCATTCTGAAACGGAAATGTGTACAAAAATTGAACGTGATTTTTTGAAAACTTTAGAAGGAGGTTGTACCGCTCCAATTGGTGCTTTAGCAAAAATCGAACAATCAAAAATAGTATTTGAAGGTGTTTTGTTTTCAATAGATGGAAAAATTAAACATCATATTAAAAAATATTGTACTTTTGACGCCGTAAATGACTTCGGAAAAAGTTGTGCAAATGAAATTCTAAAAAATGGGGGAGATGCAACAATGAATGCAATTCGTCTTAATTTGAAAAAGTAAGTATTTTAAAATGGAAAAAGAAACTTGGTTAAATTATGCTTATCGATTTTTTGATTTAATCGTATTATTGTTTGTAGTTTTTGATTTTGGCTATGGTATTAAAGAAAATTATAATTCACATCACGTAATTTTTTTGCTCTTCTTTATTGTTGCTTTTATTGTATTCAATATCTCAAAATTATTCGTTTATAAATATAAAAGTAATAGAAACGTTGCTTTAGCAAACATTGTGGTTTTGGTAACCATTCTTTTTGCTTGTTTGGTAATTTTTATTATTAATAATGAATTTTCGTTTGCCTATATTTTGCAAAAAATGAAACCCATTCTTGAAGGCGGATTGATTTTCTACTTTTTATTACGTTTATTAGTTTTAGTTCGTCATATTTATGACATCTATTTTAATCCAGCTATTGTTTTTGTAGGAAGTTTTCTTATTTTGGACTTAATGGGTGCGTTTCTTTTGATGATGCCAAGTGCAACTACCAACGGAATTACATTTACGAATGCTTTGTTTACTTCAACGAGTGCTGTTTGCGTTACAGGATTGGCCGTTGTCGATACCGCAAATGCCTTTACTATAGTGGGTCAGTCTATTATATTGGTTTTAATTCAACTTGGCGGAATCGGTATTTTAACATTTACATCGTTCTTTGCTTTCTTTTTCAGAGGAAGTTCTTCTTTCAAAGAGGGTTTAAACACTAAAGATTTTATCGCTTCCGAAGGTTTAAAAGATGTATTTCGAGCAGCATTAAATGTGGTGCTTTTTACATTGGGTGTCGAAATTGTTGGGGCCATTTTTGTTTATACTTCCATCATGAACAATGCCGCAATTGACAACAAATTTTTCTTTTCGATTTTCCATTCCATTTCTGCTTTTTGTAATGCTGGTTTTTCTATTTTATCTGCCGGTCTTTATGACGAAGGATTGCGATTCAATTATTTCTTGCAATGGATTATCATGATTTTAATTATTTTTGGTGGTTTAGGACATAATATCATCTTTAATTTCTATCAATATCTCAAAAATTATATCATTGAACTATTTGAAAATAAAATTGTTCACAAAAAAATTAGAATCATAACTTTAAACACCCGAATCGTAATTTATACTACTGTTATTTTATTAGTTGTTGGTTTTATTTTTCTTTTTATTTCTGAATTTAATACCACTTTAACCGAACATAAAACGGTTTTTGGAAAAATTACTGCTGCTGGATTTAATTCTGTTACGCCAAGAACCGCCGGATTTAATGCGGTTGATTTTACTAAAATGACTGTTCCTTCTCTTTTATTTATTATCTTCCTGATGTGGATTGGAGGTTCGCCAGCATCAACCGCGGGAGGTATAAAAACCAGTACTTTTGCCTTGGCAACTTTAAATATTTTTACGGTTGCAACCGGAAGAAGCCGTATTCAAATTTATGGAAGAAGAATTTCATCTATTTCTACTGCTCGGGCTTTTGCAATTATGTGTATTTCATTAATAACAATCGGAATTTCAATTGTTTTATTGTTGATTTTTGAACCTAAAGATACACCATTATTAACCGTAGCCTTTGAATGTTTTTCTGCTTATAGTACGGTTGGTTTAAGTTTAAATTTTACACCAACTGTAACAGAACCAAGTAAATACGTTTTAATATTCTGTATGTTCATCGGAAGAATAGGAATGCTCAATTTAATGGTGGGAATGCTTCAAAAACTCAACCATCAATTTTATGAATATCCAAAAGATAATATTTTAATTAACTAAATGAAAATCAATGAAAATAATCGTATTTGGTTTAGGTAACTTCGGAATGTCGTTAGCAATCAGTCTTAGCGAAACAGGAAATGAAGTAATCGGTATCGATAAAAACATCGAAAAAGTAAATCTTGTAAAAGATAAAATTTCACACGCCATCGCTTTGGATTCTACAAATGAATTATCTTATGAAGCAATTCCTTTAAAAGACGCTGATAAAGTGGTGGTTGCCATTGGTGAAAATGAAGGTGCCGCAATTATTACAGCTGCTATAATCAAGAAATTAAGTGATGTAAAGATAATTAGTAGAGCGTTGTCACCTATTCATGATACTGTTTTGGAAGCAATGGGAATTCACAGTATTGTGCATCCGGAGCAAGAATCTGCTGATCGATTAACCAAACAAATCAATTTTAAATCAACGCTAGAAAATTATCAATTAGACGATAATTTTACGATTTCCGAAGTAAAAGCAAGACCTGAATTTTTCGGAAAAACACTCTTTGAATTGGATTCAATTGATAAATATCATTTGTCCTTAGTTACTATTTTTAGAAAAAAAGAAAAAAGAAATTTTATAGGAAAACGCTATATTACAAAAGAATCTATCGGAAGAATTAATTCCGAAACAATTATTTTGAAAGATGATATTTTAGTGGTTTACGGTTCAAATAAAGATATTGAAAATTATTGTATTGGTCAAGAAGAAGCCGAAATAAGAAGCTAAAATGATCAGAATACTTGCTACAAAAAAGCTTACTAAAAATCAAAAATCCATTTTAAATAATGCGAATATTGCTTTTGAATGTTCAAATTTTATTGAAACAAAAGGGATCCAATTTGAAATGGATTTGCTACATGATTTTCTGATTTTTAGTAGTAAAAATGCCGTAAAAAGTATTCTGAAAAAAAATAATTTAGCTGTTTTTGAAAAAAAATGTTTCTGTGTTGGAAGTAAAACAAAAACTTATTTAGAGAAAAAAGGTTTTTCCGTTGTGGCTTCTGCTAATAATGCAAAGGAATTAATTGCAATAATTGAAGCCCAATTTGCTCGTTGTAGTGCCACTTTTTTCTGTGGAACGAAACGAAAAAATACAATTCCTGACTATTTTTATTCTAATAAATTGGTTTTTAATGAAGTTATTGTTTACGAAACACTATTAAAACCAAAAGCAATTTCGGGCGTTTTTGATGGTATTTTATTCTTTAGTCCTTCAGCAGTAAGTAGTTATCTACAATCCAATTCTATTGAAAACGAAATTTGTTTTTGTATTGGTGAAACAACTAAAGAAGCACTACCAATTCACGCATTGAAACAATGTAAACTTCCCGAACAACCAACAATTGAAGCCGTAATTGATTCCGTAATTTCCTTTTTCAAACCTTAAAAAATTTTAAAATAAAAATATCATGACTAATTTAGATAATCAAATACAACCAGAAGCACTCAAAAACGATTTATTTCTTCGTGCTTTAAACAATGAAAAAGTTGAGCGTCCACCGGTGTGGATGATGCGTCAAGCAGGAAGATATTTACCTGAATTTCGTGCTTTACGTGATAAATATGATTTTTTCACCCGTTGTGAAACGCCAGAATTAGCTGCAGAAATTACGGTTCAACCCATTCGTATTGTGAAACCCGATGCAGCGATTTTGTTCTCGGATATTTTGGTTGTTCCAAGAGCAATGGGAATTCATGTGGAATTAAAAGATAATTTAGGACCTATTATTCCAAACCCAATTCGTACGTCTCAAGATGTAGAAAAAGTGTTCGTTCCAGATGTGAACGAAACCTTAGGCTATGTTTTTGATGCGATTAAATTGACCAAACAAATGTTGAACGATGAAGTCCCGCTGATTGGTTTCGCAGGTTCACCATGGACGATTTTTTGTTATACCGTAGAAGGAAAAGGATCAAAAAGCTTTGATACAGCTAAGGGTTTTTGTTTTTCAAATCCAATTGCTGCACATGTTTTATTGCAAAAAATAACGGATACAACCATTTTATATCTAAAGGAAAAGGTAAAAGCAGGTTGTAATGCCATCCAAATTTTTGATTCTTGGGGCGGAATGCTTTCTCCTGTTGATTATCAAGAATTTTCTTGGCAATACATCAATCAAATAGTTGAAGCTTTAGCAACAGAAACAAAAGTAATTGTTTTCGGGAAAGGATGTTGGTTTGCATTAGGCGAAATGGCAAAATCGAAAGCTGCTGCTCTTGGTGTTGATTGGACTTGTTCACCAAAAAATGCCCGCTATTTAACAGGTGGAAACATCACTTTACAAGGTAATTTCGACCCAAGTAGATTGTTATCTCCGATTCCTACCATCAAAAAAATGGTTCACGAAATGATTAATGAATTCGGAAAAGACAATTATATAGTTAATTTAGGACACGGAATTTTACCAAATATACCCGTTGACCATGCAAAAGCATTTGTGGAAGCCGTGAAGGAATATCATTCTTAGGTTTTCTGAAAATTTTAAATCTTTTTGCTATTCGATGAATGATTCTTATTTATAATTCCAATGGATTTTTACCCATTGGAATTATATTTATTTTTTTAATTTTCAACATTCAATGGATTATACCCAAGATAAGGCACTTCTTTTTCATGAAAAACTACCCCGAACTGTTCTAATTCTTTCAAAATAGGTTCATAAATTTCTTTTTTTATTGGTATTTGAACGCCAGGAGTTGTAATTTCTTTATTTAAAATTTTCAACGTTGCAATTGCCGCCGGAAGTCCAACCGTTTTTGCCATCGCGGTATAGCGTTGATCATCTCCGATACAAACCATTGTGGCATCAATTTGTTTTTTTTCACCATTTAAGATATATCCAAATTTATGATACATCACAATCATGTCTTTTTCATTTGGTTGTAATGCCCATTTTTCAGCCAAAATCTTTTCTAATATTTGTGCTGGAGTTGCATTTTTTAATTCTACTTTTTTGTTCGGGTCAAACAAATCCAATTCCACTAATTTATCCCAAATAATATCATCTTGATCGATTTTTTGGGCATGTCTCAATTTGATTTCTACCGTATCCGTTGGATGATAAGGTAAAAAGGAGTTGGTAAATTCCCGATAAGTCATTTCTTCAGAATTATCGATGGTATAGGAATCATCAGTCATGCCTAATTGAACTAAAATATCCCAAGCTCTCGAATAGCCAACGCGTCTTATTGTTCCTCGATAACAGGTTAAGGCATTATCCAAACCATAAACGCTTCTATATTTTAAGGAATCTCTATTGGCATACGCTTCAAATCTTCCGAAACCATCCACTTCTAAAAATTCAGTTCTTCTAAACAATTTGGAATACGGAATATATTTGTATTTTCCTTCTTGAATAAATTTTGCAGCACCACCTTGACCCGCTAAAACAACATTTCTTGGGTTCCATGTGAATTTATAGTTCCATAAATTGGTATCACTTTCCGGGGCAACTAAACCGCCACAAAAGGATTCAAATAATATAATCTCACCACCTATTTCTCGAATTTCATCTAATACTTTCATGGCACTCATGTGATCAATTCCTGGGTCAAGCCCAATTTCATTCATGAAAATCAAGTTGTTCGCTATTGCTTGTTCATTCAATTCTTGCATTGCAGGACTAATATAGGAAGCTGTAACTAAATGTTTTTTATAAAAAATACAATCTTTTGCAACTTCAATATGCAAATGTGCGGGCAACATCGAAACCACAATTGCAGCTTTTTCAATTTCTTTTTTCCGTTGTGCTTCATCAAAAATATCCAAAGCAATTGCTGAGGCATTTTTATGATTATTGGTTTTTTGTTTGGCTAATTCAACCGATAAATCCGCAATTGTTAGATGTAATTGCTCTTCTTCCGAATGATCTAACAAATATTTGATAAGCGAAGACGCCGATCTTCCAGCTCCTAAAATTAAAATATGTCTCATTTATTGTAAAATTCTAAAAATATCACACGAAGGTACAAAAATGTTATATTTATAAAAAACTTTTTGACAAAATAATTTCAATTTCATGAAAAATAATTTTGTATCTTTGTTTTAAATTAAAATTTATGGACAAGAAAATCATTTTAACAGCGGCATTTCTCGGATTTTTAGCTATTATTTTAGGTGCTTTTGGGGCTCATGCCTTAAAAAAAACGCTCACAATCGAACAATTAAATTCTTTTGAAGTGGGAGTTCGTTATCAAATGTATCATGCTTTATTTCTTCTTTTCATTGGTTCCTTTGCCTTTCTAACTGAAAAAGAGCGTTTTATTATTTTTATTTTAACAATTTTTGGCGTTGTATTGTTTTCGGGTTCCATTTATTTATTAACAACTGCTTCTATCACGAATTTACAGGCAAAATGGTTAGGACCCATCACGCCAATTGGTGGTTTAAGCCTTATTTCCGCATGGATTTATTTATTTTACGCAATTTTTAGTAAAAAATTATAAAAAAAATCGCTATCTAAAATTAAATTTATAATTTTGCACTTTATTAAATAGTCAACATAACTTAAATTTATGAATTCAAATACCCCATTTACGCAATCGATTTCGTTAGAACAATATGGAATCACTGCTGTTTCAGAATTAATTTATAATCCTTCTTATGAGGATTTATATGCTGAAGAACTTAAAGACAATTTAGAAGGTTATGAAAAGGGACAGGTGTCCGAATTAGGAGCCGTAAATGTTATGACTGGTGAATTCACAGGGCGCTCCCCAAAGGATAAATACATTGTAAAAGACAGCGTGACCGAAAATACGGTATGGTGGAATTCAGAAAAAGCTGCAAACGACAATAAACCAATTTCAACTGAAACTTGGAACGCGTTGAAAGCAACAACAGTAAATCAATTATCTGGAAAACGATTATTTGTTGTAGATGCTTTTTGTGGTGCCAACGAAGACACTAGATTAAAAGTACGTTTCATTATGGAAGTCGCTTGGCAAGCACATTTTGTTAAAAATATGTTTATCCGACCAACAGATGAAGAATTAGCAAACTTTGGCGAACCTGATTTTGTTGTAATGAATGGTTCTAAAACAAGTTTTAAGGATTTTGCAGCACATAATTTGAACTCTGAAGTATATGTAGCTTTTAATCTTACTGAAAAAATCCAATTAATTGGTGGTACTTGGTATGGTGGCGAAATGAAAAAAGGTTTGTTCTCCATGATGAATTACTATTTGCCTTTGAAAGGAATTGCTTCTATGCATTGTTCTGCAAACAAAGGTAAAGATGGTGATGTTGCCGTTTTCTTCGGACTTTCAGGAACAGGAAAAACAACCTTATCAACAGATCCAAAAAGAGAATTAATAGGTGATGATGAACACGGATGGGATAACGATGGCGTTTTCAATTTTGAAGGGGGTTGTTATGCAAAAACCATCGATTTAAGTAAAGAAAATGAACCCGATATTTATGGAGCAATCAAAAAAGATGCGTTATTAGAAAACGTAACCCTTGATGAAAACGGTATTATCGATTTTAAAGATGGCTCTGTTACACAAAATACGCGTGTTTCCTACCCAATTTATCACATTGAAAACATTGTTAGACCTGTTTCTAAAGCAGGCCATGCAACAAAAGTTATTTTCCTAACGGCTGATGCTTTCGGGGTAATGCCTCCCGTGTCAAAATTGACTCCTGAACAAACTAAATATTATTTCTTATCTGGTTTTACAGCAAAATTAGCTGGAACGGAAAGAGGCGTAACACAACCGGAACCTACTTTTTCAGCTTGTTTCGGAAAAGCCTTTTTATCGTTACACCCAACAAAATACGGAGAAGAATTGGTGAAAAAAATGGAACAACACAATGCTTCCGCTTATATGGTAAACACCGGATGGAACGGAACAGGAAAACGAATTTCAATTAAAGATACTAGAGCTATAATTGATGCTATTTTAGATGGTTCAATTGAAAAAGCAACTACTAAAGTAATCCCTGTTTTTAATTTTGAAGTACCAACAGCTTTACACGATGTTAATCCAGCTATTTTAGACCCACGCGACACTTATGAAACAGAAGGTGAATGGGAAAATAAAGCTAGCGACTTGGCTTCAAGGTTTATTAAAAACTTTGTGCAATATACAGATAATGAAGAAGGCAAAAATTTAGTAGCCGCTGGTCCACAAATCTAATACGTTTATAAAATTTGATAAACAAAAAATCCCGATATGAATCGGGATTTTTTTTTATTTTAAGGTTTTTTTATTTACCTTTATTTGCTTCTGCTACATATTTTTCTAAAGCTCCTGTCATGGAAGGTGTACCTGGACTTGGTGCCATAATATCAACTCGTAAACCATGTTCAAGGGCTTCTTTTTGTGTGGTGCTTCCAAAAACCGCAATCCGAGTTTCATTTTGTTGAAAATCAGGAAAGTTTTTGAATAATGATCGAATTCCTATTGGACTAAAAAACGCTAAAATATCATAATAAACATCTTTTAAATCTGATAAATCACTCATCACAGTTCTGTAAAATACACCTGGAGTCCAAGAAACTTTTAATTTATCTAATGTTTGAGGAATATCCGCATTTAATTGGTCAGAAGCAGGTAATAAAAATTTCTCGTCTTTATATTTTTTAATTAATGGCGACAAATCAACAAAATCTTTTTGACCCACATAAATTTTACGTTTTCTATAAACCACATACCGTTGCAAATAAAAAGCAACCGCTTCAGATTGACAAAAATATTTTAGTTCCTCAGGCACTTTATACCGCATTTCTTCAGCTAATCTAAAAAAATGATCTACCGAATTACGGCTCGTCAAAATAATAGCCGTAAAATTATGTAAGTCAATTTTTTGAGCCCTTATTTCTTTCGCAGAAACACCTTCAACGTGAATAAAAGGTCTGAAATCCACTTTAACTTTTAACTTATTCTGAAGATCAGAATAAGGAGAATTATCTACTTTAGGCTCCGGTTGTGAAACTAATATTGTTTTCACTTTCAAATTTGACATATTCGCTCAATTTTTTAAAAACCAATTATACATAAAATAATATGGTGCTATTTCAAGTGTGCAAAGATACAAAATAAAATAAAATAATTTACGCTTTATTAAATTTTGATACATTTCAATTGCTGAAAAATAAGTTGCTGTATTTAAGGTTGCAATTACTATAAAAATTATCCATATTAAAACAGAATAATCGAATGAATTGTAATACATAAACACCAAAATCGGCAACAAGAGAAAAGCAAAATACGACCGATAATTCACTTTTAATAAACTAAATTGATCTGCAAATTCCTCAATATCAAATGTTTCGGCAATAATTTTGTCAATTAAATATTTTCCCAAGATAAAAACAGTAACAAACGTAATTATTTGTATAAAAATAATAAAATTTGTTTTTGCAACGGCTCTAAATTCATTCAGAACCATAAAAATAAAAAATGAAATCGTGATTAATTGAACAATAAACATAGAAATTAAAAAGCCATTTGAACTTTTAGTGGCGTCCTTATTTGATTTATTATACTTGTCTGATGAAAATAAATTCACAAATTCTTTAAATTTCTGAGCTGAAATATTTTTATTTAGGGCAATAATTACTACACAAACAAGAAAGAAAAGGGTTGCCCAGTCTCTGTTTGCAATTATTCGATTATGTAATTCAAGTGTTAGCATATTAATTGCAAATTTATAAAAAATACTCAGAATAAAATAATTATAAAATATTTATGAAAAAGAGTAGTTAAAATAGTTTATTTTTGCACCAAAATTGAATAGTAAATGATTAAAAGTGTTGTCATAATTCCTACCTACAACGAAATTGAAAATATTGAAACCATCATTAATGCTGTCTTTGAATTACCTGTTTCTTTTGATATTTTGATTGTAGATGATAATTCACCCGATAAAACAGCTGATGAGGTTCGAAAAATGCAATCTAAATTCTCGAATCAATTATTTTTAGAAGTACGAACCAAAAAAGCAGGATTAGGTACGGCTTATGTGCATGGTTTTAAATGGGCTTTGCAAAATGGTTACGACTATATTTTTGAGATGGATGCCGATTTTTCACATAATCCAAAAGATTTGATGGCATTGCTTGTTGCTTGTGAAAATGGTGCTGATGTTGCAATTGGTTCTCGATATTCTAATGGTGTGAATGTTGTGAATTGGCCTTTAAGTCGTGTTTTGTTGTCGTATTTCGCATCGGTTTATGTTCGATGGATTACTGGAATGAAAATTGCTGATGCTACTGCGGGTTTTATCTGTTATAGACGAACGGTTTTGGAACAAATTCAACTCGATCGCATAAAATTTGTGGGTTATGCTTTTCAAATTGAAATGAAATATAGAGCTTTTGTTAAAAAATTTAAAATTAAAGAAGTGCCTATTATTTTTACCGACCGAACAAAGGGACAATCAAAAATGAGTGGTGGTATTATTAGAGAAGCCGTTTTCGGAGTTATTATGTTACGTTTAAGACAATTAGTTAATAAATTATAAAAAAATAATGAGTACATTTTTAATTAGAAATGCAAAAATAGTAAATGAAGGTCTGATTTTTGAAGGTGATATCTTAATTGAGAATGAATATATTAAAGAAATAGCCGAACAAATTAGTCCAAAATCTTCCGATTGTGTTATCATTGATGCGGAAGGAAATTATGTTATTCCTGGTGTTATTGATGATCAAGTTCATTTTCGTGAACCGGGTTTGACCCACAAAGGAACAATTGAATCGGAAAGTAGAGCAGCGATTGCAGGAGGAATCACATCGTTTATTGAACAACCGAATACGGTTCCAAATGCCGTTACACAAGAACTTCTTGAACAAAAATATGAAATTGCGGCTAAGACATCTTATGCCAATTATTCGTTCATGATGGGCGGTACAAACGATAATTTGGAAGAAATTCTTAAAACAAATCCTAAAAATGTGGCAGGAATCAAATTGTTTCTTGGTTCTTCAACAGGAAATATGCTTGTTGATAATCCAGAAGTTTTAGAAAAAATATTCAGTTCCACAAAAATGTTAATTGCGGTTCATTGTGAAGATGAAGCCACAATTAAAGCCAATTTAGAAAAATATAAAGAAGAATTTGGTGATGCTATTCCGGTTAAATATCACCATTTAATACGAAGTGCCGAAGCTTGTTATTTATCATCTTCCAAAGCCATTGAACTTGCAAAAAAAACAGGTGCTAGATTGCATGTTTTTCATCTTTCAACGGCTAAAGAAATGGAATTATTTACCAATAAAATTCCTTTGGAAGAAAAACAAATTACGGCAGAAGTTTGTGTACACCATCTGTGGTTTACGGAGGCTGATTATGAAACAAAAGGAGCCTTAATCAAATGGAATCCTGCGGTGAAAACACAAGCGGATAAAGATGCATTATGGAAAGCTTTATTAGATGATAGAATTGATGTTATTGCAACGGATCATGCACCGCACACTTTAGAAGAAAAAGGGAATTTATATACAAGTTCGCCATCAGGTGGACCGCTGGTGCAACACGCACTTGTGGCATTGTTTGAAGCACATCATCAAGGCAAAATTTCAATTGAAAAAATCGTTGAAAAGATGTGTCATAATCCCGCAAAAATTTTTAAAATTGAAAAAAGAGGTTTTATAAAAGAAGGCTATTTTGCTGATATTGCAATAGTTAATGCCTTTCAACCGTGGAATGTTAAAAAAGAAAATATTTTATACAAATGTGGTTGGTCACCTTTCGAGGGTTATAATTTTAAATCTAGGGTTACGCATACTTTTATAAATGGTAAATTGATTTTTACAAACGGAAAAGTGAAAGAAGTTAAAGCTGGCCAACGCTTATTATTTGATAGATAGAAACGATGAAATTATTTTATTCTTTATTTTTGACATTAATTTTGACATTAATTTTGTTTTCTTGTTCTGAAAATGTTGTTCCAAAACCGAAACATTTATTGGAAAAAGAAGAAATGATAAATGTTTTATATGATGTTGCTCTTTTGCAAGCATCTGAAGCCGCAATGCCGTATTATTTGAATGGTAAAAACATAAAAATTGCTACTTATATTTTTGATAAGTATAAAATTGATAGCACAACTTATTACCAAAACCAAAAATATTATGCCTCAAAACCAGCGGATTATAAAAGGATGCACCAAAAAGTTCTAGAAAAATTAGAACAAGAAAAACAAAAAAATGCTACTGCTCCTCAGGCTGTTCCGATTTCAGAATAGCTTTTAAAAAAACTTCTTTCTTTGAAAAGGTAATCCCAATTGCCTTTTCAATTTTTGAGGAATTATATAAAAATGTAGCGTGAGAAGCATCTGCTTTAGCTTGGGTTAATATCCTTTTTTTATTTGTAACTAACGAAATAAACCAATCAAGTCGCCATAAAATATCAGTTAATAATTGGGGCGATTTTATAAAAGGTCTTCTACTCTTCAATACATCTGAAATATAAAAAAACAAATCTCTATAGGTAATGTTTTCGCCAACTACAATAAATTTTTCTCCAGAAATTTCACTTTTCATCAAATTAACTAGACAAGACGCTACATCTTCAACAGCAACAATTCCAATATTTCCAATGGAATAAAAAGGTGTTTTGTCTTTTACCCATTTGATGAATAAATCACTACCTAAATTTGAAAAACCATATCCAAAAATAACGCCTGGATTAACAATTGCAACGGCTAGACCTTCTTGAGCACCACGCCAAACTTCCATTTCTCCTGCATATTTAGTTAAGGCATAATCACTATGAATTTTTTCAACATCCCATTCGGATTCTTCTGTGATATAGATTTCATCTGCCTTTGGCTCGCCTAATGCAGCTATAGTACTAACATAACATAATTTCTTGACTTTGAAGTCAATACAACAATTAACAATATTAGCGGTACCTTCTATATTTGTTTTTTTTAATAAATTACTGTCTTTGGGCTCAAAAGAAACCAATGCAGCACAATGATAAACGTTTGTAATACCTTCAAACGCAAGTTCTAATGAAGGGATATCTAGAATACTACCTTTAACCCATTGGATATTTTGAAATAAATGATCTAGCTTTTTATGTTCTAAAATTTTTTTTGTGTTTCCAATTTGTTCTTCCGAACGATATAATGCCCTTACTCCTTCGTTTTCTTGAAGAAGTTGCGCTATTAAATGAGAACCCAATAATCCTGTTGCACCAGTTACTAATATCATGATGCAAAAATATTCATTTTTAGCATATTAGCAATATTTTTTCGAAATTTTATGAATTATTTTTTCTTTTACTACTTTAATGATATTTTTCTTAATTTAGAGCTATTGTCTTTATAATCAACTAAAGATTTATGTTACTATAAAGTGGTATTAGGAAGAAGAATCACCCCGCAATATTCGAAATTGTTTTCTGCTTTCTGAAAAATACAAACTATCAGCATGTTCTACAACCATTTTTTCGTAATACAACTTCGCTTTTTCTAAATTTTGAAGATGATTTCGATAGATTTCCGCGGAAAAAAACAAGGCTTCATCCATATAAAATCCCTCTTTGTGGTTTTCAATTAAAAGTTGATAATAGGTAATTGCCTTCTGAAAATCTTTCTTTTGTTCGTATAATTTTGCTACTTTAAACAGGGTTGCTTCTTCAATACTTTTGCCTTTTTGGGTTTCCAAAATTGTCAAAAATTGCTTCAATGCCGCATCATTTTTCTTTTGGTAAAGTAATAAATCTGCTCTGGCAAATTCTTGTAAACCAACGCGTAAACTATCTTCTGCGGAATGATCTTGAATTAGTAAAAATAATTCAACGGCATCATTTGCAATTAGTAAACTTGGCGATTGTTTTAAGGCTTTCACTTGTTGCAATGTCCAGTCGAAATCTTTTTTGTAGAAATTGGTTTTTGCTAATTTTAAACTTGCCTCATAAGCCAAAACATCATTTTTAAGATTTTCTTCAACTTGGGCGTATAACAAAATGGCTTGATTGAATTTTTCATCTAAAACCATAATGTCTGCAAGGGCCATTTTTACTAACGCTTTGTCTTTATTATTCAAGTTTGATTGGTCTAAATAATAATTCAATCGGGCTTTAGCTTCCGTTTTTTTATCCAAATAAAAAGCTTCAAAGTTTGAGGTTAATACAAGCATTTGCAACACAAAAGTAGTGTTTTTGTATTTTTCTAAAATGGTATTTAATTCGGTATAAATGGTGGCATACTCGGTTGAAGTTGCCTCATTTATTTTGGAAGTCATCAAAAAATGATGGGCTTCTAATTGTATTTGCGGATCAGTTGTGTTTTCTAAAACAAATTGAAAAATAGTTTTTGCATCTTCTTGTTGTTTTTCATCATTGGCAAGTTTACCCAAAATAAAAATGTTGTATAATTGTTCAGGATTTCTTTTGAAAAGTGCTTTTTCTTGAATGAATGCCTTTCCATATTCTTTCTGCTGCACAAAAAACCAACTCAAAAACTGATTCCAATAAGGATCTTGCGATTTTTGTGTTCGGAGGATAATGTTTTTTCGAATTGTTGCTGCAAAACTACCATCAGCATCATCTAGTAGAAAACGAGACAATTGATTCTGAACGGTTGCTGTACTTTCTGGAGTTTTAAATCCATAATCTAGTAATTTGTTTAGCATTCCTTCTAAATTTCCCATCTGCCCTTGCAACAATCCTGTTTGTAAATCAAAATTCAAATTTGGATTCTTTTTTTGAGCTACTTCATAGGTTTTTATTGCCCAATCTAACAACCCTTTTTGTTCAAAATTGTGGGCCAATTGAAAGGCATAATTTGCTTCTTTTGCCACTTCCTTCAAGGCAAGTTCATAATTTTTTTCGGCTTTATCACTGTTTTTTTGCAGCTGATAATTGTAGCCTAATTCAATAAACAATTCGGGTAATTGGTATTTATCCTTTCGTTTTTGTATTGCAATTTCTGCTTTTTCATATTGTTGCAATTGTTGTAAACATTCAATTGTTTTTTGAAAAAAATAGGCATTTGTTGGATTTTTTTTACTGTTTTCTTCAAATAAGGTTAAGGCTTTTTCAAAGGCACCTTCATCATAATATTGCAAGGCAAGTTGTTCGTTTTGTGCATTTGCAACAATCGAAAACAAACAAAATAATGGAAACACTATTTTTTTTAGTCCAAAATCTGAAATTTGTAAACAGCTCATTTTCTTTTTTTTATGAAAACGCCTCGTTTGATGGAGGCGTTTTTTTATTAATTTATGATTTCGAAACCGGTATATTTACGCAATACTTCAGGAATTACAATACCTTCTGGTGTTTGATAGTTTTCTAAAATCCCAGCTAAAACTCTTGGTAATGCCAATGAACTACCGTTTAAAGTATGTGCTAATTGGTTTTTTCCTTCTTTGTCTTTAAATCTTAATTTCAGTCTATTTGCTTGAAAAGTTTCAAAATTAGAAACCGAACTTATTTCTAACCAACGTTCTTGAGCTGTTGAATACAATTCAAAATCATACGTTAAGGCAGAAGCAAAACTCATATCGCCACCACAAAGGCGTAAAATTCGATAGGGTAATTGAAGTTCTTGCAAAATTGTTTTTACATGTTCCACCATTCCGTCTAAGGCTTCATACGAGTTTTCTGGTTTTTCAATTCTAACAATTTCTACTTTATCAAATTGATGTAAACGATTTAATCCACGCACATGAGCTCCATACGATCCCGCTTCTCTTCTGAAACAAGGTGTATAACCGGTACATAAAACGGGTAATTCATTTTCTTGTAATAATACATCTCTGAAAATATTGGTTACAGGCACTTCAGCTGTTGGAATTAAATATAAATCATCAATGCCAACATGATACATTTGTCCTTCTTTATCAGGCAATTGTCCTGTTCCGAAACCTGATGCTTCATTAACTAAATGAGGCACTTGATATTCTTGATAACCTGCATCGGTGTTTTTATCTAAAAAGTAAGTAATTAAAGCTCTTTGCAATTTGGCACCTTTTCCTTTATACACAGGAAATCCTGCTCCTGTGATTTTAACGCCAAGTTCAAAGTCAATCAAATCATATTTTTTTGCCAATTCCCAATGCGGTAATGCACCTTCAAAAAGTGTTGGAATTGTTCCTTCTTGAAATACATTTAGGTTTTCTTCAGGTGTTTTGCCTTCTGGAACAATTGCTGCAGGAAGATTTGGTAATTTGTATAACTCCGTTTGAAGTTGTGCCGTAAATGAATTTAATTGTTCGGTATATTCTTTATCGCTTTCGCGTAATTGAACTGATTTTTCTTTTAAAATTTCGGCTTTAGCCTTTTCACCACTTTTCATTAAATCGCCAATGTCTTTGGAAAGTTTGTTTGATTCGGCTTTTATAGTTTCTAAAGTTGCTTGTGTCGCTCTTTTCTTTTCGTCAAGGGCAATAATTTCGGTAACAATGGAAGTTGCATCGAAATTTTTCTTTGCTAATTTCGTGATTACTTCTTCTTTGTTTTCTCTAATGAATGCGATTTGTAACATAGTTATTTATTTAAAGCTACAAATTTAGGAAATATCTATTAGAAAAACGATATAAATCTGCATTTCCTATTTCTTTTTTGGAAAAAAAAATAATTTTTATTCGGATTTGGTTAAAACGCTAAAAAAAATGTATATTCGCTAAATTTTTATAAATTATTTAGGAAACTACTAAATTTTTATTTTTAACTTTCAAAATAAATAAAATGAGACACGTTTTTTTATGTTTATTGCTTTTTAATTTTGTTTTCTCTTTTTCTCAGGAATCGGAAATGACTTTTGATAAAATGGTTGAATCAGAAATGAAATCTGCCGCTTCCTTGCAAGCATTTACGGTCAATCCGAACACCCAAAATTATGATGTAACGCATACCGAATTAAAGTTTATCATTGATCCAACTCAATATTTTATAACGGGAATTGTTACCCCAACTTTTAAAGCCTTGTCTCCGATGTCCACCGTAACTTTTGATTTCACAAATCAATTAACCGTGAGTACTGTTACACAAGGAGCAACTCCTTTAAGTTTTGTTCAAAATGCTGATAATGAATTAGTTGTTACTTTGCCAAGTTTATTATCTACTGGAAATTCAGCTTCTATAACAATCAATTATTCAGGAGCACCGCCAACTGGGGAAGCCGCTTTTACTCGAGCTTTTCATAACTTAATCCCAATAATTTTTACCTTATCTGAACCTTTTGGAGCAAGAGATTGGTGGCCTTGCAAACAAGATTTGAATGATAAAATTGATAGTATTGATGTTTATATCACTTGTCCAAGTGCATATATTGGTGTTTCTAATGGGTTTTTGCAAAGCAGTACCTTAAATAACGGAATGATTACCCGTCATTTTAAACATAATTACCCGATTCCTGCTTATTTAATTTCTTTGAATGTTACTAATTATGTAAGTTATAACCTTCAAGCAGGTTTGGGTACAACTGAAAATCCGTATTTCCCAATTATCAATTATTTGTATCCTGAAAACAGTACGCCAGCCACACAAAATTTGATTAATGCTACTATTCCAGTTATGAATGTTTTCGAATCTAAATTTGGATTATATCCTTATCGAAGTGAACAATATGGACATGTTCAGTTTCCTTGGAATGGCGGAATGGAACATACAACGATGTCATCAATGGGTTCTTTCCCTCGTTTTTTAATTGCACATGAACTTGGTCATCAATGGTTTGGTGATAAAATTACATGTGGTTCTTGGAATGATATTTGGCTTAATGAAGGTTTTGCAGAATATTCAGCGGGTATTGTTGTTGAAAATTTAGATGGTCCAAATAATTTTCTCAATTGGAAAAGTAGTAAAATTAACAATATCACTTCTTTTGCAAATGGCGCGGTTTATCTAACAGATCCTGAAGCTCAAGATGTTGCACGAATTTTTAGCTCCAGATTGACCTATAATAAGGGATCAATGGTGGTGCATATGTTACGTTGGGTTATGGGTGATGCTAATTTCTTTACGGCAATACAAAATTATCTTAATGATGAAGATTTAGCTTTCGGTTATGCAGTTACTACTGATTTGAAAACGCATTTAGAGACCGTTCACGGGAGCAGTCTATCGGAATTTTTCAATGATTGGATTTATGAAGAAGGCTATCCTAGTTATTCCATAACAGCTCAAAATTGGGGAATGGGTCAAGCCAAAATCACGGTTAATCAGACACAATCACATCCTAGCGTTTCTTTCTTTGAAATGCCTTTGGAAATTCGATTGCAAAATGCTTTAGGAGCCTCGCATGATGTTGTGGTTCAAAACACAGAAAATGCACAAGAATTTATTGTCAATGTGCCTTTTGTGGTTACAAATGTTATATTTGATCCTAACAAACATATTATTTCAAAAAACAATACCGCCACTTTATCTTCACCGGAATTTGAAATTGCTGATGGAATTTCCATTTTTCCAAATCCGTCAAATAATACCGTGAAATTGGAACTTCAAAACCAAAATAGGCTTCAAAAAATCGAAATTTTCAATGCTTTAGGTCAGTTTATTACTACTGAATATCAACCTGATTTTTCAATTTCTAACTTTGCTCAAGGCGTTTATAGTTTAAAAATCAGTACTTCCGAAGGTGTTTTTCATAAAAAAATAATAAAAAATTAGATTCTTCAATAAATTATGCTTTGAAACTAAAGGGAAACCCGTACTTTTGTGGCACAATATAAAAAAGCAAATATAAAATGATTCAAGTAGCTCAAATAATTTTTATTTTATCCGTTTTAGTAGTTCTTCACGAATTCGGTCATTACATCACCGCAAAAATGTTTAAAGTGCGTGTTGAAAAGTTCTATTTATTTATGGATGCCGGTTTTTCGATTGTAAAAAAGAAAATTGGCGATACCGAGTGGGGAATAGGTTGGTTACCACTTGGCGGCTATGTAAAACTTTCAGGAATGATTGATGAAAGCATGGATACCGAACAAATGAGCGAAGAAGCCCAACCATGGGAATTTCGTTCAAAACCAGCTTGGCAACGTTTGATAATTATGTTAGGTGGAATTATTGTAAATATTCTCTTGGCTATTTTAATATTCACGGTAATGTATAGCACCGTTGGACAAAAATATATTGCTACTGAAACCGTGCAACAAAATGGTTTAGCGTTTGGCGAAGTTGGACTTAAAGCAGGATTTCAAAGTGGCGACAAAATTATTGCTGTTGACAATATGCCTGTAAATCCAAAGTTTAATCGATTAATTATTGATGTTTTACTTGGTGAAACAATAACTGTAGATCGAAAAGGAGTTCAACTTCCAATTGAATTGACCGATGAGAAGAAAGCCAGTATTTTAGGTTTAGAAGGACGCTCGTTTATGATGCCTCGTTATGGATTTGTGGTGGATTCCATTTCTTCGGAAACCGCTAAGAAGGCGGGTTTATTAAAAGGAGATAAAATTGTTGCTTTCAATGGGCAAAAAGTTACGTATTTTGATGAATTAGCAGTTTTTACGGCTAACAAACCGCTTCAAAATGTGAACTTAACTATTGAAAGAGGCCAAAAAGAAGTGTTGATTACAACCCAATTAGATAAAGAAAGCAAAATAGGTTTCTTTAGAAAATTAGTGAACTTAAAAGAAAATTATGAAGTGGTTAATCATTTGTCTTTTTCGGCAGCCGTTTCAGCAGCATTAGAAGAATCTTGGCAACTATTAGTTTATAATGTAAAACAATTCAAATTGATTTTAAAACCAAAAACGGAAGCTTATAAACAAGTAAAAAGTCCAATTGGTATTGCAAGAATGTTACCTGATTTTTGGGATTGGGAATTTATTTGGAGTTTCACAGCCCTTTTTTCTATCGGTTTAGCGTTCATGAACCTGCTTCCAATCCCTGGTTTAGATGGAGGTCATGCCCTTTTTACGGTTGTTGAGATGGTTACAGGAAAAAAATTATCCGATAAAGCAGCAGCAAAAGTACAAACCTTTGGGATGGTTATCTTATTGACTTTGATGATATTAACCTTTGGAAAAGATATTTATCAATTAGTGATGGATAAATTTTTCTAAAAAAAATTAATTTTTTTTCAAAAAAAGTTTGCAGGAACAAAAAAGTGTATTATATTTGCACTCGCAAAAGGGTTACAACTCAATAGCAAAACGTCTTTGAATTAAAAATTTTAGTTTCCTCCTTAGCTCAGTTGGTTAGAGCATCTGACTGTTAATCAGAGGGTCCTTGGTTCGAGCCCAAGAGGGGGAGCAAAAAGCCTAACAGCAATGTTAGGCTTTTTTTATGGCTTTATTTTTAGGTTTTGGGCCAATCCCTATGAATTGGGAACTCAAGTTAGTTCTTTATGAAAATGGAAATTGTAAATGCCTTCATTTATTCGTATTAAATATTTTTTATTTTTTAAATATATTGGTAACTTCAACGACTAGCAATAATTAATTTTGAAGTCTGAAAAAGAAAGCAATAGAATAATGGTAGATGCATAATTTTATTTTTATGACAAAGTTGATGATTCAATAATAGCCAACAAAACAGAAACAAATAATCCACAATTTCCTTTAAATTAGTACATATATGAATAATATTTGGAAATTACTATTTTTACTTCAATCGATAACAATGATTATCATTGGATATTTAGGTTACAGAAATTATCGTAAAAATAAACTTGGATTTTCATCAGAGAATTCAAGGATGAAAAATTACTTTATTTTGATTTCTAAACAGTTTTCAATAATTTTTATAGTAATGGGTTTTTTATGTTTAATAATGTTAGTTTTAAGTCTCCTAAAAAACTTATAAAGACAATCTTGACCCAATAGCTATTGCTTCCGCATTAATGTTTTACATAGTATTTAGGGTCTGCTGAAAAAGGAATACCCTCATAAACGGAACTATTTTATTTTTTAAAAAGCCACGGATTCCACAGATTAGCACGGATTTTACCCAATTTATTTCAGAAAATCCGTGAAAACACGTCCGTGGCAAAATAATTTTAAATTTGTTCAACAATTTCGGAAATAAGCGCATGCAATTTTCATCAAAATGCTCATAAACCTTGCACTACAATTTTTGAAAAAATTTGTGACTTCCCTATCTTTATTGGGTTTGTAGTTTTTCAGCAGCTCCTAATTAAAAGATAAAGAACGAATAAGAAATTATAAGTTTATTTTCATCTTCTTTTTCCCTTTGAAACAAACCAATCTTTTTTGAAATAAATACATAATTTTCTTTTAAGATTACAAGATAATAAGTATATTTGCTTTGTAAATTATATTGGTTTTATGTTTCAGCGTTCAGGAACTTCTTTATTGAGGGTTATTTTTGGATAGTTTTAGCAACGAATCCATTCAGAAATAAACGAAAACTTAATTTTGATTAAAACGGAACAGTTGTTTCTATCATTTATCCAGTTGCTATATACGAATTTTATACTTATAAATACGCTTTTCAAGATGCAAGAGTTAATTCATAAATTTTCATAAAGCGTCATCATATAAGTTAAATGCTGATAGTATAAATCTTCCTTCATTTTAAATTTATATAAAACATGAAATATTTTTTAACATTTTTTGTAGTTTTCTTTTATATTTGCGAAAAGAAGTCTTGTATTAATTTAGATTTTTGTGAAATTACGAATTATATGCATCAAGCAAGAAGTAGGGAAAATCAAAACACAAGTAAACCTCTAATAATTGATACGATAAAAAAAATTGAAGAACCATCTATAAAAGTTTTAATTTTTGAGAAAAATAATAAACTATTTGGAAGATATAGGTACTATAAAAATTAAAAATAACGATTATATAATTTATTATCCTTAAATCACATTATGAACAAAACAATATTTCTTATAACGAATCTATTATTTATGAATTATTCTTGTGAGTTTTTTGACCCAACAACAAGATATACCAAGATTAATCAGTTAAATGATATTGATATAACTGTAAACCATATTGAGGTAGCAAATGGATTTGTTCTAAACAATCAATATTACTATAGTGGTGGTTCTTTTATTCAAAAAAATAATAATTTTCAGAAATGGATTCCTGATC
>Ga0247722_10000199_pt1 | contig 38504 bp, 33 predicted proteins | sample MSEWelMarce3H_FC_FD_189094 | JGI IMG/M metagenome (GOLD analysis project Ga0247722, IMG submission 189094) | Subsurface sediment microbial communities from gas well in West Virginia, United States - MSEEL Well Study Marcellus 3H_FC | ecosystem: Environmental > Terrestrial > Deep subsurface >... | reverse complement strand
AACGCTGCAAATTATCGCCCTGGAAACCAGCGACATAGCGGCGCTCAGCACCACAGTGATCGCCGCCTTATCGACCAATCAGCTCGCCGCGCTCACTACCGAGCAGATAGGCACCTTACGCACGGCAGCAATCGCTAGCTTAAGCAGCAGCCAAATTGTGGCGCTGACTTCAAACCAAGCCGCAGCGTTAAGCTCTAGCCAAGCAGCCGCATTATCTAGCCTGCAAATGGCAGCGCTTGAAACCGCCGATTTGGCCGTGCTCAGCAGTAGCGCCATCGCGGTGCTGGCCAGTGCCCAAATCAACGCCCTCAGCACCCAGCAATTTGCCAGCCTTGTCACCAGCCAAATCGCCAGCTTAAATACACAGGCCATGGCCAGCTTAGGCAGCGATAAAGTCATTGCGCTTACCACCAACCAAGCTGCCGCACTAACGGGCGTGCAAGCCGCAGCGCTGACCACCAGCAATATCGCCGCACTAGAAACCACCGATTTAGCCGTATTCAACAGCAGCGCCATTGCCGCATTGTCGACCAGCCAAATCACAGCACTTACGACTAAACAAATCGCAGCGCTAAGCACCGACTCGATCACCAATGGCTTAACCATTAATCAGGTTATGGCGCTCACATCCAGCCAAGTTGCTGCGTTTTCTATTGCCCAAATTGCTGCCTTATCTGAAAACACCATTGGTGGCCTAGAAACGTCTTACCTCACCTTAATCAGCACCAGCGCCATTGCGGCATTATCGAGCACGCAAGTCGGCTCGCTCACCGCAGCGCAAATTGCCAAGCTCAGCACCACGCAAATTGCCGTACTGAACACCAACGCCGTCGGTAATCTAAGTGCCGATCAAGTGATTGCGCTCACAACCAATCAGGCATCTGCACTGACAAGCAGCCAAGTAGCCGTGCTTTCAAGCACCGCGATTTCCGCCATGGAAACCAGCGATTTAGCCACGTTTAAAACCACGGCCATTGCGGTACTCAATAGCAATCAAATCAGCGCGCTGACTGTGGAGCAAATCAGCAGCCTAAGCAGCAAGCAAATCGCCGTACTCAGCAGCAATGGCATCGCCCGTTTAAGCGCCGATCAAGTGATTGCACTCACCTCCAGCCAAGCCGCAGCGCTGAACACCAGCCAGATCGCAGCGCTGAGCACTACCGGTATCGCAGCGATGGAGCTGGAAGATTTTGCGGCGCTTAAAACCAATGCCATCGCCGCGCTCACAACAAATCAAATCAGCGCACTGACCGCCGATCAAACCATTACCCTGACTACGCAACAAGCCGCCGCACTGAGCAGTAGCCAAGTTGCCGCGCTTAGCGCCAGCAATATTGCGGCACTAGAAACCAGTGATCTAGTAGTGATCAAAACTAGCGCGATTGCGGCTTTAAACACCACACAAGTTGCCGCGCTGAGTGCAGAACAAATCGCCAGCCTTAGTAGCAATCAGATCATTGCTCTTAGCACCTCAGCCATTGCCAATGGCCTAACGCCCGATCAAATGGTGGCACTCACTAGCAAGCAAATTGCCGCGCTAAGTAGCGTTCAAATTGTGGCGCTTTCCACCACCAGCATTGCCGCCATTGAAGCTGCGGATTTTGCTGTGCTAAAAACCAGTGCGATTGCCGTCCTTTCCACCAGCCAGATTAATGCCCTAACCGCAGAGCAAACCGCAGCCCTAAGCACGCAGCAAGCCGCCATTTTAAGCAGCAGCCAGTTTGCCGCGCTCAGTGCCAGCAATATCGCCGCGCTAGAAACCAGTGATCTCATCGCACTCAGCAGCAGCGCCATTGCCGCCTTAAGCACAACTCAAAGCGCGGCATTAAGTGCAGCGCAAATTGCCAGCCTGAGCAGCAATCAGATCGTTGCATTAAGCACCACCGTGATTGCCAGCGGCCTTAGTGCCAGCCAGATTATCGCGCTAACTTCACAACAAGTAGCCTCGCTTAGCACCGAGCAAATCAGTGCGTTCTCTACCAATAGTATCGCCGCAATGGAAGCCAGCGATTTCTCCGCACTGAGTACCAACTCTATTGCAGTTTTATCCACCAACCAGATAAAAGTGCTCACCGCGGCTCAAAGCATTGCCTTGACCACACAGCAAGCCGCTACTTTAAGCAGCAGCCAACTTGCCGCGCTAACGGCTACAAATGTGGCGGCCATAGAAACCACCGATTTAATCGCCATCACCAGCAGCGCCATTGCCGCATTAAATACCGCCCAAGTGGCCGTGCTCAATGCGGCACAAATTGCCAGCCTAAGAAGTGATCAAATTGCCGCATTAAGCACCTCGGCCATCGCCAATGCCCTGAGTGCAGATCAGGTGATTGCGCTAACATCCACCCAAACCGCTGCATTAAGCACCGCGCAAGTAGCCGCGTTATCCGCCAGCAATATGGCCGCCTTAGAGGCCGGTGATTTAGCCGCAATCAAAACCAACGCGATTGCCATCTTATCTACCGAGCAGCTTGCAGCCCTTAGCCCAGACCAAATTGCCAGCCTCACCAGCAAACAAATCAGCGCACTGAGCACCAACAGCATGGCAAACTTGAGCGCGGATCAAATCATCGCGCTCACCACGGCGCAGACAGCCGCCTTGCTCAGCAGCCAAATTGCCGCGCTCAGCACCAGTAGTATTGCCGCACTAGAGGCGCTTGACTTTGCGGCTATAAAAACTACCGCGCTTGCCGCTCTTTCCACCGTTCAAATCAACGTACTCACCGCTGACCAAACCATTGCGATGACCACAGCACAAGCCGCCAGCCTCAGCAGCAGCCAAATTAGCGGGCTAAGCGCTGACAATATCGCGGTGCTTGAAACCAGCGATTTACTTGCCTTTAAAACCAACACGATTGCCGCACTCAACACGGCTCAAGTTGCGGTATTAACGGCTGAGCACATTGCCAGCATGAGCAGCAGCCAAATTGCCGCACTGAGCACCGCAGCCATTGCCAACGCCCTCAGTGCAGAGCAAGTAACCGCCCTGACGACCAAGCAAGCTGCAGCACTGACTACCGCACAGCTATCGGTACTTTCTGCTAGCAATGTGGCCGCCTTAGAAACCGCAGATTTAGCCGCCATTAAAACGGCTGGGATCGCCACGCTGAACTCTGCCCAAGTTGGCGCGCTAACCGAAGAGCAAGCCGCCAGCTTAAGCGCTAGCCAAATTGCCGCGCTTGCTCCTAGCAGCCTAGCTGGCATGACGGCAGCTGATATTGCCGTGTTAAAAACCAGCGGGATTGCGGCGCTTAGCTCAGCCCAAATCAGCGCGATGGGCACTACGCAAATTGCTAGCCTTAGCACCAACCAGATTGCTTCTTTAACTGCAGCAAGCATGGCAACGGGCTTTACCACCGAGCAAATTATTGCCCTGACCTCGGCCCAAGCGGGCTCGCTCAGCGCCAATCAAGTGGCAGGGCTTTCAAGCAAGCAAGTTGCTGCCTTTGAAACCAGCGATCTTGCGGCCTTAAATACCACGGCAGTGGCCGTGTTATCTAGCAGCCAGCTTAATGCCCTAAGCAATAATCAAGTGGCTAGCTTAAACACCAATCAAGTGGCAGCGCTTAACTCTGCCAGCCTAGCCACGGGCTTTACCACCACGCAAATTATTGCCCTCAGCTCGGCTCAAGCGGCGGTGATTACATCCGGCCAAATGGCCGCCTTATCCACCAGCCAAATCGCCGCCTTCGAAACCGCCGATTTCGCCGTAATCAATACCAGTGCAATTGCCGCCTTATCCTCCGATCAAGTAGTTGCCTTCACCACTGCCCAAGCTGCGGTGCTAACTAATAGCCAACTACAAGCGATCTCTAACACGAATTTAGCTGCGATAGAAACCAGTGATTTAGCCGTATTAAGAACCAGCGGCATTGCCGCCTTAAGCACCATACAGATTCCAAGCTTTACGACGACGCAAATTCAAAGCCTCACCACCAGCCAAGTTCAGGCGCTTAGCTCCACCCAAGTTATGGCGCTCACGGGTGCTCAGCAAGCGGCCTTTACCACCACACAAACGCCATTCTTAGCTGCGTCTAGCCCTATCATTCTGGATTTGGATGGTAATGGTATCCGCACGCTTAGCCTAGAAAACGGCACACAATTTGATTTGCTGGGCGATGGCAATAAGATTAAAACCGGTTGGGTTGGCCAAGGCGATGGCCTGCTGGTGCTAGATAGAAACCAAGATGGCATCATCAATGATGGTAAAGAATTATTTGGCACATCTACCCTACTTAGCAATGGCAGCAAGGCCGACGATGGCTATGCCGCACTGGCGGAGCTAGATAGCGATCACAACGGCCAGCTAGATCAATTTGATGCAGATTTCCATGAATTAAAAGTATGGATCGATGAAAATGCCGATGGCTTTAGCCAAGCCGAGGAGCTTAAAACACTGATCTCACTCGATATCAGCAAGATAGGCGTTCGGGCTAGCCAAAGCGCAGAAAAAGACAATGGCAACTTTATTGGCCTGAAATCCAGCTATGAAACCAATGATGGCGTAAGCCACATGGCGGCCGATATCTGGTTTGCTACCGATAAATCCGCTTTACTCAACGACAATTCCCCTGATTTACGCAGCAGCGTGGTCAACCTTGTGCAAACCATGTCGGCCTTTACCGAGGCGGAAAAACGCGGGGTATTCAATACAATAGAGCCAATGCAGTTGCAACTGCCATCCGATGCCCCACTGGCCGCATCCGCCCAAATCACCGCCAGCAATATGGCCGCGCTGATGAAGCTCTTCGATGCCAACGGCAATATGATAGGCGCTCCAGAAAGCATGCTGGCCAGCGGCGACCCAACACTCAAACTCAATGCTCTGAATCAGCAGCACAGCAATGGTATTTTGGTGATGAAATAAGACCTTTGGCTTTAAAAAGCATAAGGGGCGCTACAAGCAGCGCCCCTTATGTTTTTTAAAGTGTATCCCGTTTCATGCCACAACAATGACCAATCTGCTGATGCTATGCAGCCACTATTTATGCATGCTTGCTCCCAAGCAAGCCCCTTTACGTCACCAATATTGGGTAATCGGTATAACCCACTTCATCACCCCCATAGAATGTCGCCTGATCAGGCGTATTCAATGCGGCCCCTTGTTGATAGCGCGCCACCAAATCTGGATTGCTAATAAACGGGCGGCCAAAGGCGATTGCGTCTGCAGTGCCAGTGGCTAAACGTGCTTCTGCTGTTTGTACATCGTAACCACCGCAAGTCATGATCACGCCTCGGTATTGCTGGCGTAAATCCGTACGGAAGGTTTCGCTTAAAGGCTGACCACCGGCCCAATCTGGCTCAGCGATATGCAGGTAGGCTACGCCAGCGCGGTTAAATTCCTCAGCCAGATACATCGCCATTGCTTCTGATTCATCGTCCACAATATCGTGCGCTACAAAGTTAGGCGATAAGCGCACGCCTACTTTATCTGCACCGACTTTTGCCGCCACGGCATCTATCACTTCCAGTAATAGGCGAGCACGGTTTTCCATCTTGCCGCCGTATTGATCGGTACGCTTATTGCTACCTGTGGCCAAGAATTGCTGCAGCAAATAACCATTGGCCGAGTGAATTTCTACAAAATCAAACCCTGCCCGCATCGCACGCTCAGCTGCGGCTACATAATCGGCCACAATCCCAGGCAGCTCTGCGGTTTCTAAAGCGCGCGGCGCATCACAAGGCGCTCGGGTCGGCGTGCCATCTGGCAGAATCACAAAGCTGGTTGATTTCACGGCCTGAATGGCTGACGGGGCCACCGGCGCTGCACCGTTTTCTTGCAAGTGACGATTAGAAATTCGCCCCACATGCCAAAGCTGCATAGCCATCTTGCCGCCCTTGGCGTGCACTGCATCCACTACCTGCTTCCAGCCTGCTTCTTGGGCATCGGTATACATACCGGGGGTAAGTGAATAGCCCTGGCCCTGACGGGAAATTTGTGTGGCTTCGGTGATAATTAAACCGGCGCTGGCACGTTGTGCGTAATAGATAGCATTCATTTCAGTCGGCACATCGCCCGGCTGGCTAGCACGTGATCGAGTCAGCGGCGCCATAATCATGCGATTAGCGAGGGTGGTTTTGCCGATGGTAATGGGGGTGAGTAATTTATCTGCGGACATAAGATTTCCTTAATTATTAGATATACAAATCAAACTTTGGGTGTGGCTCAAAACAACTTCCCGAAATGATTTATCAACGCAAAACCATCATCCCCGAGTGTTGTAGTCGGGGATCCAGCAGCGTAGCTGGATTCCCGCCACGTCACTCCCGAGTGCTTGTGTCGGGAGGGGAATGACGACGTTTCGAAAACGGGAGAACATTCTAAACAAGACCCTTACTCAGCCACCTTCACTACCAGCTTCCCGGCATTCTTCCCTTCCAACAGGCCAATAAAGGCTTGCGGGGCGTTTTCCAAACCTTGTACTACGTCTTCACGGTATTTGATTTTGCCTTCAGCAATCCACTGGCTCATGGCAGTAAAGAATTCGCCGTAGCGATGACCAAAATCGTCCCAGATAATAAAACCTTGCATGCGGATACGTTTTTTCAGCAGCGTGCCCATCAGCATAGATAAGCGATCTGGGCCTGCGGGCAGGCTAGTGGCGTTGTATTGCGAGATCAGACCACAGAGCGGTACACGGGCGGCGGTATTGAGCAGCGGCAGAACTGCATCAAATACCGCACCGCCTACATTTTCGTAATACACATCGATGCCTTTAGCGCAGGCTGCAGCCAGCTGCTCGGCAAAGTCGCTAGCGCGGTGATCAATACATGCGTCAAAGCACAGCTCTTTCACGGCGTAAGCGCATTTATCTGCACCACCGGCAATCCCCACCACGCGGCAGCCTTTGATTTTGGCGATTTGCCCAACAATCGCGCCTACTGCACCAGTGGCAGCAGCCACCACCACGGTTTCTCCCGCCTTAGGTTGGCCAATTTCTAACAGGCCCATATAGGCAGTAAAGCCCGGCATGCCGAGTACACCGAGTGCGTGCGATGGAGACGCCATAGCGCCTAGCTTTTGCAGGCCCGTGCCATCCGAGATGCTGTAATCCTGCCAGCCTCCAAAATTCACGACTAAATCGCCCACGGCATAATTGCCATTATGCGACTCTTCAACGCGGCCCACCGTACCACCTACCATTACAGCGCCCACTTCTACCGGTGCAGCATAAGAAGGCGCATCGCTCATCCGGCCACGCATATAAGGATCAAGCGATAAATACAAGGCGCGCAGCAATACTTCACCGCGGCCAATAGCAGGGATGGCGTGCTCTTCTAAGCGAAAATCAGCGGGTACAGGCGCGCCATGCGGGCGGCGGGCTAAAACGATGCTGCGATTCAGTGTTGATGACATGTGAAGCTCCAGAGTGTTTGATCCCCGCTCGCGAGGAAAACGACAGGAAACATTAATTAAATGGCGCGAATTTCGTAATCCATACGGGGGAAATGCAGGTGCAGCAGGCCACAAGCTGCGCTTTGACGGGCGATCACTATTTTTTTCTCGTCCAAATAAACCAGCTCACCCGCTACGCTCTCCTGCGGATAGCCTTCTGGCTGAACAGCCACTTTCTGGCCTGCTTTAAATAGCGAATCTTGCATTTCAGCTAGCGCAACAGGCTTAGCCTGCTTTGCTGCAGCAAACGCATCGCCCGCTGAGATACTGCTCATCTCACCATGGCCAAATGCCGCTATTCTGGCCATCCACGGCAATATAGCCTTGGTGTTTGGGGCCAGCGCCTCTAAAGCCTGTGCACCCAGCAAAAACCACAGCGAGTGATACACCGCAAAATCACCCGCGCAGGGATTGATGCCACCCAGAAAATGGGCCCCGCTTAAAGCTTGATCGAGCTGATTAATCAAAGCACGCAGCTGAATCGCTAATTGCGCCTGATCGGCCAGCAATTGCGCTTTTTGCAAAGGGAGTTGTGGGTGCATGGCGATACGATCATCGAGCAGCGCTTGGGGAATATGCTCAGCGCGGCTTGCCATCAAATAACGGGCGGCACGCCAAAAGATATCCACATCAAATAAGCGGCCCAATAAATCGGCTTGTGCCGCCTGAGGCCCCGTCGCTAAAGCAGGCTGAGAATAGCGCTGCTCCAGCTCCGCAATAATCAACGCCGAATCGCAATAAATATCTGCGCCAATTTGCAATACCGGCGCACGCCGGTATCCACCGGTAAGCGCCATTAAATCGGGCTTAGGCAAGACAGGAGGCATCAGCAGGGATTGCCACGCCAGCTGTTTAAACCCCAGATAGCATCGCACTTTTTCTGAATACGGCGATGCTTGGTAATGATGCAAAATCAGCGCAGCGCTCATCTTAGTAGCTGCCTTCCAAAACCAGCTTGCTAGTGGCTAAATCCACATCGCCACGCTCGCCCAAGGCCACCATGCCGTGGGCTTTTAGCTGCTCAAGCACGGCATTAATGGCGCTGACTTCCAGACCATAATCACGCATACGGGTTTTAACGCCCATAGCTTCAAAGAAATCACGGGTTTTAGCGATGGCGGCATCGATACGCGCATCTTCCGAGCCTTCTTTAATGCCCCATACACGGTCGGCGTATTGCAGCAGTTTTTCACGCTTGGCGGCGCGGCGTACATTCAGCATGGATGGCAAGATAATCGCCAGCGTTTGCGCATGGTCGATATTGTATAAAGCCGTCAGCTCATGCCCCAGCAAATGCGTTGCCCAGTCTTGCGGTACACCGGCACCGATCAAGCCATTGAGCGCCATCGTGGCGGCCCACATTAAATTAGAGCGCACGGTGTAATCATGCGGCGTTGCCAGCGCTTGCGGGCCCACTTCGATCAGGGTTTGTAAGAGGCTTTCGGCAAAGCGGTCTTGCACCGGCGCATTGGCTGGGTAAGTTAAATATTGCTCAACCACGTGCACAAAGGCATCCACCGCACCGTTAGCAATTTGCCGAGCTGGCAGGCTGTAGGTTTTAGTTGGGTCGAGTACCGCAAACTGAGGGAATACATGGCGATTCATAAAAGGTAGCTTGGTCTTGGTTTCGCTGCGCGTAATCACCGAGCCATTATTCATTTCTGAGCCGGTAGCAGGCAAAGTCAACACCGCGCCCAAAGGCAAGGCTGCTTTAATATACTGACCACCCGTGGTGAAAATTTCCCAAGGATCGCCTTCGTAAACGGCTGCAGCGGCAGCAAACTTAGTGCCATCAATCACCGAGCCACCACCCACAGCCAGCAGGAAGTCAATTTTCTCTGCCTTAATCTGTACCACGGCTTTCATCATGGTTTCATACGTTGGATTGGCTTCAATGCCTGAGAATTCAGCAACGCTATGGTTTTTTAAGGCATCCATTACTTCGGTGTAAGTGCCATTTTTTTTAATACTGCCACCGCCGTAGAGCACCAAGACACGGGCCTTTTCAGGTACAAGAGTGGCTAACTTAGCAATCTGGCCTTCGCCAAAAACGATTTGAACGGGGTTGTAAAATTCGAATTGCAACATTGAGTATCCTTGTTTAATTCGTTAAAAATAGACCAGTCGTCTAGTCTGCGATTCAAAAAAAACGGCAACGCTGCCGAAGTGTTTTTTACACATTTTGCGCTCAGGAAAAACTGAATCCTGATTCTCTTTAAGCGGTACAAGCCACTTTTTTTAAGCCTTGGCAAAGAGATCCTCAGCCAAAGCCAGTGGGTCTATCCTAGATATACTTCACCCCCAAAAGGTAGCAGGTAGTTTGCATTGCGGTTTCCAGCGCACTGCCATCCTGACGGATTTTGGTAAGCAGACTGGCACCCAACCACATCTGGTACAGCATCAAAGCCATAGACTGTGCATCCATATTCGGCGACAAAGCCCCATCGCAGCGTGGCTCATCCAGCCACTTCGCTAGACGCTCGATCACCTCATTGGTTCCCTGCTTAAAAACCTGCCGCATGGGTTCAGATAAATCGGCCACTTCTGCGGAAAGCTTAACCACCATGCACTGATTCGCTGGGCTACATGCGCCTTGAGACATCAGCCAAGTGCCCCAGTAGTGCATTAACCGCTCGCTACCGCAATCGTATTGCGTCTCTAAAGACTGCATATGCAGCTGATAATTGACAAAATAACGCTCTAAAAGCGCACAGCCAAAGTGCTCTTTTGAGGGGAAATAGTGATAAAACGAACCTTTAGGCACTTCTGCCGCCTTTAAAATCTCAGCCAGCCCCACAGCGGAGAATCCCTTCCCCCTGAGAATGGATTCGCCCACTGCCAATAAATGTTCGCGTGTATCTTCATGTTTTGCCATGGACGCAGTCTCCCATAAAAATAGACCAGTCGTCTATCTTTTTATAAGTCAACTGAAACCCCATGTTTGCTAATCAAGTTATTTTTATTAGCAAACAGCAAAAAAGGACATGAACCACTCTCCCCACATAGGGCTTTTAAAAAAAGTCCCATTGAAACACGCCGGAGCGAGGAGCAAACGGGACGGGGGATCGCTTGGGAGCAAGGTACGAGCCAATCCCGCCCGCCGCCGACTCGATTGGACCGCAGCAGGAGCCTTCGTGTTCTTGAGGTTGTGGCTTGGCTTCGTTTCTTCGCCGTTCAAGAAAAGAACGCCCCCGCGGTGGCTACCGCTCCTAAATCAATGTGCCGAAGGCACTAAAAAGGTCTTTTTGTATTTTGCTTAGCGCTCAGGGTGGCTGACCACCCTACAAGATCAACCCCACCATCAATCCAGCAAACCTTCAAACAAAGGCGTAGATAAATAGCGCTCGCCAAAGGATGGAATAATCACGGCAATCAGCTTGCCTGCGTTTTCTGGGCGTTTGCCCAGCTCGATGGCGGCCCAGGTTGCGGCTCCTGCAGAAATCCCAGCCAAAATCCCTTCTTGCGTAGCCAAGGCACGTGCTGTAGCAAAAGCGTCTTCGCTTTTTACCCGAATCACTTCGTCATAGCTTTTGGTATTCAAAACACCCGGCACAAAACCAGCGCCAATCCCTTGAATAGGGTGTGGGCCTTTTAGCCCTCCGCTCAACACTGGGCTAGCATCTGGCTCAACGGCCACCGCTTTAAATAAAGGTTTACGCGCTTTTAATACTTCCGAAATACCCGTGATTGTGCCGCCTGTACCCACACCGGCCACCAGAATATCAATCTGGCCATCGGTATCATTCCATAGCTCTTCAGCCGTGGTACGGCGGTGGATTTCTGGGTTAGCTGGGTTTTCAAATTGCTGCAGCAACAAGTAATTACTGTGCTCATTCACCAAGGCTTTTGCTGTAGCGATCGCCCCACTCATCCCTTCTGCCGCAGGCGTCAAAACCAAAGTAGCGCCATAGCCACGTAATAATGCACGACGCTCTTTAGACATACTTTCTGGCATAGTGAGGACTAATTTATAGCCACGTGCGGCACAAACCATGGCTAGACCAATACCGGTATTGCCGGAAGTAGGCTCCACAATCACCGTATCTGGGCCGATTAGGACAGCTTGTTCTGCTGCATCAATCATCGCCACGGCGATGCGGTCTTTTACAGAGTGCGATGGGTTAAAAAACTCCAGCTTAACAACGATCGTTGCCCCACTCGCTGCTGCAACGCGGTTTAACTTTACTAAGGGCGTATTGCCGATCAGATCAGTGATGCTATTGGCGATTTTCATAAGCCACCTTGAAGTCAGATTGATGATTGATTACAACGGCTGGATCATTAGCAATTAAAATGCATAAAAATTCTAAGGAAAGATCGATGAAAGTTTATCGCGTAGGCGGTGCTGTAAGGGACAGATTGCTAGGGCTTGCCGTTAAAGATATCGACTGGGTAGTGGTAGGCAGCACAGCAAAGGCCATGCAAGCACAAGGCTACACACCCGTTGGCAAAGATTTTCCTGTATTTTTACACCCCAAAACTCACCAAGAATATGCCCTAGCCCGTACCGAGCGCAAATCCGGCCATGGTTACAAAGGCTTTACCGTATTTGCAAGCGAAGATGTCACTTTAGAAGAAGACTTGCTGCGGCGCGACCTCACCATTAATGCGATCGCCGAGGATGAAAACGGCCAGCTCACCGATCCCTTCAATGGCCAAGCGGATCTTAAGGCTAAACTATTACGCCACGTCTCCCCCGCCTTTAGCGAAGACCCCGTGCGAATTTTGCGCCTCGCACGCTTTGCTGCACGTTTTAGCTTTGATGTGGCTCCAGAAACACTCATTCTGATGCAAGACATGGTAAGTAGTGGCGAAGTAGACCATCTGGTAGCAGAAAGAGTTTGGCAGGAATTTGCTAAAGGGTTGATGGAAGACACGCCATCCAAGATGTTTGAAATGCTGCGCCGCTCTGGTGCACTAGCCCGTATTGCACCAGAGATCGACGCACTATGGGGGGTGCCGCAACGCGCCGATTACCACCCTGAAATCGATACCGGCGTACATGTAATGATGGTGCTGGATTATAGCGCCAGCCAAAAATGGCCACTCACCACCCGCTTTGCGGCGCTCTGCCACGATCTGGGCAAGGCCATCACGCCTGCTCATATTTTACCTAAGCATATCGGCCATGAAGCACGCGGTGTGGCGCTTGTTGAGGCTTTATGTGAAAGATTGCGCGTACCCAGCGATTGCCGAGATTTAGCCCGCATGGTGTGCCGTGAGCACACCCATGTTCACACTGCATTACAGCAGCGCCCTGCTACAGTGCTCGAAGTATTTCAGCGCTGCGATGCCTTCAGAAAGCCAGAGCGCTTTCAAGAGATACTCAATGCCTGCCTTGCCGATGCACGCGGACGCACCAATTTTGAAAATTGCGACTATCCGCAAGCCGATTATTTACTCAAGCTGCTGGCCGCGGCCAACACGGTGAATAACGGTGAAATTGCCCTCAGCTGCACTGATAAAACTCAGATTCCTGAAAGAATCAAGCAGGCCAGAATTGCTGCTATTAAAAACCAAATAATCGCGCTTTAAAAACCTGAACATAGATTATGCTTGCCAGTTTTAGCCTCAACAGCCGTAAGCCAATTTTCATACTTTTTAAAACCGTTTTAATTAAGAAAAACAATATGTAAGCAGTATAGAACCCATCATTTTTGTAAGGAAAATAGCTTGGTCCATATTGCATATCATGACAAATAAATTCAAACGAAACCAAGCATGGTGATCAATAGTGCTGCAAATACCCAACATAAAAAAACAGCCTCAGATTCAGCCTTTTATGGGATAGTAATAATATTTTTACAACTCAAAGACTACAGAAAACATACGAGCATAAAACTGATCAAAATTCAGCAACTGGAAATATGCAATGCATAAATATCAAAACTAAAACCAAATAAATTCACAACAAAAAAACCACTAACATACTGATATAAAATATGATATTCAACCAACACTAAGCTTTATTTACTTGCTCTATTAATTCACGCCCCTCCTAGATATCATGCTTAAGCAAAATACCTTGCTATCAACAATTAACTAGACCTAGAAAAGCCCGCCGATTACTCGGCGGGCTTTTCACAGAATGCTTTGTATTAAACAAACCGAATCACCTTTAGGAGAGATAATTAGTGGCTTGATACAAACCTTAATACATGAAAGCATACTGATACTGCATTGCGGAGAATAACACGATATTAATTCCCCAGAATAGTTTTAATTATGGTTAAAAGTTGTAGGCCTTTTCGCCATGGCTGGTTAAATCTAGACCTTCGCGCTCTTCTTCTTCTGGAACACGCAAGCCAATGACCAAATCAACGAGTTTGAAAGCAATGATAGACACCACTGCAGACCAAACGAGCGTTGTCCCCACACCAATCACCTGAATTTTAAGCTGGGCCAAAATGGAATAATCAGCAACAACCTTATTCGCCACATAATCCCAAACCCCTACGCCACCCAACGCTGGCGACGCAAACACGGCAGTAAGCAAGGCACCCAAAATGCCACCTACGCCATGCACACCAAACACATCCAAGGCATCATCTGCGCCCAGCATGCGCTTTAAACCATGCACACCCCATAGGCAAACCACACCAGCCAACAAACCAATCACCAAAGCGCCACCTACACCAACAAAGCCGCAAGCTGGCGTAATTGCCACCAAACCTGCTACTGCTCCAGATGCAGCGCCTAAGAGTGAAGGCTTGCCTTTAAGCATCCATTCAGCTAGAAGCCAAGACATCGTTGCAGCAGCGGTTGCCAACCAAGTATTAATAAAGGCCAGTGCCGCAACGCCATTGGCTTCTAATGCGGAGCCTGCATTAAAGCCAAACCAACCAAACCACAGCAATGAAGCACCAATCATGGTCATGGTTAAGCTATGCGGCGTCATGGCTTCACGGCCAAAACCAATCCGCTTGCCAACCATAATTGCACCAACCAAACCTGCAACCGCAGCATTAATATGCACCACCGTGCCGCCAGCAAAATCGAGCGCGCCTTTTTGAAAGAGGAAACCAGCCGTTGCAGTTGCAGTATCGGCTGCGGCTTGCGTGAGATAGGCATCGGGCCCTGTCCAGTACCAAACCATATGTGCCATTGGCAGATATGAGAAGGTAAACCAGATCGCGCAAAAAGCCAGCACGGCGGCAAACTTAATCCGCTCGGCAAACGCCCCGACGATCAAGCCGCAGGTAATCGCCGCGAATGCGCCTTGGAAAACCACGTAAATCAGCTCAGAGATCCCTACCCCTTTACTAAAAGTAGCCGCGATTGAATCGGGGGTCACGCCTTTGAGCATAACTTTACTAAAAGAACCAAAGAACGCATTGCCTTCAGTAAACGCCAGTGAGTAGCCATACACCACCCACAGCACAGAGATCATGGCAAACACAGAAAACACCTGCATTAGCACCGATAACATATTTTTAGAGCGAACCAAGCCACCATAAAACAAGGCTAAGCCAGGAATAGACATCAAAATAACCAAAGCTGTGGAGATAAACATCCACGCGTTATCACCTTTATTAATGACGTCTACAATGGCAACTGGGGCAGACGCATCCGCCGCAAAACTTTGCGCCGCAGTGGCGCTGAATGCAAATGCTGTTAACAATTTTTTCATCGTCTCTCTCCAGCAAAGTTTTTATTTATCAGATGGCGGCTTCGCCAATTTCACCGGTTCTAATCCGCACCACATGCAGCAGATCAAATACAAAAATTTTGCCATCACCAATTTTGCCGGTATTCGCTGCTTTTTCGATGACCTCTAGCGTTTGCTCCAGCTGATCATCACCAATCGCTACTTCCACTTTGACCTTAGGCAGGAAATCCACCACGTATTCAGCGCCACGATACAGCTCGGTATGACCTTTTTGGCGGCCAAAACCTTTCACCTCGGTAACGGTTAAGCCCTGCACGCCGATTTCTGACAAAGCTTCGCGAACTTCATCGAGTTTGAACGGCTTAATAATCGCAGACACGAATTTCATGGGGTGCTCCTTTTTAAAAGGGTAGTGATCTCACGTATCAGCACAAAGCATGCCAAGCAATAAATCGACCAAACTTCAGGGGCTTAGCAAAAGCATGCACCAACAATAGACGTTCTATGGTGCACTGCAACTAAATTTTGCACCAGAGTAGTGCATATCCCCCAACACTGTGCAGATGCAAAACACACGCCAACCCAGCCTAATTACAGCCGCTTCTGCTAAACTAAAACCCAATCAAACAAGGAGTACTACACCATGTTAAAAGACAAATTTTTTGACGAAATCGCCAGTAAAATATCTGAAGCAATTGCCGCCAGCCCTGCTAAAGATATGGAAAAAAACGCCCGTGCCATGATGGCATCGGCCTTTACTAAAATGGATTTGGTAACGAGCGAGGAGTTCGAAATTCAACAAGAAGTGCTGCTGCGCACGCGTGAAAAATTACACGAATTAGAAGCTAGAATTAATGAACTAGAAACCAAGCTAAACGCCAATAATCCACAAGACGCACTATGATTTTTAGCCGTAAAGCCCCCGAGTCATTGCAAACAGAGCGTTTAAGCTTGGTTCAAGCAGACCCTAAGCAAGCTAAATTATGGGCTGGGTTTCAGCAGCAAAACCGCGCCCATTTGGCCCCTTGGGATCCGCTACGTGATGAAGCGTTTTTTACGGCATACGCTTGGCAACTACGATTAGAAAATGCACGGCTGCAATATCAGCAAGGCTCAGCGGCTCACTGGGCCTTGTTAGATAAATGCAGCGGTGAAATGCTAGGGCAATGTAGCTTCAGCAATATTGTGCAAGGCCCTTTTATGGCATGCCATCTGGGCTATTCACTCGCGGCGCATGCTGAAGGAAAGGGGCTAATGTTTGAAGCACTCAGCACCGCTATCGAGCATCTATTTTGCACTCGGGATTTACACCGCATCATGGCCAACCATCTCCCCAGCAATCTGCGTAGCGCCCAGTTATTACAACGCTTGAACTTTGAAAAAGAAGGCTATGCGCGCTCTTACTTAAAAATTGCGGGGCAATGGCAAGATCATGTTTTAAATTCACTCATCAATCCGGCACATAGCCAAATAAGCGTCTAAAAATAACTCTGTTTACTAAAATACTGAATAGGTTTGCCCCCAAAGCCAGCAAAGCCTCAAAGTGACCTTAAGCAATGTGCCTAGCCATATCGCAGCCTGTACCATCCGCCACTTTTTTAAAATGAGCGTTTATCGAAAGGAAGCATAACAATACAAAAGTATGCCGCTAAGTTCGTAGGCACCTTTTGGCTAGTACTTGGCGGCTGCGACAAGCGGCCTTCACCAGCCTTGGGATTGGCTTTGTAGGGGTTTCCTTAGCTTTTAGTCTTACTGTTCTCCCCATGGCCTACGTGATAGGCCATATTTCTGGCTACCATCTTAACCCTGCGGTTTCTATCGGCCTGGGCTGCCAAGCGCTTCCCTGCTAATCAACTTATCCCCTATATCATTGCCCAGGATTTAGGCAGGATTGTGGCGGCAACCGTCCTCTATTTTATAGTGACCGGTAAGGCAGACTTTACGACCCTCGGTAGTTTTGCTTCAAATGGCTGCGGCGAATAGTCGCCAGGTAAGTTTTCTATGGCTGCCGCGCTGATTGCCGAAGTGGTGATGAGCATGATGTTTCTGATCATCATCCTGGCTGCAACCGATAAACGTGCTCCACAAGGTTTTGCTCCGATTGCCATTGGCTTGGACCTCACGCTCATTCACTTGATTAGCATTCCCGTGGCCAATACATCGGTAAATCCAGCACGTAGTACCGCAGTCGCGCTATTTGCAGGCAACTTCGCCATGGGCCAACTATGGTTGTTCTGGCTTGCGCCGATTGTGGGTGCCATTTTAGGTGCCGTGGTCTACCGCTTTATTGCTGGAGAAGATCAGCCTGCTTAAGCGGGGCGTTAAAGACGCGCCTTAAGCGCAAAAAAGCCGACCTAGATGATAGATCGGCTTTTTACTTATTCGGTTGCGGAGCCGGCCGATAAGCCGGGTTTTGTAGCCTTGAGTTACCCCAAGGTGACAGTCATTCCTCTAGGCCCAGCATTGCTACTGGGCTCGTGCAACCTACCCGTAGACTCGGCGGGCCACCTCAACGTCTACTGCTTGGTCTTGCTCCGGATGGGGTTTACCCTGCCGTCCGTGTTACCACGTCCGCGGTGCGCTCTTACCGACAAACCTTGCGGCCTGCATCCCTGACGGGAACACCTTTTCACCCTTACCTGATCCCAATCCGGCCTTGTATCAATAAAGGCTTTTAACTTGGGCCATCGGCGGTTCAGCTCTCTGTTGCACTTTCCGTCGCCTTGCAACGCCCGGTCGTTAACCGGCATCCTGCCCTATGGAGCCCGGACTTTCCTCCCCCATACCCTAAAAGTATGGCAGCGACTGTCTAGCCTGCTCCGCAGCGGCGGATTATCACACCTCTGTGGCTGCTTGTGCAAATGGCAAACCGCTTATTTGTGATAAATCACCGGCCATTTGCTGCGCTTTAGCGATTCCACGATGGCTGGCAGGGAAATAAGCAAACACAAAGCGGCGCTTTGTTTCCCCGTCCTCCGTTGTAATTAAGCTTAACCAAACGCTGTCTTTACCAAAAACATTGGGCTCTTGTGTTAGTTCTACCCGCTCAAAACCGCTAACTGGTTCACTCTTACGCCAAAGCGGCAACAAGCCTAGCAGCATGGTACGGCGCTCCAGCAGCTTGCCATCGGTAAATTGCTCACTCGCCAGGCTCCAAAACATCAACCCTAGCGCGATCATGGAATACCAAAACACGCCAAAAAAATGATTCTCAAAATGCACTGAATCGACCAGCGGCTGGCCCCACCATGCGGCAGCAATCATCGCAGCGCCAAACAACCACCAGCTTAATTTACTGATGCTGCGGTGAGTTAGGCTTGTTTTCAAATTCTGTTTCAAACTAGCTTCCAATGGATTTCTTCCCCAGCACGTAAAGGCACGACATTGTGCTCGCCAAATGGATAACTCGCAGGCACTGTCCAGCTTTCTTTGACCAGCGTCACCGTATCGGTATTTTCTGGCATGCCATAAAAAGCGGGGCCGTTTTTAGAAGCAAACGCTTCGAGTAAATCAAGCGCCCCCACCGATTCAAACGCTTCGGCATATAAAGCCAGCGCAGCATGGGCGGAGTAAATGCCCGCGCAGCCACAGGCGGCTTCTTTGGTGTGCTTTGCGTGAGGTGCACTATCGGTGCCTAAAAAGAACTTTTTGCTTCCCGATGTCACTGCAGCTAAGAGCGCACGACGATGCTCTTCACGTTTTAGTACTGGCAGGCAGTAATGATGCGGGCGAATCCCGCCAGTAAACAGCGCATTGCGATTCATTAATAAGTGCTGCGGGGTTACCGTGGCGGCAATATTGTCGCCCGCCTTCAGTACATATTCAGCCGCCTGCTTGGTGGTGATATGTTCAAACACAATTTTTAACTTAGGCAAACGCTGTTGTAGCACCATCAGTACGCTATCAATAAATGCCGCTTCACGATCAAATACATCGACATGCGAATCGGTGACCTCACCGTGGAGTAAAAAAGGCAAACCCAGCTCGGACATTTTCTCTAGCGCTGGCATCACTTTATCAAAACTGGTCACTCCAGAATCTGAATTCGTGGTGGCCCCAGCCGGATAAAGCTTCACTGCTTTAACAAAGCCACTTTGTTTGGCTTTGACCACTTCTTCCGGCGTGAGATGGTCAGTCAAGTACAGCACCATCATCGGATCAAACTGCACACTTGCAGGCAGAGCTTGCAAAATCCGCTGGCGATAAGCAAATGCCGCATCCACTGTTGCAACCGGCGGCTTCAGATTCGGCATCACAATCGCACGGGCGAATTCGCGAGCGGTGTGGGGCAAAACGGCAGCCATTAAATCGCCATCGCGTAAATGCAGATGCCAGTCATCAGGTCGGATAATTGTGATTGATTTGCTCATATTTTTATTCTCTGTCTTTATGAATGAGTAACTGATGTTTAGCACCCTATGCTCTTCATCAAAGGTTTTTAGTTCGCAATTTTCAAAGGCTGCGTAACATCAGCAGGTAAACATGTTTGGCCTGACTCTTAGCGTTTGCGAATCAAAAACAAAAATTTATTGTCTTGTGGCCAGGTCTCGATCAACTCATGGCCGGTCTGGCGACAAAAGGCGGTGAAATCAGTGGGCGTGGCGGGGTCGGTGCAAATGACATGCAGCACTTCACCACTTTGCATGGTGGCCAGCGCTTTTTTAGTACGCAAAATAGGCAAGGGGCAATTAAGCCCACTTAAATCAGCGGCTTGCTGGTGCTCTGGGCGGCTGGACATGGCTGTCTCTAGGCGGGGAAAAGTCTATTGTAGCAAGCAAGTCAAGCCCCACTGTAATCACGTGCCAGAAGTAGTAGTCACTTCGGGAAAAAAACATCATAAAAGGGGAAAAATACCAATTAGCAAGTACTTACCTGCAATTAAGTTTCGCTTCATAGTGTTACGGTTTAATCCCCTTCCGCATTCACACTCCAGAGAGAAAAATATGAAAATCATCAACTTATTTGCCATCAGCACCTTAGCCATCTCTTCCCTAGCCATGGCCGACCGCTATGAAGACTATTTCCACTGCACAACGGCGCCAAAAACTGAATGGATAGCAGGCAGCGATGCTCATGCCAAAATCGTGGCCATGGGTTACAAGGTCAAAGAATTCAAAGAAACAGCCGCTTGCTATGAAATTGAAGGCTGGGATAAAGCTGGGCAAAGAGTAGAGGTCGCTTTCGACCCTAAAACGCTGGCCGTTGTACGCTCCGAACTCGATCGTTAATTTCCTTATTAAGAACTGGGAGCGGCTTGCCCACACATTCTTAGCTCCCAGATTCTTCTGCAACACGGTGCAACTTTGCTATCTACGCAAGCTTGCACTTTTTACTTGCAGAGCCCCCTAACAGCCTTTCGATTATCTGCAGATCACTTACTCTATATTTATGCAAAAATACGTCTTAGCTAAAGCATCAGAGTTGAGCGGGGATACTCAATAACTTACCCCGCCACATGAGTAACTGATGTTACGAACCCATTATGAAAAATCAATGAGTTAGGATTTTCCCAATCAGCTGCAGAGCGCATTCCACCTAAAGGCCTGCGTAACATCAGATAGTAAGGATAAAACAATGCCCCATTCCGATCTGACCTCCAAAACTGAAGCCCGCAATCATGCGTCAGCCGCCACCCGCAGCACTTGGGTCAGCGTACTGGTTAATATTATTTTGGCCAGCGCGCAAATTGTGCTTGGCCTGTTTGCTCATTCTCAGGCACTGATTGCCGACGGGATTCATTCACTCTCTGATCTGGTGGCCGATGGCGTGGTGCTTTTTGCTGGGCATCACAGTAAAAAAGATGCGGATGAAGATCACCCTTATGGTCACCAACGCTTTGAAACCGCCGCCTCACTGATTATTGGCCTGATTTTGCTGGCAGTGGGCATTGGCATGCTTTGGGCTGCGTTTAATAAACTTGAAGCGCCTGAGACTATTCAAAAAGTACACATCATCGCGCTGTGGGTAGCGGGTACGGCTCTTATTGCTAAAGAACTGCTATTTAGATATATGCTGAGCGTGGCCAAACGGGTGAAATCCAGCATGCTGATCGCCAATGCTTGGCACGCCCGCTCGGACGCGGCATCGTCGCTGGTGGTGAGCCTCGGCATTATGGGTAATTTGCTTGGTTACCCGATTCTGGATCCGATTGCGGCGCTTTTAGTGGGCTTTATGATCAGCAAAATGGGCTGGCGCTTTAGCTGGGATGCCCTGCACGATTTAATGGACAGAGCAGCCGACGACGATGAAGTTCAAGCAATCAAACAAACGCTATTAAGCACGCCGGGCGTACTGGGCGTACACGATCTGCGGACGCGCAAAATGGGCGACATGATTGTGGTGGACGCCCATATAGAAGTTGCCGCACAAATGACCGTTGAGGCGGGTCATGATATCGCCGTAGAGGCCAGAAAGCGCGTACTACAGCGGCACAGGGTATTAAACCTGATGACCCATATTGATCCATCTAAGCGGCCCGATCTTGATCATCAGCCGGTGCTTAAGGTGTCAAAAAATCAACATTGAGAGAAAGAAAAAAAGACACACATTGATGCAAGCTTAAGTTTAGCTTAATGATGGCATGGTGAAATGCACTCACACCCTTTTACCACTACGAAGTAATCACCATGAAAATCAACCTATTACTTGCCATCGCCACGCTGGCTGCCTCTTCTTTTAGTATGGCTGACTACAACTACTGCACCACCCATCCCAAAGCCGAATGGTTGGCTGGCAGCGTAGCCCACACCAAAATTGTAGCTATGGGCTACAAGGTGAAAGAATTTAAAGAATCTGGCAATTGTTACAAGATTGAAGGTTGGAATAAGGAAGGCCAAAAAGTAGACGTTTATTTCGATCCAAAAACCTTAGACTTAGTTAGATCTAAATTAGACAATTAATCCCCTTCTTCTGCTAAAGCCAGTAGAGGGCCATCAAGGATAAATATGCGCTTACTACTGGTTGAAGACGATGCCCTCCTAGGTGATGGCATTACCGAGGGCTTAACTGACGCAGGCTTTGTAGTCGACTGGTTAAAAGATGGCGAATCGGCAAGATTAGCGCTAATGACCGAACATAGCTTTGATGGCGTGGTGCTGGATATCGGCCTGCCGCGTATGGATGGCTTACAGCTTCTGGCGTGGATACGCCGTGAGCGCGGCCATCTGCCGGTGCTGCTGCTCACGGCCAGAGACAGTATTGAAGATCGCATCAAAGGCCTTGATGCTGGAGCAGATGATTATCTAATCAAGCCCTTTGCCCTGGGCGAGCTGTGCGCAAGGGTACGGGCCTTGGTGCGCCGAGGCAAAGGCAAGCGCGATGGCGAGCTATGCTGGCAAGATTTGGCACTCGATCCTGCTCATCAATCAGTGCAACAAGCGGGCCAGATGCTCAACCTGACTGCGATGGAATACCGCCTGCTGCATCTGTTAATGGCGAATCATCCGCATTATTTATCACGCCCACAGCTCGAAGAAAAGCTTTACGGCTGGCAGCAGGATATTGAAAGTAACACTCTCGATGTGCATCTCTCGCATTTACGCAAAAAACTACACAATGTGGTGATCCGAAATGCCCGTAATATGGGCTGGCGTTTGGAAGAAAAAGAATGAGACTTTGGCTACAAAGCGCATCGCTCGCCACAAGACTAACGCTACTGGTGCTATTACTCACTTCGCTCACTTGGGCCGCATTCAGCGCGGTTCTGCTTTATGAAACCCACGATGAAGTCAGCGAGCTACTGGATAAACAGCTTTATGTTTATACCGAGCTGCTTTGGCAAAGCCTAGACGACAGCGACGATTTAAAAATCTTAATCAGTGGCAAGCCCGATCACTTACCCCGTGTGGTTTTTAGCCTCTACAGCAGTGAAGGCAAGCTTTTGCTCTCCAGCAGTGAGCATGTTTTGCCCTTTCAAACCGAATATGAGAAAAAAACCCGCACCATCACGCTGGATGATCACCGTTGGGAAATAGCCGTTCGCCAAAATGATGAGCGGCAACTTATCGTGGGCGAGCCACACCAAAAGCGCGAGCAGTTGATTGATGAAATCATTGAATATCTAGGTATCACCGCCATGATTGCCTTGGCCATTCTATTGCCACTGCTGCTCTTGGCTATTCGACAAGGATTACTGCCACTGCGTGCCGTCGATGCCGAGCTGGCCCGCCGTGCGCCCGATAATCTGGAAGCGCTCACCCTCGCCGTGCCGCGCGAAATTGCACCGCTGCGCAACCGCCTCAATACGCTTTTTGCCCAGGTGAGCGCCACCTTAGAAAAAGAGCGGCGATTTACTGCCGATGCTGCCCACGAGCTACGCACGCCGCTAGCCGGATTACGCGTGCAAATCGAGCTAGCCCAAGGCAGCCCAAGGCCAGAAACCCGCGAAAAAGCACTCAAACAGGCCCTGCTTGGCGTAGACCGTGGCACCCATTTAGTAGCGCAACTATTGGAGCTGGCCCGCTTAGACTACGCAAGCATTAAAACCGAGCTAAGCATTGATATGGTGCAGTTGGCCAAGCAAGCACTCCAAGACGCTGGATTAGCGCAAACCTGCCTGCAAGCAGAAAACGCCTCAACTTGGCATGGGCACGCAGGGTTGCTGGCCCTATTGCTGCGCAATGTGCTCGACAACGCAAAACGTTATGCAGGTGAAAACGCTGAAATAACGATCAGGATCAAGAAAAATTCCATCTGCATTAGCGACAATGGCCCCGGCGTTCCCGCTGATGTCATTACCCGTCTTGGTGAGCGTTTTTTCAGGCCCGTAGGCCAAAGCCAAACAGGCGCAGGGCTAGGCTTATCGATTGTGCATAGAATTGCCGAGCTGCATCAAGCCGCCGTCACAATGAGCAGCGAAAATGGCTTTCAAATCACTATAAGTCAGGAAAAATAAGATGCCGCTTCAACACCAGCACCCGCACGATCAGCCAGGTGGGCATAACGAGCATCACAATCACACCTTTGATCATGCGCATCACCACCATAATCACGGCAAGCCCAGCTCGCAAAAAAGGCTATTACTGGCGCTGATTATCACCGGTGGTTTTGGCGTTGTTGAGCTGGTAGGTGGGGTAATGACTGGCTCGCTGGCGCTAATTTCAGATGCCGGCCACATGTTTACCGATAGCGCCGCGCTGCTTTTGGCGCTAATCGCCAACTTAATTGGCCAGCGCCCCGCCAATGCAGAAAACTCCTATGGCTATGCGCGGGCGGAGGTGATCGGCGCACTGATCAATAGCTTGGTGATGATTGCACTGGTGGTATGGATTGTGGTGGAAGCGATCAGCCGCTTAATGCATCCTCAGCCCGTGAACGGCATGGGGGTGATGATTATTGCGGTGATTGGCCTGCTGGTGAACATCATCTCTGCTTGGCAGCTATCGCACGATCATGACAATCTAAACAGCCGTGCGGCGATGATTCATGTGCTGGGGGATTTACTAGGATCGGTTGCGGCGATTACCGCTGGCGCAGTCATTTACTTTACTGGCTGGAAAGCCATTGATCCTATTTTATCGGTTTTTGTATCCATGCTGATTTTGCGCTCAACTTGGAATCTACTTCGCCAGGCCACCCATGTGTTAATGGAAGGCGTACCACAACAGTTAAATCTAGAAGAAATCGGCAACGCCCTCGCCACAGAAAAAGGCGTGGTGCAGGTCAATGACCTACATGTTTGGAATATATCTGGCGACAAAGTGGCGCTCTCTGCACATATTGTGATCGAAAAGCCAGAAACGTGGCCCTTGCAGCTTAAACATATCAACCATATGCTAGGCGAGCGCTACGGCATCCAACATATTACCTTGCAAGCCACATGGTTTAGTATTCGCCCCACGCGTAGTATTCCTATCCGCCGCATCCCACATTGACAGGCCAGCTGTACATCTTTGTTTAAGGATTAATATGCAACGTTTTATTCTAGTCGCCCTGCTTGCCTTGCCTTGCCTTGCCAACGCCTCCGAATTCAGCAATAGCACCCCACCAGGAGTAGAACATACCGGCGGGACTACTATTTCACGTCTACTGAAAGACACACCACTGCCTGCGCCTGAAGAAAAAGAATTCACCAAGCCAGATCCTAAAAAACTCGAAAAATGGCAGGAATTTGTTGCCAATTACGATTCCAGAATGAATAAATTTGAAGTAGCGCTAGATGGGATTGTAATCGGTGAAGATGAAATTATTCGCTATGCAGCGGCCGTAACCAGCAAGGGCAGCAGTGTAAGAAATGTTAGCTTTGAAGGCATTGATTGCAAAACCAAACAATACCGCAGCTATGCCTATTTAAGCGGCGATCAATGGCAAAACCTCAACCGGCCTTGGGAGCTGATCTTTAAAGATAAACGCAATGGCTATCAATACAAATTAGCCAAAGAGTTTTGCTGGGGCGGCGCGCCCACCTCAGTAGAAAAAATCGTCGATGCCATGACATCTAACGTACCGCTTAAGATTGTTCGGTAACTTAGAATATGAAATAGCGATTGGGCGCACTCGATAATACAGAACGCCCAATCGCAGCTTAATTTGCAAGGATGCAAAGTCTACGAGCAATCCGCTCGGTTACGTGAATAAAGGCAAGCAATGGGCAGGATCACCTCTTGACCATCTTGCTTGGCTAAGCCCCCATCAGCACCATATTATCCCGATGAATCAGCTCTGATTCATCAATATAACCCAAAGTGGCTTCAATCTGCCCAGTGGGTAAACACATAATGCGGCGGGTTTCAGCGGCGCTGTAATTGGCCATGCCTCGAGCAATTTCTAGCCCCGTGCTATCCACACAACTCACCACATCCCCACGTAAGAAATCACCCAGCGCTTCTTTTACGCCTATCGGCAGCAGGCTAGAGCCATGCAAACGCAGGGCACGCACCGCGCCTGCATCCAGCACCACGCTGCCTTTAAGCTGCAAGTGATCGGCAATCCATTGTTTTTTGGCGGCCAACGGTGTGGATTGAGCAGTTAGCTGAGTGCCAATTCGCTCACCCAAAGCTAAACGAGTCAATACGCTAGGCTCGCGCCCGCTGGCAATCACCGTTGAAGCACCGCTACGCGCTGCACGTTTAGCGGCAATAATCTTGGTATACATCCCGCCCGTGCCCACACTAGAGCCCGCACCGCCAGCCATTTCTTCTAAATGCAAGTCCCCCGCCTCGGCCTCTTCTACCAAGCGGGCATCTGGGTCTTTGCGTGGATCGGTGGTAAACAAGCCACTTTGATCGGTCAAAATAATCAGCGCATCGCCTTCAATCAGATTGGTCACCAAAGCGCCCAAGCTATCGTTATCACCAAATTTAATTTCGGCGGTGACGACGCTATCGTTTTCATTAATGATGGGAATCACGCCCAGATTTAGCAGCGTCATCAGGGTAGAGCGGGCATTTAAATAGCGGGTGCGGTCGGCTAAGTCTTCGTGCGTCAGTAAAATCTGCGCAGTTTTTAAACCATGCTGGCGAAATGCGCTTTCATACGCTTGGCACAATCCCATCTGCCCAACCGCCGCAGCAGCTTGCTTTTCGTGTACTGACGTCGGCTTTTGTGTCCAACCCAAACGCGCCACGCCTTCGGCGATTGCGCCAGAGGAGACCAGCAACACTTGCTTGCCCATTTTTGATACTTCGGCAATTTCCTCCGCCCAACGCAAAAGGGCCGCGTGATCTAGGCCGCGACCTTCATTGGTAACTAAGCTGGAGCCAACTTTCACCACAATGCGGTGTGCTGCGTGAATAATGCTTTGCGACATAGCCATTTCCTTAAGCAAGGCCTCGCATTATCCTAGAAACGATCACAAACTGCTTTGTTTTGATACAAAAAACTACAGGAGTCTCGAAAAAACTATATTTCCAAATAAGACGAGGCCCGTAGTAAAAAATCGATGTTGTATATATTTGATATCTAAGGATATTTTCTAATGCGCAACACAGCATTATGACGAAAGATGAAGTTTTCAAGATTCGCTAAGTCCAAACGCTTTCAAAATGCACTAATCCCCTCTACCCTTGTCAGATCAAGCACAATCAGCCGACTAAACCACTAATCCCCCTTAAAATCGAGCTTGCCACGATGCGCTTTAGTAAACCCATTCTCTTTATTACCTGCTTGCTGCCCCTGCTTTGGATTGCTATTTCTACAGGGCAGGCGGTTAATCCTATTGAGTTTTTAACCCGCCAAACCGGCACTTGGGCGTTAAATTTTCTAATGATTACCCTCTGTGTAACGCCATTACGCCGCTTAACAGGCTATGGCAAGCTCCTGCTCTACCGCCGTATGCTTGGCCTCTATGTGTTTTTTTACGCCTTTATCCATGCAGTCACATTCTTTGTGTTTGACCATGGTTTAGACCCTGCCGCCATTTTGCACGATGTAATCAAGCGCCCTTTTGTAACGATTGGTTTTTTAGCTTTTATATTATTAATTCCACTCGCGGCAACATCAAATCAAGCTGCAATTAAAAAATTAAAACGGCAATGGCAAGCATTACATAAGCTGGTTTATTTAATTGCCAGCTTAGGTGTATTGCATTACTTTTGGTTAGTAAAAAAGGATTTAACAACACCGTTAATTTATGCGGGGATATTGGCTATTTTATTTTTAATGCGCACACCCTTTGCAAGGCGTTTTGATAAGGCTAAACTGCAAAAAAATACATAGGCTCAGAGAATGGAGGAGTGCAAAGTGCACAAAGGAAATATGCTAATAAATTTCTTATATTTTGCAGCTCTACTCTGTGCTTTTAGCCGTGATTTGCTTATCCCGCCTTCGAGTTATTTATCCAAGAGTGGTAATTAAGTGCATTAAGCAGCAGAAGCTTAAAAACACACACTTAATACACGTTTATAGCGAATCATTCAGCAACTTCTTCTCTCTGGTTTTCTCTATTTAATCAATATTTACATATTTTTATTGATGTCAACTTGGTGGAATCAAAAACCGCGAAACGTCGATATTCCATTTTTCTGGCGATTCATGACCCGTAATTTTATCCGCCCCACCCAAGCCCATGGGTTTAGCCAAATTAATTTCTACTGGGGTAATATAAGCATTTGCCTTAGTACTAAAAATAGCTTTTACCCTTGGCATTAATAAATTACCTTCATTTTGCTCCAGCACCACGGCCAAACGGCCAGATTCTAATTTAACTAAAGACCCTACAGGGTAAATCCCCACCGTGCGCATAAAGGCTTGCACTAGCGTTGGGTTAAAATGAAATTTACTCCATTCCCAAAGTTTTTTTAATCCTTCCGAGGCCGGCATGCCTTTGTGATAACAACGATCCGAAGTAATTGCATCATATACATCCACTACCGATGCCATTTGCGTTAATTGAGTAATATTTTCCCCTGGCAATCTATGCGGATAGCCACTACCATCCATACGCTCATGATGATGTAGGGTAATTTCTAATGGAATATCACCAATTGAATCCACTTGCGACAAAATCTTAAAGCCTTCCATTGGGTGTGAACGCATTACCTCGAACTCTGCCTCTGTTAATCGGCCTGGTTTATTTAATATTTCGTTTGGTACCATTGTTTTGCCGGTATCGTGCAATAATCCACCTATACCCGCTTGCCGAATTAGCTCTGAGGGAAAATTCATACTTTTTGCAAACGTAACCATTAAAGTACACACGCTTACCGAATGCAAAAAAGTATATTCGTCTTTATCTTTAATTCCAGACAATCCCAATAAAGCACTGCTATTTCTTAAAATAGAATCGGTAATTGCTTCAACGACTTCTTCTACATCATCCATATGAATCGCTTTGCCCATCCGCGCATCCTGCATCACCGTGCGCACCAATGAATGGGCCTGCTTATGAATTTTTTTAGCGCGCGACATTTCTTCTGTTGTAGAAACCTGAATCACCGGCGCAGGGGCAGTAGCGGCCAAAACCATTTCCGCCTCAATAGTTGCATTTACTTCATCCACCGTTGGGGCATGGGCGTAATCCAAGCCACGATCGGTATCGATGTAAAGCTCATGCGCGCCCGATGCCATAATCTTTTGTAAGTCTTCTTCCGTTTTTACCACAAATTGCTTACGCAAAAACGGATGGTCCATCCAATCCACATTCAGATCATGGATATACATGCCAATTTTTAATACTGATGAGGGGATTTTTTTAATCATGGCGGCTTGCAGATACAATGAAGGTCATTAACTTCATCTTAGAGCTAAGGCTCACTTCTCGCTCATGTACACACTTACTTTTATCAATTCGCAGGAATCCAGCCGTCTGGAAGTGACTGCCGAACCTGACAGCATGTTGATAACTTCTGTCAGAAAATTAGTCAACGATGGAAAATTACAACTGGCTTGGCGCTGCGGCCAAGGCACTTGTGGAGCATGTAAAGTACGCTTAGAACACGCTGGCAGCGGCGCAATGGTGATGCTAGGAGCCAAAGAAAAAAACGTAATGGCCCGCCACGCAGGGCTAGCAGCAGACTCCCCCCTAAGCATCCCCGACACCCCAGCCCTCATCCGCCTAGCCTGCCATATTCAAATCAAAAGTGATTTAACGATTTATGTTTAAAGGGGCTTAAAACCCAAATTTTGAACCACAGGAAAATGTACTTAGCGGGGTTTTCTCTGTGCCCTCCATGCTCTCTGTCGCTCAAAATTTGGATTTAAATTTGCACGGCCCCCATTCTGCAGCTAATCGCTTGGGTGGCTTGCAGCAGCCTTTGCACCAAATTACTATCTGCTGCGGGCTGCAGGGCAGACGATGCCGCTCCCACTACGGTAACCACCGCAATAATTTGCTGGCGAGCATCAAATACTGGGGCAGAGATGGCATCTACACCAGAAATCAATAAGCCTTGAATACTGTGCCAGCCCTGAGCGCGGATCTCTGCTAATTGCAAATTAAGCGTCTGCAGCGCCCCCTTGGCCAAGCCCGCCTCCTGCTGCAAGAGCTGCACCTCCTGCTCTGGCAGGTAGCTACTAAACACCAGCCCTGTGGCCGATTTAAACGGCGGTAATACCGATCCTACTTGGGTAATCAAGCTGATAGATCTAAGCGCCTGCTCTACCTGCACCACCGTCGCACCTTTATTACCCCACACCGCAAAAAACACCGTTTCATTCAGTTGATCACGTAGTTGCAGCAGGTAAGGCGTTGCGACTTTTAGCACATCCATTTTACCCAACGCAATCAAGCCCACCCGCAGCGCCTCATGGCCCAGTGCGTACCGATTACTGCCTGCATCCTGCTCGGCAAAGCCGGTGGCAATCAAGGCCTGCAAGTAACGATGCACTTTACTGGCAGGCATGGCCAAATACTCCGCCAAGCGAGAGAGCGAGGTGCTGGGAGCCAAATCAGCCAGTGCTTTTAAAACCTGTGCCGCCACCTCGGCCGAGCCCACGCTCTGCCTACGATCTGCCATTACCATGTTGTTTGCCACTTAAACGCCATAAAGCGCGTTTATAACTTGACGACTTTTTAAAATCAAATTATGTTTTGCGTAAATATATTACGCATAACGTAAAAGGGGGCACCATGCCACACGATACAAGTACTTTGTCTTACCTTTCTGGGTTTGGGAATGAATTTGCTAGCGAGGCATTAGCAGGTGCCTTACCTAGCGGCCAAAACTCGCCGCAAAAAGCCCCTTATGGCTTATACCCAGAGCAGTTTTCTACCAGTGCTTTTACTGTGCCCCGCGCCGAGCTGCGCCGTACTTGGATGTACCGCATCTTGCCTTCAGCTGCGCATAGCAAATTTGAACGCCTAGAGCGCCAGCGCCCCAATAGTACATTAGCGGCCATTACCCCCAATCGCCTACGTTGGGATCCGCTACCACTGCCTAATACGCCCACTGATTTTATTGATGGCCTAGTGACGATGGCGGCGAATAGTGACTCGCCCGAAGGCGTATCGATTCATCTCTATCGCGCCAATATTTCGATGCAGCGAGTGTTTTTTAGTGCCGATGGCGAGTTTTTATTTCTGCCACAACAAGGCCGTATTCGCTTGGTGACAGAACTAGGCCTCTTAGAAATAGAGCCCGAAGAAATCGCGGTGATTCCTCGCGGAATGAAGTTTCGTGTCGAGCTATTAGACAGCAACGCCAGCGGTTATCTATGCGAAAACCACGGCTCACCGCTACGTATTCCAGATCTAGGCCCGATTGGCAGCAATGGCTTAGCCAATCCGCGTGATTTTCTTGCGCCGGTTGCTGCTTATGAAGACATCGATCAAGCCACAACTTTGGTACAAAAATTCTTAGGTGAATTCTGGGCCTGTCAGCTTAGCCATTCACCGCTCAATGTAGTGGCTTGGCACGGCAATAGCGTGCCGTATAAATATGATCTACGCCGCTTCAACACCATAGGCACCGTGAGTTACGACCATCCTGATCCATCCATCTTTACCGTACTCACCTCACCCTCTGCCATTACCGGCCAAGCCAATGCGGACTTCGTTATTTTCCCTCCACGTTGGATGGTAGCTGAAAAAACCTTCCGCCCACCTTGGTTTCATCGTAATCTTATGAATGAATTTATGGGGCTGATCCGTGGCGAGTACGATGCAAAAGCGGGTGGTTTTGTGCCAGGCGGCGCTTCTTTACACAATGTCATGAGCGCACACGGGCCGGATGCCAAAACATTTATCAATGCCAGCGCCACTGAATTACAACCGCAAAAAATAGAGCGCACGATGGCATTTATGATTGAAACCCACGCGGTCATCCGCCCTAGCCAATACGCTATGAAATGCAGCCAGCTACAAGCAAACTACGACGATTGCTGGGCAGACATGCCAAAAACATTTAATAAAAATCAGATTTAATCATTGATGCAGGGGAAACCCAAGTCTTAAACCACAGAGGGCACAGAGAACACGGCGTTTCACAGAGAAAATCTAAATTAGCTAAAGGTCGCTTAGTGATGTCGTTTGGCGTATCCCAAAGATACGCCTACGAAACTAAGGGCTGCAGCTAAAACGGTTGCCCTTCTCCGTGTATCTCCTTGTCCTCCGTGGTTCAAGACTAGCAGCCTGTCGGACTTAGACGGTCGAAGCGAAAAATTGCATGATCGAGGCCAGATTTTGCCGAATTTGCAGCGCCAATAACGAGTTATTAGTCAAAAATCTGGTGAAATATAGGCCGATCAGGTGATTTTGCAGCTGACTGATGCTAAGTCCGACAGGCTGCTAGGGTTTTGCTTGCTTTCATTCAACAGCTTTGGGATATTTTTATCCACCTAAGATCAACGGAATCCCTGATGACCTCTACCGCCACTTCTTATCGCCGCAGCTGGGTTACTTCCGCAAACGAGCACCATGATTTTCCGCTACAAAACCTACCGTTTGGTATCTTTAGCCCACAAGGCCTGCCACCACGCGGCGGCGTTGCCATCGGTGATGTTATTTTTGATTTACAAACTGCATTAGAAAATAGCCTCTTCACTGGCGTAGCCCAAACCGCCGCCCAAGCAGCCAGTGGTAAATCGCTGAATGCCTTCTTTGCCCTGCCAAGCACGGCAAGATTGGCATTGCGCGAGCGTTTATTAGAGTTGCTGGATGCCGATTATCCACAGCTCAAAAATCTGCAAGCCCAAGGCGAAGCACTGCTGCGCCCAGCGGCTGATTGCACCATGCACCTACCCGCCAAGATTGGCGACTACACCGATTTTTACACCGGCATTCACCACGCGGTAAACGTGGGCAAACTATTCCGCCCAGATAATCCCCTGCTGCCTAACTACAAATATGTGCCGATTGGCTATCACGGCCGCTCGTCCACCATTTACCCAAGTGGCTTTGCCGTGCGCCGCCCTCTCGGGCAAACGCTAAAACCAGGCTCTGAAATGCCCACGCTCACGCCAACAGCAAGACTGGATTACGAGCTAGAGCTGGGTATTTGGATTGCAGGCAGCAACCCGCAAGGCGAGGGAATTACCATTGAAAACGCGCCAGAACATATCGCCGGTTTCTGCCTATTAAACGACTGGTCGGCCCGCGATTTACAAGCTTGGGAATACCAACCGCTTGGCCCGTTCTTAGCTAAAAACTTTGCCACTACCGTGTCACCTTGGGTGGTAACGGCCGAAGCACTTGCGCCTTATCGCAGCGCACAAGCGCCCCGCCCAGAAGGCGATCCGCAACCCCTGCCATATTTATTTAATAGTGAAGATCAAGCCAGCGGCGCTTTTAATATTGAGCTAGAAGTCCTGCTGCATACCGCAGCGCAAAAAGCCCAAGGCCTACCGCCGCATCGACTCGGCCTATCCAATACGCTCAATATGTACTGGACCGTGGCCCAGCTGATTACCCATCACACCGTCAACGGCTGCAGCCTGCGCCCGGGTGATTTACTTGGCACCGGCACGCTATCGGGCCCTACACCTGATTCTTTGGGTAGCCTGCTGGAAATAAGCAATGGCGGCAAACAAGCAATCAAGCTGAATTCTGGCGAAGAGCGCTGCTTTCTTGCTGACGGCGACGAAATCATCATGCTTGCCCGATGTAAAAAAGAAGGCCACCCAAGCATCGGCTTCGGCGAATGCCGTGGGGTGATTTTAGCGGCGAAATAATTGGTGGAAAAAAGGTCTGTAGTTTCGTAGGGTGGGTTAGCCCGGTTGTTTGGGCGTATCCCACCATGATGCATCGGTTTCGTAGTACAGGTGAAACTCTTTAGTGCCTAGTCGTTTTAGTGCCTTCGGCACATTTATTTAGGAGCGGTAGCCACCGCTGGGGCCTTCCTTTCTTGAACGGCCAAGAAACGAAGCCAAAGAAGGCCGCCCCACGAAACACGAAGGCCCCTGCACTGCGGGCAATCGAGTCGGCGGCAGGCGGGATTGGCTCGCTGCCTCGCTCCCTGGCCGAAACCCCGCCCCGCGTGTTCCTCGCTCCGGCGTGTTTCAAGGGGACTTAAAGCCCTATGCGGAGATCGTTGTTATTACGTTTTTTCATTGTTTACTGAAAAAATGCAAACGGCTTAGCGCACATGAGGCTTAACCGCCCTACGACAAATATACATAAGGTTTAAGCATGGAACTCTACGGCTATTACCGCTCCACCTCATCCTACCGTGTGCGCATTGTGCTGGCGCTCAAAGGGCTGGCTTATGAAGCCATACCGGTCAACCTACTTAAGAATGAGCAAAAAGACGCGGCTTATCTCCACGTCAATCCGCAAGCGCGCGTCCCCGCTTTGCTAGATCAAGCACAGGAAGTGATTATCCAATCGCCAGCGATTATCGAGTATCTGGAAGAACGCTATCCAGCAACGCCGCTACTGCCCCAAGATCTATTTGAGCGGGCCAAGATTCGTAGCATGGCGGCGCTGATTGCTTGTGATGTACACCCGCTGCATAACATCAGCGTGCTCAACTATCTGCGCCAGAACTACCAATGCAAAGAAGACAATATTACGGCGTGGATTAATGAATGGATGAGCCAAGGGCTGGCTGCAGTTGAGCAATTGATTGGCGAGAGCGGCTTTTGCTTTGGTGAAATCAGCGTGGCAGACGCCTACCTGATCCCACAGCTCTACGCGGCCCGCCGCTTTAATGTGCCTCTCGATGCTTACCCAAAAATCCTCAGAGTAGAAGCCCTCGCCAACGCACATCCAGCCTTTATAGCGGCCCACCCAAAAAATCAGGCAGATAGCCCAGAATAGGTCAAAAACCTAGGATCTGTAGACACAGAGAACACGGCGTTAAAAAAACAGCACACTAAGAAAAACCTAAGAGATTAAGGCATTTAGCTTTTCTCTGTGTGCTCTGTGTTCTCATTTAGCTCTGTGTCTTCAGAACTTTTTGAAGTTTTTAGTACGAACCCAAGGAATCGACATGCAAGAAGCGCTTTGGACTCCCTCCCCTGAGCAGGTTGCTGCCACCCAAATGGATGCGTTTCGCCGCCATATCAATCAAGCACATCACCTAGACTTGGCCGACTATGCCCAACTACACGCTTGGAGCGTGGCACATCGGGAATCTTTTTGGTTGGCGATTGTCGATTTCTTTGCGGTGCATTTTAGCCAAGCAGCTAGCGAGGTCCTTAGCGAAGGCTCCACCATGCCAAGCGCCAGTTGGTATAAAGATACCGAGCTTAACTTTGCCGAACATCTGCTGCGCCGCAGGGATGATCACCCCGCGCTAATTGCCATTGGCGAAGATGGCTCCCGCGAGGTGCTAAGTTATGCCCAGCTAGCCGCGCATGTGGCAGGCTTACAAAAATCACTCGCTGCCGCCGGTATTGGCTTTGGCGATCGTATCGCTGCCTTTATGCCCAATACTTGGCAAACCATTGTGGGCACGCTGGCAGCGGCCAGCCTTGGCGCAACGTGGTCTTCTTGCTCACCCGATTTTGGCACGCAAGGTGTGAGCGATCGTTTTGGCCAGATAGAGCCCAAAGTCCTGATTGCCTGTGCGGCTTATCGCTATGCGGGTAAAACCATTGCCCTTGCAGACAAAATCAAAGAAATCGTCACCCGCCTGCCTTCCGTAGAGCAATTAGTGATTGTTCCCTATGCAAATCCTAATGCAGAGGCCAAAGACTTTAAAGCGGGTCACGCCAAGATCACGCTATGGGATGATTTTTACCAAGCGGGTGGCGAGCCAACATTCACCCCTATTCCCTTCGCCCATCCGCTCTACATCATGTACTCCAGCGGCACGACGGGCGTTCCCAAATGCATCGTTCACGGCACTGGCGGCACGCTACTACAACACGTTAAAGAGCTGGGCCTGCACACCGATCTCACCATGGGCGACACGCTGTGCTACTACACCACCTGCGGCTGGATGATGTGGAACTGGATGGTATCCGGCCTTGCCTTGGGCGCTAGCATCGTGCTGTTTGATGGCTCACCGTTTCACCCCAATGCCGACCGGCTGATTGATTTAATCGATCAAGAAAATATCAGTATTTTTGGCACTAGCGCCAAATACTTGGCGGCCCTAGAAAAAGCGGGTGCTAAACCAAAACAAACGCACCGCTTAGAACACTTAAAAACGATTCTTTCTACCGGCTCACCGTTATCGCACGAAAGCTTTGAATACGTTTACCGCGATATTAAACAAAACCTCTGCCTCTCTTCCATTACAGGCGGTACCGACATCATCTCCTGCTTTGCCTTAGGCAACCCCGTGCTGCCGGTATGGAGTGGCGAGCTGCAATGCAAGGGCTTAGGCATGGCAGTTGAGGTATGGAATGACGCAGGCCAGCCCGTCATTAGCGAAAAAGGCGAGCTAGTATGCACCCGCCACTTTACCGCTATGCCTATCAGCTTTTGGAATGACCCCGATGGTGAAAAGCTAAAAGCCACTTACTTTAGCCAATACCCCGGCATCTGGGCGCAAGGCGATTACGCCGAAGAAACCATCCACGGCGGCGTCATTATTCATGGCCGCTCAGATGCGGTGCTTAACCCCGGCGGCGTGCGCATCGGCACGGCGGAAATTTATCGCCAAGTAGAAAAACTGCCAGAGATTCTAGAATCCATCGCCATCGGCCAAGACTGGGACAACGATGTACGGGTAGTGCTCTTTGTGCGCTTACGTGTAGGCGTGGAGCTTAGTGATGCGCTACAAAACAGCATCCGCCAAATCATCCGCAGCAACACCACCTCACGCCATGTGCCAGCTAAAATCATTCAGGTCAGGGATATTCCCCGCACCATCAGCGGCAAGATTGTCGAGCTGGCGGTGCGCAATGTGGTGCATGATCGGCCGGTAAAAAACACGGATTCACTGGCTAATCCAGAAGCGCTAGAAGAATTCAGAAACCGAGCTGAGCTAGCGACTTAGCACCCAAATACCTAGCAGCCTGTCGGACTTAAGACTGATCCACTACGGAAAAGCCGGATTTGGCCATATTTCACGCATTTTCTCGTTGAATAGCCAGCTATTCGCCTCAAAAACCCACGAAATCTGTCTCAAACCGGCCTTTCCCTCGCTACGATCGCTTAAGTCCGGCAGGCTGCTAGTAAAAATTTGAAGCGCTACAGTTACGCTTTCGTGGCGTAATAAGCAGCGCTTTTTAATTTCAACTCACTTTATATGAGCATTAATAAATTTCGCGGCCAAGGGTGTGAGTAACGCCGCTTTTTTTACCTCATGCTCCTTGGGAAAATGATCCGAAGCGCTATCCTCTGCATCAAAAAAATGGCTATTGACTATTCACGGCTAGCCCCCACCTTATGGCTTGCGGACCTGCCGCCTAAACTGCCCAAGGAACATGATGTCTATTTCAATGTACACCGCCAGCGTTCCCGTTTTTAAGCAATTACTCAACGCTCTTGCTGACGTTTTAGCCAAAGCAGAAGCGCATGCCCAAGCTCACAAAATTGACCCTGCCGTCTTGCTACAAACGCGTTTGTATCCAGATATGTTTCCACTGGTGCGCCAAGTGCAGATCGCTTGTGACTTTGCCAAAAGCGTACCTGCACGCTTAGCGGGGGTAGACGTACCGGCTTATGAAGACAATGAACAAAGCTTTGCCGAGCTACAAGCCCGTATTGCCAAAACACTGGTGCTCTTAGATGGCCTAAGCGCAGCTCAAATCGACGGCAGTGAAGCTTTAGAAATCGTGCTCCGCCCTGGCACGCCAAAAGAAAAAAAACTCGACGGCCAAACCTATCTGCTCTCTTATGGCTTGCCGCAGTTTTTCTTCCATGTCACCACCACTTACGCACTGCTACGGCATAACGGTGTAGAAATTGGTAAACGCGATTTTATGGGCGCTTACTAAGCCCCCTCGCATCATTTGCCAAGCCACACACCCCTAGCAGCCTGTCGGACTTAGCATCAGTCAGCTGCAAAATCACCTGATCGGCCTATATTTCACCAGATTTTTGACCAATAACTCGTTATTGGCGCTGCAAATCCGGCAAAATCTAGTCTCGACCAAGCGATTTTTCGCTTCGACCGTCTAAGTCCGACAGGCTGCTAGCGCAGTGCTAAGCCTATCCATTTCAGGATGGGAAACTCATTTGTAGGGTGGACAAAAGCGGTTAGCCTTGCCCACTCTACAAATACTTAAGTTGACAGGTTTAAGAGCGAGGCATCCGCCTCTTACCTCACCATTTTTACTTGTTTTCCAGAAATAAATATTACCATTCTAGAAATTATTACTTACATAAAATAAATAAAAAATTATTTATTTAGCGCCCCCATGCATTTTTAATATTCATTCCTAAGCATGCATTAATTGCTAATATACAATTAGCATTTTACCGGCAACAATCAAACAGCATAGAGCACGCATAAAAAAACATTCCATTCTTTTGAACTTTTCATATTCAAAGCGCACTAATCTTCAAGCAACTAAATTTAACCTGCACCAGCACAATATCAATTTTTTTCTTTGTACTAAATAGCAATTTAATTACATAGTGAATTTTAATAAATTAAAATGCATTTTTTACAAATTTGAACCTGATTATGTCTCTTGCTCAGCCAAGCGCCCATACGGGCAAGGCTTGGCTATAAGTGAAGCATGTAGGGGCATGATCCATCGCCGCAAAGCAGAACATTCGTTCACTTT
>Ga0247722_10000198_pt1 | contig 38537 bp, 13 predicted proteins | sample MSEWelMarce3H_FC_FD_189094 | JGI IMG/M metagenome (GOLD analysis project Ga0247722, IMG submission 189094) | Subsurface sediment microbial communities from gas well in West Virginia, United States - MSEEL Well Study Marcellus 3H_FC | ecosystem: Environmental > Terrestrial > Deep subsurface >... | reverse complement strand
CGTTGTCAAGTAAATTGGACGCCAACGTTTGATACGTCAAGAAAGAACTGGCGGAACGGTGAAAAATGGCAAAGGTGTTTTTCTCATGAATGGATCTACAAATTGCGAGTGCATTGCCCTTGGTTCCATCATTGAGAGAGATAACACGCGACTGGTCATAAAAGATGCCGTTCATATTCCACTTGCCGATATAGCATCGAGACAAATCCGTGGAATTGGTGAAACAAACCTGAGAGACAATGAGACGGTGGTAGAGATAGGGAGTTTGCGAATCCGTATAGAATGTTTTACCAAGAGGCTGGACGCGGGTTTGCTGTTCATCTTCCAAGTACCACGTGGTGCCGTTGTTGGAACCGGCGACGTACCAACTGCCTGGCAAATACTTCTCATATTCCAATCTCAGATTGAGTCTCGGGTTGAACGAGTACGAGTAGATAGGGTAAGGGTACGCCATTTTGATTTGCAACCACTCTCCGCTGACGGTTCCGACTCCATCGATGAGCGTGTTCTGGGAACCGAGATAATCGCCCGTATTGAAATTGTAAGTGGCATCTGAGTACCATCCCACGGGGTCGTATGCGGTGTTGAAAGGATACGCAAGCGGATTCTCGTATGCAATTGGTTTGGTTTTAAAAGGATGCGATGCATCTAGAATACTCATTAGTCCCCATTTTATCGCGAGCAAGGCTTCAAATCGGCGAACGCTGATATCGGACAATGACGAATTGAACTGGTAGAAATTCGCTAATTTTATATTGGTTCCCATTCGAAATCCAGTCAAAATTTGAACGGGGGGGTCCATTACTTGCGTGGATTGCACTACAGGATAGGATGTACCATTTATGCTGAATTTTAAATATAAGCGTGTTCCTATGCAATATAAATTTAACATAACAATCCTTGGAGTATTAAATGTAACGTCTGTTGGAAAACCTACTCCAATTGTCTGACTGCTGTTGTAATATAGAATTGCATCACCATTTGAAACAACTAATGAACCCGCACGATTGATTCCATTTGTTCTTATCATACTTGACCCGTACATTGTGAGTACAAAGAATAATGTTAGTTCAGATACCGATTTCTGTAATTCATTTGTTACCAAAGCAGCAGAATCTACTGTTAAATCAATTGCAGGATTTGTTCCAATGATGTTTGGTGTATAAATGGGCGATCTCCACAACCATGAATTATGTATTTTCTCAGATTGGTTGAATGATAGGTCTGTGTTGAAAATCACCATTTCAAATAAATCGCCTTTCAGAAATTCATTTATTCCATACGCCATAGATTTACCAATGGTGTTGTTCGTAGTGGATGTATTGCGGTTTGTAGAAGCGGTAAAAGTATCTGTTGACATCAAAACCCTACCTGTAACATCATATTTATACATAACTCTTTGGCGAGTCGTTGAATTGTAGGTTTCGGTGACTGCAACACCTGAACTATATGAAATTGAAATGTCACTTCCATACCAGTAATTTCTGTATTTACTGTTTGAAATTCCAAAAGCTAAAACTTGGGTGGGATCCACTGCACTGTTTCCAGCACCCAATACACTTCCTCCGGTTGTGCCATTATTACCTCCAGTAAAGTAAGAAATTGTATATGAAGAGTTTCCAGGCGGTATTGTGGAATCCGGAAGATTCATGAAAGCAACTGGATTGACATTGAAATCAATTGCATTATTGAAAGCACTTATAACTGGTTGGGAAGAAATATCCGTTTGGGTTGCATGTTTTCCATTTCCAGTTTGATCGTACCATGTTGTCAGATATCCATTGGTGCCTGCGAGCCATGTATCCAACCGGGTTCCTGTTCCATTTGGCCCTGTATATATAAGAGATGGAACCTGTTGTTGTGTCGAAGCATAAAAATCAACATTTGAATTGTCGATGGTTCTTCTTACTTTCACTGTCGGACCTGTATATGTAGATGACAATCGACGAGCCGAGTAAGCACCCACTGCGGATGCGCGGCTTGCTGGATCCAAACTCTCTAACAAAAAACTGCTTGCTGTTATATTGGTGGAGGGGTCTTTTACAGTCCAGATACTTGTTCCATTTTGGGTTAAGATGGAAGATGAAACATCCAAATTAAAAACGGGTGTGTAATTATTCAAAAACACATTGGTCTGCGTAATTGGCGTAGAAGAGGATGCGTCATAGATTCCATTCAAATACGCATTCTCATTGATGTTTCCACTAATATCGATTTGCGTGAAAGAGGAATCGATGGTGGTGGGAAAATTGACTCCAGTTGGAACCGTTTGTTTGACAATGGTTCTTCTCTCATCATTCACGCTGAATTTCAGGTCCATTTCCACCGATTTTCCGTTGATTGCGTCTGACAATCGGGCATTCTGGGAAACAACCCCCGTATTTGTATCTGCGATGGAGAGAAAAGTGGTGTTTGAACCTGTTCCATTAATGGTCGTGTAATCGGTAGTTGAAACAACGTCGGATCCACTTGCATCGAATGTATAGTAGGAAGTGTTGGGCGCAATAAGATTTAAGTTGTATATTTTGCCTTTGAACACGATATTTTGACTGGGGTCCTGCTGTCTTCCGACAAACAAGTCCGTAAAAGGACATGCGTTGCTCGTGTCCATCCAATTGACCACATTTCCAACAGAATTGTGGCTATTGTCGTATGCATATGCTTTGTAAAAGGTTCTTTTTGTTGCGCCATATTTGGCGACATTGATGAACGCATTGTAAATGGTGTTGGCAGAATAATCCATCAATTGGGTATCGACAATGGTTTTGTTGTTGTAAGAGTAGTTGATTTTCAAGGAATTGAGAGAACCGTCTCTGTACAAATTCAACCAAGTGTAGTCGGAATAGGAGAGATTCAGAATGTTTATGTAATCCAATGCAACCTTATAAATGATGTTGCTGTCTCTTCCGTTGAAAGAAACGCGATATGTTCCCGCGGTTGAAATTGTAAAGTCCGCAGTGATCGGATTCCATCCATTCAATGGAAAACCTGTCAAAGTATAAATCACCGAATCATTGATATTCACCGTTATTAAATTGTTGAAATCACCTACTCTCGACAAATTAAAAAAAAGTCGGTAAGTCCCTGCGTTAAAATATATATTTTGGTAAATCGAGCTATTCCCCTGTATTATAACACATTGGTTTCCGGAAGGATAAGGAATTTTAACAAAAGTAGAATAAGCCGTTGAATTGTTTAATAACAAAACATTGTTTGGCTGTGTAATGACCCAATTGGGCGTATTATCGGTGGTTAATCCAAACGTACTATCTGTTGAAATTGCAGGGCTTTCAAATGTGCCATTCTTCACAACAATTGCGTCTTGGGCGTTCAAAATAAAAACGGAATTCAGACCCACCAGATAAAGTGTAGGGCCTGAACCGAATCCAGTTCCCACAAATGATAACGTGTGGTTACCAAGTGTAGTAACTGTGAAATTCACTGTGAAAAGTTTCCAAATATCTTGACTCAATACACTTCTTGAATTGCTCAAAATGGTGGTTCCGTCCATTTTTACGTCAATTTCACCCGTTATATTGCTTCCTCCTCCTGTGCTTCCACCGGATGCATAAAATGACAATGTGTATGTTCCAGGCGCACAATAAAATGTCTGTGAAATGGAGGTTGGCTCTGTAAATGATGAATATATGGCAATGGATTGAGCAATACGAGTTAATGGTATTACACCAGTAGAAGCTGCGTTTGTATTATTGAGAAGGGTTATTGCGCATCCTGAACCAATTGACAACCTCCAATTCGGTATGGTTGTTGATGTTGTGTATATTTCTCTTGAACCATTAGCAACTGCGGGCAATCCAAACATGCTGTTTTGCAAAATGGACGGCGATCTTAGACTGAGTAACCGCACATTCTGCGACGCGTCCGAATCCACGCTGAATTTGGCATGAACCGTGTATCCATATTGCAGGTCGGCTTGGTAAAAATCGGCGGCTCTCAAAAACGTGGTATTCGTATTGCCCGGACTCACCGTGTAGAATCCCGAGTTGTAACTGAAATCGGTTCCCCCGATCGCTGTAAATGCCAGCTTCTTCGTTCTCTGCAAATAACTGAGGTTATTGACTTTGGTTATTTTCTTCTCTCCAGCCACCTGATTATTGGTGAATCCAACGAGTCCATTGAAATTGTACGATGCATCCACGTATCCAAAGGTGTCACCTAATTGCCAGCCAGAATAATTACGCGAATTTCGCATATCTACATTGCGCCACGATTTGTTATTTGTAGTCACGCTCACGGATGTAGATGAATTCGTAGTGTAATTGAAGAGAGAACTGACCTCTTCGTCCGTTAAGACGCGGTTGTAAAGGCGGAACTCGTCCATGTATCCATTGATGAAACCAACCCCCAAAAGGTTTGCATTGTAGGTGGGCCGATGATTGACCTGATAATTCATGCTAGTATCCAGAATTCTTACGGCATTGATGTAGAGGCGGACGGAAGAAGCAGCAACAACCAAAGATACATGGGTCCAGTTGGCAGTATTCACACTGGATTTCAACACGCTTGGTAAAAAAGTCTGGGCGGAGGCGTCTTGCACGCTGACCGTGATACCAAAGTAATTGTAGGTGGCGTCGTCCAAATTGGAGAGAGTGAGTTGCACCGAGTTTCCAACTTGGTCATTCAATGAGAAAAGGCCTTGGTATCCACCTTGGTTGTTGCTCTGTTTTATCCAGAAAGAAGTGGTAAAGGCAGGGACTGAAAGATGGATGGAAGGCAATTGAATGTATTTCTGATCGGCAAATTGAACACAACCGTACCCAATCAATTGGTTGCTGGTATCAATCGTGGGGGAATTGACGAGAGACGAATTTGCAATGGTGGATTCTTGCGCCTTGTTCAAAACCGCATTGCCCAACACATTGTAGGAGTCAAATGTGTGGTAAATCATCAACTTGTAGTCGTCTGCAATGTTCTTGGTGCTCTGGGTAAAAGTGGGCGTGTAATTCTGGGTTTTTCCAGCGTGGAACGAGGTTTCATCGTAGAAGGGTGTAGTATTCACAGTGGAAATTTGGTCAATGGGGAAAGAACCTGTCACATTCATATTGCTAGTTCCAATGTATTCACCGGAAGAAACGTCGTAAGTTCCGAGCGCAGAGTTCCAGAAAGTCTCATTGCTTTTATCAAAGGCCTTGTAGGGATAATTGGTGGAGTCAGTGGAAGACGCGCTCACTTGGAAATAGTATCCGTCTTGATTTCCGGATGAATCGTTTAACAAGGGATAGTACATATTTGAACGACTGGGGCCGTAGTAATTGGGCGCAAAGCCGCGCTGTCCTTCACCTGTAGGGCCGGTTCCATATATATTATCTTCGCCCTTGGGTCCTGCGGGACCGTCATATCCGGTGTCTCCTTGAGAACCGGTACTGCCTGTTTGACCAGTTTGGCCCGTGGTGCCGGTTTGGCCCGTGGTGCCGGTTTGGCCGGTCCGTCCTGCTGGCCCGGTTCTGCCGGTGTCTCCTGTATCTCCGGTGGTACCGGTTTGGCCCGTTTGACCGGTTTGACCCGTTCGTCCCGTTGGACCTGTAAAACTAGGAATACCAACGGGTCCTCTGGGTCCTCTGGCACCTGTGGTTCCAGTTCTACCTGTGTTGCCGGTATCTCCCGTGTCGGCGGTCGGGCCCAAAGAACCAGTTATGCCAGTTGGACCGGTTCGGGTTGCACCCGTGCCTCCGGTGTCGCCCGTATCTCCGGTGGGACCTCTTGTTCCAGTTGCGCCGGTTCGACCTGTAAAACCAGTTCTACCTGTGTCTCCCGTGTCGCCAATGGTTCCAGTTTGACCTGTTTGCCCCGTTCGACCCGTGGTGCCGGTGGTACCAGTATCTGCAGTGTCTCCGCGGATACCTTGAGCACCACGATGTCCCAAAGGACCGGTTGCACCCGTATCTCCCGTGTCTCCCGTTGGGCCCGTAATTCCAGTTGATCCGGTTCTGCCCGGTGCTGCAGGACCTTGTACGCCGGTAGCACCGGTATCAGCTGTTGGGCCAGTTTGTCCAGTTCGGCCCGTGGTGCCGGTCATTCCCAAAATTCCTTCCGGACCGGCATCTCCTTGCGCGCCCGTTCGACCCGTTTGGCCCGTTCGACCGGTTTGACCTGTGGTTCCAGTGTCGCCCGTATCTCCTTGCGATCCAGTTTGACCGGTTCTACCGGTTCGTCCATATATACCAGTGGGACCGAGAGAACCCATTGCACCTCTTGAACCCGTTGATCCAGTTGTTCCAACCGATCCTTGAGTACCGGTTGTTCCGGTGTCGGCAGTATCTCCTTGCGATCCGGTTTGTCCTGTTCGACCGGTTCGACCGGTTGTTCCTGTTTGACCTGTTTGACCTGTGTCTCCAGTTGTGCCACCGTATCCTTGAGGACCTTGTGCGCCGGTTGTACCCGTTGTTCCCGTATCTCCTTGCGAACCCGGCGAACCTTGCGGACCTTGCGAACCCGTTGCTCCCGTTTTGCCAGTTGGACCCGTGTCGCCAGTGTCTCCTTGGATTCCCAAATATCCTTCATATCCGTCTGGACCCGTGGTTCCAGTATTGCCGGTATCTCCTTGCGAACCCGTGTCTCCTCTACAACCTGTAGCGCCGGTACTTCCGGTACTTCCTATACTTCCAGTATCACCTTGCGAACCTGTATCTCCTTTAGAACCGGTTGTTCCTGTTGTCCCGGTTCTTCCTGTGGCGCCGGTATCTCCTTGGGATCCCGTATCTCCTTTGGAACCGGTTGTTCCTGTTGTGCCCGTACTTCCAGTGGCGCCGGTATCTCCTTGCGAACCTGTATCTCCTTGCGAACCTTTGGACCCAGTGGATCCTTGGGATCCAGTATTGCCAGTATCTCCTTGCGAACCTGTGGATCCTTTGGAGCCGGTGGATCCTTGGGACCCGGTAGTTCCGGTATCTCCTTGCGATCCGGTATCTCCTTTGGCACCTGTTATGCCTTTGGAACCGGTGGATCCTTGGGAGCCGGTACAACCAGTATCTCCTTGCGAACCTGTGTCTCCTTTGGAACCGGTTGATCCAGTTGTACCTGTTGTTCCGGTGTCGCCTTGGGATCCGGTATCTCCTTTTGAACCGGTTATGCCCCTGGAACCCATGGTGCCCGTTGCTCCAGTATCACCTTGCGAACCCGTGTCTCCTTTGGATCCCGTTGTACCTGAAGAACCCGTTGCTCCGGTGTTGCCGGTGGCTCCTTGCAAACCGGTGTCTCCTTGCGAACCGGTTGAGCCTTTGGAACCAGTTGAACCAGTTGAACCAGTGGTTCCAGTTGATCCCGTGGTGCCTTGGGAACCGGTTGAGCCTTGCGAACCTTGATTTCCTTGGGCACCTTGCGAACCCGTGGTTCCGGTATCTCCTTGCGAACCCGTGTTGCCTTGAGAGCCTTTTGATCCAGTTGAACCTGTGTTGCCGGTTGTACCTGTGTCGCCTGTTTCGCCCTTGGACCCAGTGGATCCAGTGTTGGCATCAGACCCCGTGTCTCCAGTATCACCTTGGGAACCAATGCATCCTTGAGAACCGGTTGATCCTTGCGAACCTGTATTTCCTTGGGAACCGGTTGTTCCTTGCGACCCCGTGTCTCCCTGAACGCCTTGGGCTCCATTCGAGCTTTTGGAACCCGTGGGGCCCATGTCGCCCGTGTTGCCGGTTCTTCCCGTGGCGCCAGTTCTTCCACTTGGACCGGTTGCGCCCGTTGAGCCTGTAGAACCTTGGGAGCCCTGAGAACCCGTTGAGCCAGTATCTCCTTGCAATGCAATGTGACCCGTTGTTCCGGTGTCGCCTTGCGACCCTTGTAATCCAGTGGAGCCGGTAGTTCCTTGCGAACCTTGCGAACCTTGAGAACCCGTTGTTCCTTGGGAGCCTGTCTGACCGGCGGTTCCTGTATTTCCTTGCGAACCAGTAGTTCCGGTATCTCCTTGAGAGCCGGTGTCTCCTTGAGAACCCGTGGTTCCCTGAGAACCTGTTTGTCCTTGGGTTCCGGTATTTCCGGTATCACCCGACAAACCTTGAGGTCCATCTGCTCCTTGCGAACCTTGAGACCCTTGATTGCCGGTGATTCCCGTATCTCCTTGAGAACCCGTTGTACCGGAAGAACCCGTTGCACCATATGACCCATCGGCTCCAGTAGATCCCGTGTCTCCTTGAGAACCTTGAGGACCGGTTGCGCCCGTGGCTCCTTGCAAACCGTGAGAACCCGTGGAACCCGTGTCTCCTTGAGACCCAATGCAACCCGTGGGTCCTTGAGACCCTTGAGACCCTTGCGAACCCGTGGTTCCAGTTTCGCCCGTTGCACCTTGGTTGGCTTGTGACCCAGTGGTTCCGGTATTTCCTTGAGAACCGGTGGTTCCTTGTGACCCTGTTTCACCCGTGGAGCCGGTATCTCCTTGGTATCCAAATGACCCGAGTGGGCCTTGTGCTCCGGTATCTCCTTGCGAGCCTTGCGAACCGGTTGGACCTTGCGAGCCTTGAGAACCCGTTGATCCAGTTGCACCTGTGTCACCAGTTGCACCAATTGAACCAGTTGAGCCCGTGGAACCCGTATGTCCTTGTGACCCGGTGGCTCCTTGCGAACCTTGAGACCCGGTTGAACCGGTGTCAGCTTGCGAACCTGTGTTACCTTGCGAACCCGTTTGACCTGAGGTTCCCTGCAACCCTCGTGCTCCTTGCGTGCCCGTGTTTCCTTGAGAACCGGTTGAACCAGTTGAGCCAGTTGTGCCAGTGTTGCCTGTGTCAGCAGTTTCGCCTTTTGCGCCGATTTGACCCTTTGCACCGGTTGTTCCCGTGGCGCCCGTTTGACCAGTGGTTCCTTGAATACCGGTGGAGCCTGTTTGTCCAGTTGAGCCGGTGGTTCCTGTGGAGCCAGTTGAGCCCATGTCGCCACTGGATCCGGTTTCGCCGGTTGTGCCCGTTTGCCCATAGGTTCCAGTTGAACCTGTGTTTCCAGTGTTAGCAGTTGGGCCCGTAGTTCCTGTATTACCCGGGACACCATTGGGCCCTTTTGAACCATCTGAACCCGTTGAACCCGTGTCGCCCGTTGGACCCGTGTCACCCGTGTCGCCGGTTTTGCCGGTTCGGCCAGTGGTGCCCGTTGCACCTGTGTCTCCGCGGATACCCGTTACACCTGTTGCACCCGTTTTACCAGTTTGACCAATAAATCCGTCGGGACCAGTTGTTCCGAGTATTCCATCTTTGCCTTCAGGTCCAGTTGCGCCGGTTTCGCCGGTTGTGCCCGTATATCCTTGATATCCCGTTTCGCCGGTTGAACCCGTATATCCGGTTGTGCCCAATATTCCATCTTTACCATCGGAACCCATTGTTCCGGTTGATCCTGTGGTGCCCGTGGAACCCGTGGTGCCAGTTTGCCCTGTTGTGCCCGTTTTACCCGTTGTGCCCAATATTCCATCCATACCATCGGAGCCCATTGTTCCTGTTGTGCCGGTTGAACCTTGACTGCCGTCGGGGCCTTGTGCGCCTGTGGCGCCTGTGGCGCCGGTATCACCGGTTGTCCCTGTGGTGCCGGTGGAACCCTGCGAACCTTGAGAACCCGTGGTTCCAGTATGACCAGTTTCACCAGTTTGGCCAGTTTCGCCGGTTGCGCCAGTTGATCCTGTTGTTCCAGTGCAACCGGTGTGTCCTGTTTCACCCGTGGTGCCGGTTTGACCCATTGTGCCTTGACTGCCTTGAGAACCCGTTGAGCCTGTATGGCCGGTTTCACCTGTGGTGCCGGTTTGACCTGTGTCGCCAATATCACCTTGGGACCCTTGGGCGCCGGTTGCGCCGGTGTTGCCTGTGTCGCCGGTTGAACCTTGGGACCCTTGAGACCCTTGGGCTCCTTGGGCGCCAGTTGTGCCTGTGGCACCGGTTTGACCGGTTTCTCCTTGAGAACCTTGCGAACCTTGGGAACCCGTTGTGCCGGTATTACCAGTTTCACCGGTTGTGCCAGTATCTCCTTGCGAACCTTGCGAACCTTGCGAACCTTGGGTACCCGTTGTGCCCGTTGTTCCGGTTTCACCGGTTGAGCCGGTATCTCCTTGCGAACCAGTTGGACCGGTTGCGCCAGTTGAGCCGGTTTGGCCGGTTTCACCAGTTTCACCAGTTTGACCGGTCGAACCTGTGTTACCAGTGGAACCTGTGTTACCAGTGGAACCTGTGGAACCAGTGGAACCTGTGGAACCGGTTTGTCCGGTGTTGCCAGTGGTTCCTGTTTGCCCAGTGTTGCCGGTTGTTCCAGTGGAACCAGTGGAACCTGTGAAACCTGTGGAACCCGTGGAACCGATTTGACCTGTTTGACCCGTTTGTCCAATTGTACCTGTAACACCGGTTTGGCCGGTTGGACCCGTTGTGCCGGTTGTGCCGGTTGTACCGGTTGTGCCGGTTTGCCCTGTTTGGCCGTTGTCAGCTGTTGGACCCGTTGCACCGGTTTGGCCGGTTGCGCCGGTTGAGCCCATTGTTCCGGTTTCACCGGTTGAACCCGTGTCTCCTTTCACGCCGATTGCACCGGTTTGACCCGTTGAACCCGTGGTACCTGTTTGCCCCGTTTGCCCTGTTTGACCAATTTGACCCATTTGCCCAGTGTGACCGGTGGCGCCCGTTTGTCCCATGTTGCCGGTATCACCGGTTGTGCCGGTCGAACCGGTAGCGCCTGTTTGACCGGTTGCGCCTGTGGAACCTGTGGAACCTGTGGAACCCGTAGAACCTGTAGAACCTGTGGAACCTGTGGAACCCATGGTACCTGTTTGGCCGGTTTCACCAGTATCTCCTGTATCACCCATTGATCCAGTTTGGCCCGTTCGGCCGGTTGTGCCCGTAGGTCCAGTGGAACCAGTAGAACCCATGTCGCCAGCGCTTCCCTTTTGACCCGTTGAGCCGGTTTTACCTGTTTGTCCGGTTGCACCCGTGACGCCAGTTTGACCCATATTACCCGTATTTCCAATCTTGCCTTCTTTTCCAATGTATCCAATGGTTCCATCGGTACCAGTGCTGCCTTCTGCACCAATTCCAAAGAGTTGTCTTACTTCGGATGTTAGTTTGGCCATTGTGATAATATTGTTGCTGAAATCCTCGGCCGCATTGAAAGTGTCAAGTGCGATATCGACATGAGTGATTCCAGCGGTTTGGAAAAACGAATTGTCAAAAAGCACGTTTCCATTCAAATAGATGGTTGTGATGGAACCCGTAATCATTGACCCCTCAATTGACCCCGGCAAAAAGTCTTCACCGAGCAACGAATTATTGATGATTTTGCTTCCCGAAACAGAATTCAGAGAGAAATCGTCAAATGTTACGCCCGCATTCGCCAAATATTCGTTGGTGATGGTATTGTCGGAAATCATATCATTCGTAACCGCACCATCCGCAATTTTGTCCGTGGTCACCGAATTGGTCACGAAATAATTGGTTGAGACGGAATCCACCGGATAGGACATTTCGTAATGCGACCATTTGATATTGAAAGTATTGGGTTGGTCAATCGCTTTATAAACCGTCATAATCATCATGTCACCCGCCAATACGTCAATGGATAGAACAACCGGCGCCAAATTCTGTATTTCCTGGTTGAAGGTGTAGGTGATCGAGTCTCTTTCAATGATTACGGTGGATGGGGTGTCAATCCGTCCGTCTGCACCCATAATAAGATAGTAACCGGTGGTTGCCAGCTCCAAATTATCCATGGTCTGCAAATTCGTATAAATTTCGGTTGTCATTGTGTCAATGACATTATAAACTGGTTCGACCGATTTATAAAATGTGAGACCGGTGTATGGAAAAAGATTCACATCCAATGTGTTTTCAATATTTTCTATGCTATAGAGTTTAAAATTATTTCCACTTTGAGTTGTCACATCGTAGACAATTTTGTAGTTTTCAAGATCAAACGACATTGTAATTTTGTTTCCACTTTGGTCGCGAATTACCAAACTCGTGTTTTCAATGACTGCTTTTTTTGCAAACAAGTCATGAAACTTTCTGGTTTCGGACCCCAAATCAACAGTTCCAATTGGAAAAACGCCATTTACGCTTAAATCGAGCGGACCAAATCTTCCAAATTGGATGTTGGCAGAGGATAGCGGCAGTGAATTGGTTCCAAATGAAAACGTATTGTTGGGAACTTGAGGCAACAGATTTTCATAAAATGGTTGCCCAAAAAATGTTCCCGTGGGTCCTTGGGGTCCGGTAATGCCGGTAATGCCGGTGGGTCCTGTGAACACATCTTGGGGGCGATAGGGTGTTCCGATAGGACCGGTGGGGCCTTTTGTTCCTCGAACCATAATGGGTGGTGGTGTATCCGGTAATGGTGTTTTTCTAAAACGTTTGTAATCTAAAACCCCATTTAACATTTATATATAATTTACATACAGAATCTTTATGTTTTCTTTAGACGAGAAATAAAGGAACCGTATGTTCCTTTGAATAAATAAAAATAGAAATACTTTTATTTACTGTTTCCTTATAGAGTAACCAACTTGATCAGGAGAGGAGCGGTCACCGTGCGGGTAATCAACTCAGTAGTGGCTTCCGTGCCGTGTGTAAAAAGCCCATTCAGACTTGTGAAATTGTCTGACTGAGTGCCGGCGGTACTGCCACCAAATGCGGATGAAGGTCCAAAATTGTTAATCGGATTCAAGGCCTCCGCATCAATGGCGAGTTTCAAAACAATTTTGGTTCCTGCAGGGACCCAGATAAGATCTCCTGCTTGAAAGCCGTCTCCAACACCAAAGTTACTAACACCAGTTTCATCATTTACAGGGGTTCTGTTTCCGAAGACGTTACCATCCACGGCGTACTTGAGAAGCGTCGAAATGTTGGAAATGGTGATAGAGCCGGACAAATCACTGATGTAACGTCCAGAGGCATCTTGAGTAGAACCAGTCAAGAGAGCAACGAACGAATCTCCGTCAAAAACATTAGCAGTTTCTTCATCAATGCGGTCAATTGCAAACTCAGAAGCACCTGCAAATAAAGACGAAAATCCACCAGCACTGCCAAAATAGTTGGCAACATAGGTCTGGAAATCGGAATACAAAGTCGCATATTTTCCAACGGAAAAGACTTGAGTACCACTGGTAACTGCAGCGGTGAATTCTTCGGCATCAAGTGAGATAGAATCATTTTCAAGTCCTGCATAAGTATCAGTAACTGGATCAAATGTACCAAGCTTCGTGTTGAACAAACCAACATCCATTTTAATTTGGATAGAATCGGTCACATCCACATGAACGGGAGCTTGATGCTCATGTCGCAGGATGGTGTCAAATCCACGCTCCATTTCGAAACCACCAGTGGCTTCGAAAGCATAGACGGAAATCGCAATCGGATCGTGTTCAGGGTCAAGAACGTTTATGGGTTCATCAGGGTCAGTAGTTGCCATTTTATATATTGTTAAACTATATTTTATTTTACAAAAAATATAATTCTAAAGATCATATAACATTTTGAATATTAAACAAAAAGAGAAATTGGAGTTGTTCATATCTAAAATACGTCCATGATCGTCATATACTTGGATGTGCATTTTCTGAATATCCACGGGGCCGAAATATTTCCGCGGTTCCGATGTCGTATTCAAGTCCGATTCCATCATCAAACTGAAATACGACCCTTTGATCGATATTCTTGCCAAAATATTGGGACTCAGGATGGAGCTATTGAACGCAGAGATAAAATGATTATTGACATTGTTGTTAAAATCATCTATTGCTAAATAAATATACCGCACAGTTGCCGGCTCTACAAGCGTTTCGGATTCATACAGTGTCGCTCCTAGATACTTCCTCTTCAAAAATCCCAAATTCATTCCGATTTTGGATGTTACTGGTGTTTTATCAGGGTTTCCATTGATGTCCAGAGAGAAATCAACGTCAATGGATTTAATAGTATAAGCCAAATTTCCAGTGGTCTCTATGAATACTTTGGCGGTTCCCGAACCGGTTTGAGACACGTCTAGACGTAAGATAACGTAATTGAACAAACTGTTGGGGTCGAGGGGCGAACCGTCGGCGTTTGTCCCTGAAATCAGCGTGTTAATGGTGTCTATTAAATCAGTTGCATTGTAATTTCCATCCGGCACAATGACAACTTTCGATTCTTCAAAAATATCGGCTTCATCCGTAAGTTGCTGGGTCGCACTGATGTTAAAATAATTGTTTCCGTACTTGGCGGATATTCCATAGAAAGAAACCGGAATCTCAATGGCCGTTATTTGCATGGAAACCACTTTCTGCAACCGGATGGGCAAATTCACCAAGAAATCGGAACTGCTGGTGAGCGTTATATTGTCTCTAAATCGCGTATCGATATTGAGGCATTTGGTTATGACACGGGTTTTGAGCGGGTTCATGATTCCAGGGAAGTATTCGCTCGAAAATGTATTCACGTAGGGGGTCTCCGGTCTTTCCATCAGTTCTTCCATTCCCGGCATGGCTTCTCTCGATGCCGGCACATTGGGATACTTTTCCAGTTTAGGAACATTGTGAAAACTGGTCGGGTTTTTCGTTTCATTCTTGCATTTCACAGTAATTAACCAATCTTTAGCTGTATCTAAAAACGCCATCAAATCTCTTTTGAACTTTTTATCAATGTGGCCGGATGACAACAAGACTTCTTTGAGTTGCGCCTCTTTCAATTCAATGTCCGCCGCCGAGTACTTTTTGTTGGGCGCAATCTGGAAAAATCGTTCCAGGTCCTTGATTGTGTAATTATTAATATCTAAATCCAATCCGTCCATTATAATGTTTGTCGATTTTTATTTATTACACTTTTCAACTACTATATTAAGACACATGTTCAAAGGAAAATCGCTCATGACTGGCGCGCAAAACACCAGCAAATCTCTCATCAATCCCGTGAGCACGAGTTCGCAACAAGAGTTGCAGTTTGGAACCGAACTTACAAATACACTGCAACGAATTCAAACTTATTATGTAGGGAAAATGCCGCCGCGTAAATATTTGGAAATTCCCGAATCTGTTCCTGAATTTCTCTCGCTGAATGACGTCATGCTGAACTCCATTTCGAAACAGAAAAATACTAACTTGCGTCTATTGTTCCAAATTGCGAGAGATGGGATGGACGGTGCTCTACATTGCAGAGGACACACTATCGAAAATGCGGACCTCAATCTGCGTGTAATCATGTTGAACAAGAAGAACGACGACATTCTTTCGGGTAAAAACGAAGTCAAAGCAATAGGTAGCACCTCTGGTCAATTCGCAATTACCAAAACATTCAAGTTGGCGCCCATTTACAGTTACTACATTCAATTGTATGGTATGCCTGCATACGGAGTTGGTTTTGATGCAAGCAAACTTTCTCTTTTGTCTACGATTATGAAAAAATACGGCGTGAATCCATTCAAATAAAAATAAAAATAAAATCTAAAAAAGGTTTGAATTAGTTGTCATCAAATAAATTCCGGCAATGGTGACCAAAATACCAATGATGATTGCGCAAATCGATGTGAGAGAAACGCGCGATATATAATTTATCAGCGGTGTGTTGTAGAATTTATCCATTTGTAAAACCATATAGACAACTAACACCGAAATGAAAGAGATTGCAACCACACAAAACATTTGGTAATATGAGAGTTGTTTGTAATTTGTTAATGTATTCATCATATGGGTTCTGTCAAAAATGCATCGGTAACAAAAAACGCAGAAAACAATAATGAAAAAAATAAATGCGTCTAAATAGAGTAAATCGTGGCTATCCAATGTGTTTAAAACGTGTTTTCGCATATACGGAACTGCAGATTTGAAGAGAGATGCGCCAAGAATATATTGATACATATATATATATTATATGGCAACACCGGTGAAAGAAGAGCTTGTTATGTCCGTTGTTATTCATGGACACGGAGGCGAAGATTATTCAACGTCTCTCTCCGAAAAACATCTGGAATATTCAAAAAACAATGTGAGAGGATTCAACCTCGGGTGCGTACCTGGTTTTCTCACTTGGGAATCGATTCAAGAAAAAATAGATTTACCTTTTCTTTATAAAATGTTTGATGAGAATCGGGATAGCAATACTTCAAGTATTATGAAGGAATTTATTAAATATAGGAAGCCATTGTATCAGGATTTTCTTAAAACCATTAAAAAAGAAAAAGATTTCCAACCGATTGAAAAAGGTTTAGAATGTGCCTCCGGAGTTATCACCTATTTATCCAATAAGACTTTTGATTTTTCAAGCATGGGTCCATTTGTTGATAACGGCATTTATGTATTGGATATTCGTTCAAAAATCACTTATTCCGACGGGTCGATTCGTTATGTTCCATTTACAACCATTAATCCCAATTTTAAATTTAATTTAATAAATTATCGACATTTACGATTTGTTTTAGACCTTTTAGATAAACATGATGTATTGCGTCAAGCCAAAAGTATATTGGGTTTTTTAAAAGACGAACCATTATCTGAAATCCATTTAAATCAGCTCTACGATTTTTTCGAATTAATTGACGTAAAATTTGTCAATATATTTGACTATACTTGTCGTTATTGCAAGGATGGATTTCCAAGCGTCCTTTCTCAACAAATATACAATGAAGAACAGAAGTATGCAGAGAAACCCGACGCGTTTGGCCGTAAAAGCAAAAAGCGCGTAAAAAAGAGGAAAAGAAGCAGAAGACGGCTATAACCAAAGAATATAATGATAAATATATTATATCATTATAATGCAATTGTACGATACTGTGATTGTTGGCGGCGGAATTGCCGGGCTTTATTCTGGCTACCTGTTGCAAAAGCGTGATCCAAAGCACCGATTTATTATTTTGGAAAAGGAAAAATATTTAGGCGGCCGGCTTCTTACTTATTCCGATAAGTACATGACAGTAGAGAAGGGCGGAGCCCGATTCTCTGAAAACCACACTTTATTATTGGATTTGTTGAGAGAAATGGACCTAGATTCAAAAATCGTCGAGGCATCTCCCGATGCTTTTTATTCCGAGGCCGATGGCACACCTCTTCTCTGCGATTCCGTATTTGATTTTGAGGATCATTCTTCGAACCCCTTTTCCCAACTGTTCGATTTATTAACGGAGGCCTATGTCAATAGTCCGACCCCCATTGCCGCATTTCTTGCTCGTGTGATTCTCGCAAGTAAATTGGAAACAAAAGAGAACTTGATTTCCCGCACTTTCACCGATTTTGCAAAAGAGGTTCTCTCCGCGAATGAAATCCAACACATTCACGATGCATTTGGGTATTCTACAGAACTGGTTGAGATGAATGCTTACGATTGCATTGCATTATTGGAAGGCGGACTGAATCCGCGGCAAAAGTTTTTTGTGTTGGCGGGCGGTCTGACCCAGCTTATCAACAAACTGGTTTTAATTCTTAGAAAACATATTTTCACGGGATTCGAGGTTTTCTCTGCAACGTATGAAGAAAATCATTTTGTAATCAAAACCAAAACGCGCGAGTATCGTTCTTTGAATTGTATTTTTGCGGTTCCCAAGCAAGCGTTGGAAAAGTTGAAATTGTTCCAACCCATTTACAAAGAGCTGGGTTATATTGGTTGTTTCCCTCTCTGTAGAATTTACTGCAAATTTGATATGACCAACCGAGAGAATGCGTGGATCCGCAATTTGCCGAAAATCACCACCAATAACAATTTGCGCATTATTATTCCCATTGATTCGAAAGCCGGGGTCATCATGGCCTCTTACACCGACCACAAATACGCGAATTTCTGGCTGCGACTCTATGAATCGGAAGGCGTGAAAGGCGTCAATCATGAATTGGTCAAGTTGTACAAAGAAACCCTTGGCATTGACATTCCTTTGCCCATATCCACCAAGGTGTTTCACTGGGGATGCGGAGTCGGGTATTGGGGTGTGGGTGCCGACAGTGCCGCATTGGAGAAACTGTTCTTGCAACCGTTTGCGAACACGCCTCTCTACATTTGTGGAGAACATTACTCGGCGGATTCGCAGCAATGGATCGAAGGTGCATTGAAAACTGCAAAAAAGGTAGTGGATAAAATAAAGGAATAAAATTGATTTATTTATTTACATGAATGAATAAACCAAGTTAAATAATATGGAATTAGTAGTTGAACCTGATATGTATATGCCAAGTGTGGATGAACTTGGAAACTACGTGGATAAATGTCCCACGTTTAAAAAGGGGCTTATGTGCGCATGCGGTTCGCGCAAAGACAAGGTGTATGAAACCAGCGCGGTTTTCTCTGCACATATCAAAACCAAAACCCATCAGAACTGGTTGCAAAACCTGAATTTGAATAAAGCCAACCATTATATTGAGAAGGAGAAGCTGAAGGAGACCGTGCAAAATCAGCGGCTTATCATTGCCCGGTCGGAAACCGAAATCCACAATCTTCGTCAGACAATCACTTATTTGACAGCGCAATTGCAGAAACCAGCGGCGCCTACGAAAAATTTGCTCGAGTTTGATTAGAGAAATGATACATTTTTTATGCTATAAAATTGAAAAAAAACAATCCATGATTGGTTTAAATAAACAAACCTATTATAATGACGGAAAAAAACATTTGCAAATTTTGCGAAATTGAATTTAAAACCAAAACCAAGCTTAACACACACATCGTGTGTTGTGAGTTTGTAAATAAGAAAAAAGGAGATATCTATGAAGTAGTGAAACAACTTATGAAACAAAACCAGCTATTAGAAAATGAAGTTGAGAAACTTCGCAAATTTGTCGAAAGAGAGAAAATAAAAATCAACGTCATTGATTACTTGAACAATTATCACTTTCCGTCTTTGGAGCATCCCGAATTCATAAAATCGCTGGTTGTTCAGCCAAAACATTTAGAAGCGGTTTTCGAAGGAAATATTGTAGATGGTGTCTTTGCCTTATTTGCCGATTTGGACCCTCAAACCATTCCAATTAGTGCGTTCTCTCATAAGAGTCCGTTTTACGTGTATAAAGAAACATCGTGGCACGAATACCCCCAAGTATCCATCAATTCAATGTTTGAAGACTTATCAAATAAAATTATGCACGCGTATCGCAGATGGGAGCGGTCCAGACCCGAATTCAATGTAGAGACCGAAGACGTGCAAAAACAAAAAATGATATTGTTTCGAAAAGTGCTCGGGACATCCATGAGCGACGATAATAAATATAGTAAATTTCGCTCGTTGTTGAAAACCAAACTCGAGAAGAATATGAAGAACATTGTGGAGTATGAGTTCGATTAGGGACCCGTATAATTTATATTGTGAAAATATATGACTCTCGTATTCAGTAAATCGAAACAGGGAACAGCGCACAAGCCATTAGTTACTCCTGTAACCAATGTTGCGGCGGTTGCATATTTATCTTACAACATGATCAGTCGATTGGCAAATTCTAAAAATTGCGGGAAATGCAGTGGTGCAAAATAATATTTTTTTATTCGAAAAATAAAATCATTTTAAATATATATAAAAATGTTTGAAAATTTTAAAGTATTTTTTTCGAATAAAAAAAACTTTTATGCTTTCTTTGCCGCTTTAGTTATACTCAGCGGCATGTTTCTTTTGAATAGATACGGATTGTACGAAGGAATGAAAGGAGCAGCGGCAGAAGCGAAAGCTGAAGCAGAGGCACCTCCTCCCAAAAAAGCAACAAGCGCAATCATTATGAACCAAATGCAATAGTTCTTTCTCTCCAACTTTTGTATCTTAATAATATAAATGAGTTATTATTATGATGTTTTAGAACCAAGTGTGCAACAACAGGGAAGCCATATGATTATGAAGGGCGTCAGCAAACCGTTAAAGGAAAAAATTGTAAATATTGATACCAAATACCGAACCGACTACGATTATCGATCCTATGCATCCGCCAACATGGTTTTCGGAGAGAAATTGTCCGAAGTTCGTTCCATGGAAATTGTCTCTCTTGACATTCCCATTACCTTTTACAATATTTTTGAAAACAACGATTGTCAGCAAACCGGAAATAATTATCTTAGAATTAAGAACGGAGGCACATCCAAAATTCTTACATTGACGCCCAATTACTATACAGACATTTCATTTGTTGCAGAGATAAACAATCAATTGCAAAATCTGAGTTTGTCATCCGACATCTCTTACAGTATTGTAAATAATAAATCTTTTTTCAAATCCAAAGTAAGTACATATTCTCTCGCAACCAACGTGGATATGTGTGGAAATGTCTACGATTCAAATATTCAAAACAATCTTGGATGGGTGATGGGATTTAGAGATACTTCTTATAATTTGACAACTTCGGGTATTGCATCCGAATGTATTTTGAGTTTGAAGACTCCGCGTCATTTGTTTTTAGCATTAAACGAATTCTCTCAAGGTAATTCCAATTCTTTTGTTTCACCCTTAGAGAAAACAAACCAAAGCAAAAACATTATTGCAAAAATATGCATCCCTTCTACTGTTCAGTTTGGCGACACATTGTGTGTGAATAAGGCCAATGGTTTGTTGGTTTCCGAAGTTCGAAAATATTTAGAAAAAGTCAATATACAGAGAATGAATTTACAATTGTTGGATGATGCCGGCAGAGTGATCCAATTGAATGGCGCCGACTTCTCTCTCTGTTTGAGGCTTGTGCATGAATAATATATTCTTTAGATATAGATAAAATGGTCGGTTCCAGTATTTTGCCGGCTTGCTTCTATAAAGGCGAGCTTTATTTTTTGTTTGGTAAAGAGAACAGTTTGGCAGACACGCCGGGATGGTCCGATTTTGGCGGAGGCGTTGACAAAGGTGAAAGTATTTATGCAACGGCAATGAGAGAAGGCGGCGAAGAGCTCACTGGATTTTTAGGGGATGGAAAACAAATTGAGGTGTTGATTCAGAAGGCGGGCGGTGTCTACAAGATGCAATATGAAACTTATCACATCCATCTTTTTAATCTTCCATACAATCTGGATTTGGTAAAACATTACAATGACAATCACCGATTTTTGTGGCAAAGAATGAACAAGAAGTTTTTGACAAACACCAAGCTGTTTGAAAAAATAGAAATCAAATGGTTTTCGTTGAGAGAAATGAAAAAACGCAGAAACGAATTTCGAAATTTTTACAGAAACGTGGTGGATCTTATTTTGAAAGAGGAGCCCAACATTCGCAGATTTCTCTCCAAAAAGTGTTCTACAAGAGGACGAACTCGTTCTCACCGAAAAACCCAAAAGAAAACGTCTTGGTTCTCTATCTAAGGTTTATTTAGTCTAATTTATATGCATATACCATATACATATAAATAATGTCATGGAAAAAATATGGAGGAACCAATAAATTAGATAAAATCAATAATATTAGTGTAAATACCGTAGTCACGGACAAATTCACATTGAAGAATTTTTACGTCGGTGACTGGGATATTTGCGGCGGTCTGCGAGCCAAAGATGATACGAATTTGATGAGAGATTTATATGTTGCTGGCGATATATTTGGGAAAGGTGATATTAATATTGATGGCTCCATGAACGTATTGAATACAAACATTGTTGGCAACGTTTTTGTTGCAGAGAACGCCTTTGTCCGACAAAATATATTTATGGATTTGTCGGGCGGAACCATGCTTCACGGCGAAAACCGGCGGTTTGGATTTGGAACCGTGTCGCCCCAAGCCACGATCGATATTTCAGGCGATTTAGTTCAGACCATTGATATTCATACTTCGACTGCAACCAATAAAAACGTGATTGCCCGAAATGTCACAAATCAAGGTGTCACTGTGAATATAGAGCCAAGTCGCGCTTACATTGATTTTTACGTAGACAATTCCATAAATTTGGCAACCGAGAACTACAATGGTCGTCTGGTTTATGAAGAAGGAGGCAATTTCACCATTGACGTGAGTAACATTGTCAAATTCAAACCCCGCGTCATTTTCTCTCAAGACTTGTCGAAAAATTTGCTAGCAGATGAGCGTGTCATCATTTACGGGAATCCTTTGGCAGATGTTCCGTACATTCCAACCATTTATGGAGATACTACATTTAAGACGGGGACGGCAGCTTACTTGGTCGCGGGCGACAATTCATCCAACGCTTTTTTCCGACTTGGAACAGAGAAGGGCAGCGGTCTCACTTTGGGCGGCGGCTACTTCCCTGGCGATAAAATTATGGGCGTAATTGCACTCACAGATGCATCCAATACGAAGTATCCGGCGATGAACATCATTTCCGGCAATTTGATAAGCAATTTGAAAACTTCGATTGCCGTCAATAAATACAATGTCTCTACAATCAATGGCGCGAACCGCTATGCAATGGATGTGAATGGACCGATGAAGCTGGCACACCAAGAGCTTATTGTGGCCGCCGATGTCTTGTTCGAGGTTTATAGAACCGTGTTTTATGGGAATATCGGCTATGCGGTCGGGAGTCCTTTAACTGCAAATCCATATACCCAATACTTTTTGAAAACGGTGGATGGCGGATACACATGGACAAGCAGTCGGATTGTAGGTTCAAATGGAAATCCAAACCCAAATAATTTGGAGGATACCGCCCACTTTTTTAGTGCAATTTATGCTATTAGTGAATCGGACATACTCATTGCCGGTGACAATCGATACTTTTTCCGTTCTACAAATGGCGGGCAAACTTGGAGTACAATTTCATTTACTGGCACTGGTGTGAATGATGGTATTAATATCACGGCCATCTTTTTATCGGATACTCGACTGATTGTAGGAACGGGTGATAATACTGGAACAAGTGATGGCATCATTTTAAACAGTACAACTTGGAATGTTGGTACTATTTCATCCGGTGGTGCTTTTTATATTTCAACTGGACTATCTGCCGTAAATGCAATTCATGGATTTGGATTGGATACAATCATTGTTGGCGTGGGCGGAATTGTTCCCTACAGAACCAGTACTTCCATTTTCGGAACACGCGTTGCAACCACTTCTACATTCAACGACGTGAAAGTCTTGAATGATGGAATAAACCATGTAGTTGCTGTCGGGGCCGGTGTAATCTGGTATGCGCACGATTTATCATGGAACGGGACTGCTTACACAGTGACATGGAACCAAGCCGCCAGTTTTTCCGGCGTGTTAAGGTCTCTCCAAATATTCGACACAATGCGTGCAATTGCAGTAGGTGATAACGGTCTTATCATGTATTCGATTGACGGTTATGCAACTTGGAACACAGTAACTCAAGGAATGTTGGATAACAGTTCTTTGATCACTGGAATCAAATTGTCAACGATTTCAATATTAAATGCGAATGATTTTGTAGTATCCGGAATAATTCAAGATTTTGTAAAACCAAATACATTGGGTCGAACCAAATTGTTTAATTTGTATGCACCCTATTTCTTGAACCGGCCAAACCATTCGGTGTTGGAAGCATCTGGAAATATGGTGATGTCCGGCGACCTGCAAATTAATGATGCGGGTCAGCTGTTATCAAATATGACTTATTTTAATATTTTGCCGACGGTGGTACAAGAAATCAATATTGGAAACACCGTGGTGGGTGGAAATACAAATGTCAAAGCAAATTTGGACGTAACTTTGGATATCACAGGACATCAAAATATGTTGTTGTATGGCGATGCGTCTCTCAATTCCAGGGTTTTTATAGGAGGCGATGCATCTCTGAATTCGAATTTGTATGTAGTAAAAGATTCTTCGTTCAATGGTCGCATTTTTGTTGGGGGCGATGCGTCTCTCAATTCCAAGCTTTTTGTTGCAGGCGATGCGTCTTTTAATTCCAGGGTCTTTGTTGGTAATGATGTTTCACTCAATTCCAAGCTTTTTGTTGCAGGCGATGCGTCTTTTAATTCCAGGGTCTTTGTTGGTAACGATGTTTCTCTCAATTCCAAGCTTTTTGTTGCAGGCGATGCGTCTTTTAATTCCAGGGTCTTTGTAGGTAATGACGTTTCACTCAATTCAAAATTGTTTGTTAGCGGCGATGCTTCATTCAATTCGAAGTTGTTTGTCGGTGGTGATGTTTCATTCAATTCAAAGTTGTTTGTGGGTGGTGACGTTTCTTTCAATTCTAAGTTGTTTGTCGGTGGTGATGTTTCTTTCAATTCTAAGTTGTTTGTGGGTGGTGATGTTTCTTTCAATTCGAAGTTGTTTGTCGGTGGTGATGTTTCATTCAATTCGAAGTTGTTTGTCGGTGGTGATGTTTCATTCAATTCGAAGTTGTTTGTTGGTGGTGATGCATCTTTCAATTCCAAGCTTTTTGTAGGAGGCGACGTTTCATTCAATTCCAAGCTTTTTGTTGGAGGCGACGTTTCATTCAATTCCAAGCTTTTTGTAGGAGGCGACGTTTCATTCAATTCCAAGCTTTTTGTAGGGGGCGATGTGTCATTCAATTCCAAGCTTTTTGTAAGAGGCGACGTGTCATTCAATTCCAAGCTTTTTGTAGGGGGCGATGTGTCACTCAATTCCAAGCTTTTTGTAGGAGGCGATGCATCTTTCAATTCCAAGCTTTTTGTAGGGGGCGATGTGTCATTCAATTCCAAGCTTTTTGTTGGAGGCGACGTTTCACTCAATTCCAAGCTTTTTGTAAAAGGCGATGTTTCATTCAATACAAAACTAAATGTTGTGGGCGATGTTTCGTTCAATTCCAATTTGTATGTGGCTCAAAAAACCGCCATTTTTGACCTGAGTGCGCAAAACGCGGATTTTACAGGAATTGTGCGTGCCAACACTTTCGATTCAAGACCTGGAACTTCTCTTCTGATTGGTGGAACCAATGCCGGAAATATAACCATACAAACTTCCACCGGTTCTACAAACGTTTTGACACTTGGCGATGCCGGGTCAAATGTGAGAATTTTAGGCAACTTAACTTTGCCCGGAAGTGTCACATCTACCAATATCAACAATCTTGAAATTAAAAACAAAACCATTTTACTCAATGATGAAGCAGTTGGAAACAATGTTTCAACCTTCTCTGGATTGCAAATTCGAGACGATAACATAGACAACAAAGGATACTTTTTAACCAATGGTCGTTCTGACGGGTTTTTGTTCAAAAGCAGTCAAAATGCAAATCGTGTCAATTTGGACGTGAGTGGATTACGACTCACGAATGGAATGACCCAAGGGTTTGTTGTATTGAAGGCAACTTCCCCGATCGATATCTCTGCTGACTACACAATTACAACCGGATTTGTGAATATTTCCGATATCCAACAGCTTGATGCCAGTTTGAACCGCCGGGTTGAGAGAACTTCGGCCACCACTGCAACCACCCAAGTAGTTGGGACAAACCTTTTGACAAACGGGTTGTATGTCGGCAAAACGGTTGATAGTTACATTGCGAATTCGCAAATGGATATTTTGGGCAATGCATTCATATCCAGACTTGGTTTAGGAACAAGTGCTGTAAATACGAACTATACGCTTGAAGTGAATAACAATGCGCGAATTGTTAATAATCTGGATGTGAGTAATTCTCTCACTGTGCAGAACAATATTAATTTGTACGGGATGATTGTTCAATGGTAGGGGAACCAAGGTTCCGCGCTTCGCTTCGCTTACCCGCCGCTTCGCTTACCCGCCGCTTCGCTTACCCGCCGCTTCGCTTACCCGCCGCTTCGCTTACCCGCCGCTTCGCTTACCCGCCGCTTCGCTTACCGCTTACCCCTATAACCCCTCCTTTATTTTTAAGCGGACCGCTTTGCTTTAATTTTATAAGTTTTCTGCACCAATTTGAAATCAATATCATATTTTTAAAGATAAATATGATAATCTACGTTCCATCATTATTTAATAAATATCTATTTTATAATATAAATGTCAGGATGGGGAACAAATGGAAATGCAAATCGGATTAAAGATACTTATATAAAAGGGTTTTTGGATATAAGTGGCGGTCCTTTGATTGTTCAAAAATCATCTAGCTTACAGGTAATGTCGCATGACAGCGACAATCCAGTGATCGAGTTCAAATCTGAATATTTTACGGTAAATACTACAAGTGCATTTGATGTTAGTTATTCTGCATTAGCAGCATTAGGGCTTCTTGGCATAAGTTTTGAAAACACTACTGAGGATCTCATTCTACGAACTAAATATATAACTAGTGGCGAAACTGGTGTGGATCCGAATAAAGTTTTTTTTACGAAGATTGGCAATGACGACGAAAAATCGGAATTGCAAGTGTATGGTCGTATAAAGGGACATTATGGGCTTGAAGTAGATGGCGACGTTTCGTTGAACAATAATCTTTTTGTTGCGGGGGATTCGTCAATGAATAACGATTTGTCAGTCGGTGGAAATTTGTATGTTGCGAAACGCAGTGTGTTTTCTTTGGATGTTTCTATGAATTCGAAGTTGTTTGTCGGTAATGATGTTTCATTTAATTCAAAATTGTTTGTGGGTGGTGATGTATCATTCAATTCAAAGTTGTTTGTGGGTGGTGATGTTTCATTCAATTCAAAACTGTTTGTTGGTAACGATGTTTCTATGAATTCAAAACTGTTTGTTGGTGGTGATGTATCATTCAATTCAAGACTCTTTGTTGGTAACGATGTTTCTATCAATTCAAAATTGTTTGTTGCACGTGATGTTTCATTCAATTCAAAACTGTTTGTGGGCGGTGATGTTTCATTCAATTCGAAGTTGTTTGTCGGTGGTGATGTTTCATTCAATTCAAAACTGTTTGTGGGCGGTGATGTTTCATTCAATTCAAAACTGTTTGTCGGTGGTGATGTTTCATTCAATTCGAAGTTGTTTGTCGGTGGTGATGTTTCATTCAATTCAAAACTCTTTGTTGCACGTGATGTTTCATTCAATTCGAAGTTGTTTGTTGGTGGTGACGTTTCATTCAATTCTAAGTTGTTTGTGGGCGGTGATGTTTCATTCAATTCGAAGTTGTTTGTCGGTGGTGATGTTTCATTCAATTCGAAGTTGTTTGTCGGTGGTGATGTTTCATTCAATTCCAAGCTTTTTGTAGGAGGCGATGTTTCATTCAATTCAAGACTGTTTGTGGGCAACGACGTTTCATTCAATTCTAAGTTGTTTGTGGGCAACGACGTTTCATTCAATTCTAAGTTGTTTGTGGGTAATGATGTTTCATTCAATTCTAAGTTGTTTGTGGGTAATGATGTTTCTTTCAATTCTAAGTTGTTTGTGGGTGGTGATGTTTCTTTCAATTCGAAGTTGTTTGTTGGTGGTGATGTTTCTTTCAATTCGAAGTTGTTTGTCGGTGGTGATGTTTCATTCAATTCGAAGTTGTTTGTTGGTGGTGATGTTTCATTCAATTCGAAGTTGTTTGTCGGTGGTGATGTTTCATTCAATTCTAAGTTGTTTGTGGGTGGTGATGTTTCATTCAATTCAAAGTTGTTTGTTGCACGTGACGTTTCATTCAATTCAAAGTTGTTTGTCGGTGGTGACGTTTCATTCAATTCAAAGTTGTTTGTCGGTGGTGATGTTTCATTCAATTCGAAGTTGTTTGTCGGTGGTGATGTTTCATTCAATTCAAAGTTGTTTGTCGGTGGTGATGTTTCATTCAATTCAAAGTTGTTTGTCGGTGGTGATGTTTCATTCAATTCAAAACTGTTTGTTGGTGGTGATGTTTCTTTCAATTCAAAACTGTTTGTTGGGGGGGATGTATCATTCAATTCGAAGTTGTTTGTTGGTGGTGATGTTTCTTTCAATTCAAAACTGTTTGTTGCACGTGATGTTTCATTCAATTCGAAGTTGTTTGTTGGTGGTGATGTATCATTCAATTCGAAGTTGTTTGTTGGTGGTGATGTATCATTCAATTCGAAGTTGTTTGTTGGTGGTGATGTATCATTCAATTCGAAGTTGTTTGTTGGGGGGGATGTATCATTCAATTCGAAGTTGTTTGTTGGTGGTGACGTTTCATTCAATTCAAAACTGTTTGTTGGTGGTGATGTTTCTTTCAATTCAAAACTGTTTGTTGCACGTGATGTTTCTTTCAATTCGAAGTTGTTTGTTGGGGGTGATGTATCATTCAATTCAAAGTTGTTTGTTGGCGATGACGTTTCATTCAATTCGAAGTTGTTTGTTGGGGGTGATGTATCATTCAATTCGAAGTTGTTTGTAGGCGATGACGTTTCATTCAATTCTAAGTTGTTTGTTGGGGGTGATGTTTCATTCAATTCTATGTTGTTTGTTGGGGGTGATGTATCATTCAATTCAAAGTTGTTTGTTGGCGATGACGTTTCATTCAATTCAAAGTTGTTTGTTGGCGATGACGTTTCATTCAATTCGAAGTTGTTTGTTGGGGGTGATGTATCATTCAATTCAAAGTTGTTTGTTGGCGATGACGTTTCATTCAATTCGAAGTTGTTTGTTGGGGGTGATGTATCATTCAATTCAAAGTTGTTTGTTGGTGGTGATGTATCATTCAATTCTAAGTTGTTTGTTGGTGGTGATGTTTCATTCAATTCAAGACTCTTTGTTGGACGTGATGTTTCATTCAATTCAAAATTGTTTGTCGGTAACGATGTTTCATTCAATTCAAGACTCTTTGTTGGACGTGATGTTTCATTCAATTCAAGACTCTTTGTTGGACGTGATGTTTCATTCAATTCAAAGTTGTTTGTTGGGGGTGACGTTTCATTCAATTCAAGACTCTTTGTTGGACGTGATGTTTCATTCAATTCGAAACTGTTTGTTGGTAATGACGTTTCATTCAATTCGAAACTGTTTGTTGGTAATGATTTGTCTTTGAACGGCAATTTCTATGTTGCGAAACGCTCGGTTTTCACATTGGACGTATCCATGCTTGGCAATTTAGATATTGGCTCGGGTTCATCATCGTTTGCTATCAACAAGGACATTTCATCTGCATTTGCACTGGACGTGAGTGGTGTAAGCCAATTCCGAGGTAACGTGGATGTGTCCGGTACATTTACTGTGAATGGCGCGCCGGTTTCAGGGGGTGGCACATTGACGGGCAACGTGCAGGTCGGGTCGAACAGCGGATTCGTCACCATCAATAAACCGCAGTTTTATGCGGACCCTTCTCTCACCATTTACTACAATTTTGATACGTCCATTAACGGAGGACTCGGAATAAAAAATAATGCTTCTGCAAGTACTTTGTATGATGGGACATTCAATATTACAGCCGGGTCAACCACGGGTATGATAGACACATCTCTTTTCTATAATGGAAAACAAAACAACACGTCATTGGCAAGTTTTGAAAATGACCCACAAAGTAATAATTTTGGAATACGTATTGGATCCGGAACTGTTCCTGTGTCATCAACAATGACATTTTCTTTTTGGCTGTATAAAAAAAGTCGTCCATCAAGCGCACAAGGAGATTTTGACCGTGTGTTTCATTTTACAGATTCAACATCACAATTCTCAACTGAAAATAATACAATTGCATTAGACATAAGTGCAGGTGGAAATATTTTTCCAGTAATTACAAAAGGTGGTGGTACGCCTGTTTCATTAATAACACCATCTTTACCAATCGTTCCATATGATTTATGCACAAGTGCATGGAACCACATTGTTTGGACCATTAATGGAACCAGATCAATCATATATATTAATGGTTCGAATTCACAAAATGATACCTTAAGTGAAAATATAACTTTGAACACTTCAACCCAACGCAATCGTGGTGCAATTGCATATACATATACAACTGGAACCGGAGCAACCCGCGACTTTTCTGGAAATTTGGACGATTTCCGTTACTACATGGACAAGGAATTAAGTTATCCCGAGATCTATCAGTTGTATAACAACAATTTTTACACATTGGATATCTGTGGCGGCTTTTTGGCGAATGGGCCTTCGGTCATCTACGAAGCCAGTGGGTCCGTTGCGAGTGCGAATTCTGGCACTTTGACATTGTTGCACGGCAACAACTCGGGGTCTTCGTCGATTATGTTCAAATCGCTCAATGATCCGCTGGATTATGCTTACATTCAGTATGATGAAAATTCGAGTAGAAGTAGTATTCAGTCTTATTTGAAGTATGATTTGAGTTCAAATGTACCCCCAACATTATCTGATACTGCGACCATTACTAACACCGGGACATATGGCACTGGTTCTAGTTTAGGTTTTACTGCAGGATTCAATCAATTTGCGTGGATTTCACCAACAACTTATTCTCTTGGATCAATTAACGGAGTTACACCTGCATTTTGCATATCCTTCAATCAAACCAATGTCTTGCGCGCAACGAATAATGTTCCTATTAATTTTTTAAGTTGTAGCACTGGAACGGGTACTAGTAGTTTTTCACTTTCGCTATGGATACGTCCAACCGGATTAACACTTGTTCAGACATATGTAAGATATTATATTGCACAGATGGTTGCATCCCCAACCAGTAATATACCGGTAGTTGAATTGTGGTTAGAAGCAAATACTAATGGAAATGACGGTAAAATGGTTGCAGTATTTAATAACAACCCAAATATAGGTGTTAAGTTTTCTTCACAAAAATTATCATTAAACCAATGGTATCACATAGCACTCGTGGTTGATTCAAAAACAGCACCACAAATATATGTAAATGGCATTCTAGGTACTGGTGGAGATAACACACCAGTGATAATCAACGATTTTGACAACCTATTTTTAGGAGCTTTATATAGTGATCGGGCTGGAACTAATCAACAAAATAAAGGATTTCGCGGTCAAATGGCGTTTGTGAATTATTACAACCAAGAATTAACTGCATCTGATATTACCTATTTGTATAATAATCCAACTAATTCAATCATCCGGGATCGTGGATTAATGACAATCGGTATCGAGAACAGTGAAAAAGGATATATAAATAATGACTGCATTGCATTGCTTGCAGGTCAAGGGTTTGTGGGTGTCAATACGAAGACACCGCAATATTCGCTGGATGTGAGCGGGCAAATGCGCATTTACGAAGGGGCAGGGACAATTGCATCCGCAACGAATGGTTCTTTGACGTTGGAACACGCAACCGCAGGTGGCACTTCTTCTCTTGTATTCAAGGGGTCAAATAGTAATTCTACAAAAGAGTATGCTTACGTGCAATATGAGGATAATAACACAATAACTTATATTCAATCTGTTTATAAATGGAATTTATCGCCAGGTGCAAACAATACGTACAATCCCAACGCCACTGTTGATACAAGTGTTGGGTCAGATTTATCAGCAACACTATTTGTAGGATCAGCATCAAGTGCATTTTTCTCTGTTGTAGCTCCATCCCCACCATCTACTTTCCCTTCAAATGCATATTGCATTTCATTCAATCAGACGAATCAAACCGGTACCGCACCGATAACAAATAGTATTAATTACTTACAGACTTCATATATTACATCTAGTAACAACATAACAATTTCTTTTTGGATAAGACCAAATATCAGTTGGGATACTACTAATATTGTTGGTGGTACTTATTATGCATATACCATTGCACATTTTACTAATAGTGCAAGTAGTGTTATCGATTTTTATATACGTGGTTATGATCAAAAATTGTTTGTATTAATTAATGGAAGTGGTGCGAATTTTAAATACACAAATTCATCAATATCCAATAATGTTTGGACACATGTTGCATTTACATATTCTGCATCACCTAACAATGGATATATATATATAAATGGCATAAGAGATGAATATACAGAAGGAACTGGTTACACAGCATTTGGAACATTAACCTATGATCTTCTTCTTCTTGGAATGAAATATGGTGAGAACAATGGGACTAATTATCGAAAAGGTTTTCGTGGATATATGAATTTTATAAATATTTTTAACCAAACATTGTCTGATAGTAATATTACCTATTTGTATAATAATCCAAGCTATGGTCAAACAACTGAAGGTGGTTTAATGACAATTGGTATTGAAAATGATAGTCCATATAATGACCGAATTACATTGTGGCCAAATAGTGGTACTGGATATGTTGGAATCAATACAAAGACACCCCAGGCTACGTTGGATATTAATGGAACACTTAATATTAATGGTAACATAACCAATAATAGCGGGGCAGTTGGAATTACGGGTGACACTGGTACGGTATTGACTTTGAAAAACACGTCTAATATTGGCGCGAAGAGTGAAGTAAATATTGATTTTTTGACACAAACAAGTAGTTTTAATATGGCTCGTATTTCAGTTTTTGATGCGACACCTAATATTAATGGAACGATTGGTGGCTTCACCTCAATAATGAAATTTTATCTTGCTGGTTACCTTCAATTTACAGAATATATGAGCCTTACTTATTTAGGTCTTAATGTAACTGGTATCACTATTGGCAAAGGAGGAGAACCTGGCAATCAAGACGGAAGACTTGCAATTGGTCAGAATGCACTTATGTCCGGTACTACTGCAGGTGGGTGGTCTAACACTGCAATTGGATCAAATACACTTACTGCTGTAGCAAATCAAAATAACACAGCAGTTGGATCAAATGCACTTCAAAACCACACTGGAAGCAATTGTACAGCAGTTGGTGCAGCTGCGCTTCAGACGAATACTACAGGATCATATAACACAGCAGTTGGATCACTTGCACTTTATACAAACAATGGAAATAATAACACAGCAGTTGGAGTAGAATCACTTCGCAAAAACACTAGTGGTCCTGATAATACAGCAGTTGGATTCACTGCACTTTGGACTAATACTACAGGATATTCAAATACAGCAGTTGGATCACTTGCACTTTATACAAACCTTGATGGAAATAATAACACAGCAGTTGGTACAGCTGCGCTTGAGACTAATGGTACTGGTACTAATAATACAGCAGTTGGATCAGTTGCACTTCGCGCAAACACTACTGGTAATAGTAATACAGCAGTTGGATCAGTTGCACTTAGATACAACACTACTGGTATTCAAAATACAGGAGTTGGTATAAACACACTTTATAGCAATACTACAGGATCAAATAACACAGCAGTTGGGACTAGCGCATTGTATAATTTAAACGGTCAAGTAAGTAATACAGCAGTTGGGCATGACGCAGGAGTTGGAGGTGTAGGTAATAATAATACATTTATTGGTGCAAACACTTACCAAACTGGGACTGGAACAAGTAATACATACCTTGGCCATTACGCTGGGGCAAATGGAAGTTATAATAATTCAACTGCGATTGGTACAGGTGCAATAATTACTGGAAGCAATCGAATCCAGTTGGGAAGAGATAGTGAAACTGTATTTTGTGGTAATAATTTAATGTTACAGGCTCCTGCAGATAATCATTGCTATATAAGGAACACATTTGCTAGCGCAAATTCATATTTATATTTGGGTGCAAATAACACAAATAGTGTGACTGTTACTAGTACTGGTATTGATATAACCGGTTATCTTACTGTGGCTGGTATCACTGTTGGTAGAGGCGCTGGAAATGTGTCAACAAATACGGTGGTTGGATATCAAGCGCTTGCAACAAGTGGCCCAGCAGAAAGTGTTGCGGTTGGATATCAGGCACTTAATAAAGCAAATACGAATACTGGTCAGAATGACGCATTTGGTTATCAGGCATTATATAATTGTACAACAGGTACAAATAATATTGCAATTGGATATAGTGCATTAAAATTTGTTACATCATCATTTCACAACACCGCAATTGGTAAGCATGCGGGTAATGGTGATACCGGTGCGCCTTACGTGCAGGAAGGAAACAATAATACATTTTTAGGTTCATATACTGGTATGACCGGTGGAAACTGGAGCAATTCAACTGCGGTTGGATCCAATGCAATTATTACAGCGTCCAATCAAGTACAACTGGGTCACGCTAGTTGCACGGCGCAAGCTACTGCATTCAATGCTACTTCCGATTACAGAGAGAAAGACAATGTTTTTGAATTGGACGAAACATTTACGGTGGATACATTGAGACCTGTGGTTTATGATTTCAAACCACTTGGGAAAAAACACATTGGGTTTATCGCCCACGAAGTCCAGGAGTTCTATCCATACTTGGTGTCCGGGGAAAAAGACGGACCACATAGTCAGACAATGAACTACAACGGGTTCATTGGTATTTTGACCAAGGAAATTAAGGTGCTGAAGAAGAAAGTTGCTGAACAAGAGGCAAGAATTGCTGAACAAGAAAGAAAAGCTGCGGATCAATACCAAAGAATCCAAGCCTTAGAGAAAATGATGTTAGATCTAATCAACAAATAATCAAAGCTAAAACATAGTTTAATAATTTTTAAAAATAAATTATTAAAAATAAAGGGGTAAGCGAAGCGGAACAAAAGTATTCAGCGACGCTTCGCTTACAGCTTACGCCTTTAAATCCCTCCTCTATAAAGGGAAAGGGTCGTAGGGCGTAAGCCGTAAGCGAAGCGTCGCTGAATAACCGTAGGTTAATAAGTTTACGCCCTATAGATTCAGGTTGAAAACCAAAGTTGTATCATCTGCAATATCGCTGTCATAGTGCATCGGTGTATTGATACACACTTTCTCTCGATTGTTCAGTGTGATGGCGCTTCTTACAGGTACTGTCCCCACTTTGGGGTTGGTTCCGATTCCAATGCCTTCTGTAAAGATGGTGTTTCCACCTACGGTGGGCCACCACGTTGTTCCGTCGTTGCTATAAATGAGGGTATTGGTCCCTTGACCCGCCGCGATCCAGCGCTTATCGTTCCATGCAATTTCGTTGCCTCTTGTCGAAAATGTCGCGGTGCCTTGACCTGTCCATGTTATCCCTAAGTCCGCCGATATCGCAATCGTGTTCGTCCCTTCGCCCACCGCTACCGTGACTTGTCCGTTCCAGAAAACGGAATTCGCACTGGTTACAAAGGGTTGAGACGCCGATGCGGTCCATGTTCCTGCGGGGTTGGATGCATATTGGATCTTGACGGATGTTGTCGATTTGCCCGCGATAATCCATTGTGTTCCGGCCCATTCTACATCATTGACGGCCAAGTCTAGCGGTTTATTCAGTCCTGTCCAGGAGAGGCCATCCGCCGAATAAGCGAGCGTATTGGTGGATCCTGCGCCTCCAGCGAGCCATGTATCGCCGTTCCAACCAATGGTGACACCCGATGCATCAAACACGGTTGTTCCGAGTCCCGACCAGTTGATTCCGTCCTGGGACGTGGCCAAAGTGTTCGTGCCTTCGCCTACCGCCACCCATCTTATACCATTCCATAAAACATGGTTCGCCTGAATTGAGAAGATGGTCGCACCAAGTCCGGTCCATGCCAATCCGTCATAACTGTAAGCCAGCGTATTGTTTCCTTTTCCGCACGCGATCCACATGCGACCGTTCCAGCCGACATAGTTGCCTTGATCTGTAAATAACGTGTTGCCCAGCGATTTATAGAAAATCCCGTCTTTCGAGAAAGCCATGGTATTGTTTCCACTTACGTCTCTGCCTACAGCAATGGTCGGCTGGTAAATGGTGAGTGCGCCTACATGCGGTTTGGTCCAAGATAATTGTTGGCCGGGGATGTTGCCTCCTACATTGGTCCAGTTGGTTCCATCATAACTGACGCGAATGCTATTGGCGGAGTTGTCCGTTTTGACCAAGTATCTGAGTCCGTCCCAGACCGCGCCCGTATGCCGGTAATTCTGGTTGGTTCCGCCCACGGGTGTCCAGGTGGTTCCATCCGACGATTTCAGAAGAGCTTCGACGGAAGTGGAGTCCGGGTATGTTCCAATAATGAATGTGGAGGCCGTTTCGTCGGCAACAATGGACTGTACTTGGCCGTAAGACCCGATTAAGCGGGTGACCCAGGTGATTCCGTCCTGGCTGACTGCGATTTTGGTGGTTGAATCATCATTGACCGCCGCCATGAAATAGTTGTTCAACCATCGGACCGGTCCGCCGCCCACTGCAGTGGATGCGAGCGACCACGTGAGTCCGTCACTGCTGTAAATGATTTGACTGGTTGTGGCGCCCGTTTGCACGGAGACACACCATCTGCTCAAGGAGGGGCTCCAGTCCATTCCTGTGACGTAATATCCGCTGGTCATGTAATTGGTTGCAACCGGTTTCCAATTGTACCCGTCGTAACTGAGGAGCAGGTGTCTGGACGTGGGTCCATGGCTGGTCCCGCCCATCAGCCAATGGGTTCCATTCCATTCCAGAGCTTTGACACCCGATGGGTCCGTGTTTGCCGTTGTTATTTTGAACGCCGACATTAAATCGTAAGCCACATAGGTGTTTCCATTCTCGCCTTGGGCAAAGACCGCGTATTTGCCGTTATACACCGCTACACTAATATTGTCCGAAAACATTTGGTTCCAGTTGATTCCTCCATTGAATGATACGTAGTTGCCCGAGATGACGCCATTCGATGTGAATCTCAGCGGATTGGGTAAAGCGGATGATGAGATAATGGCTTTGGTGGAAGAAAGACCCGCGCCCGTGGTGGTTTTCCAGTTCAATCCGTCCAAACTATACAGGATTGTTCCAGCGGCATTGGTTCCCGCAATAATGAATTTGTTGATGTGCCATGCAACTTTGTGAATGGACGTGGGCGAGGTGTTGGGTAACCGGGTTACGCCTAATCCGGTCCAGGTTGCACCAAAATCGTCACTGTAAGCGATGGTATTTCCTGATCCATTTCCAACCGCTACGGTTCGTCCGCCATTGTATGCTAGGCCGGTGACACGCGTATTGATGGGACTGGTTACCACCGTGAATGCAGTGGCCAAATCATTGGTGGAGAACGCAATGTAACCTGCACCGGCTGTTGTGTTTCCGGCGATGATCCATTGGCATCCATTCCACAAAATATCGTAGATGGAATTGGCGGACGTATCAATGCCGACCCATCCAGAAGTGCCCGTAACACTTCGTGCCAAATTGTGAGTTGGGCCATTGCTGGCACCCGCCAGCCAGTATTGACCGTTGTACTCGATTGCTTGACCTTGGACGGTCGCCGTGCTTCCTCCAAACATGGTGTTCCCCAATCCCGTCCAGTGCAGACCGCCCAAACTGTAGGCCATGGAATTGCCGTTGGTGGCGCTTCCTGTAGCTAGAAACATGGATGCACCTCTAGGGCCGTATCCGCCCCATTTGACTTTGTTGCAGGTTGTGATCGTATTTCCACCGGAGTACCATGTGGTGCCATTGTCACTGTAAGCGAACGAATATGATACATTGGAACCGCCGGCCACATACAGGGTTCCATTGTATTCCAGTGTATTGATGGTTGTGAGAGGGATGTTGGTTGCGGACTGGTACCAATTGATTCCATTGTTGCTGAATGTGAGCGAATTTCCGCCCACAATGAAACGGGGATTCACGTTTTTGCCCACTGTGTAAATCGTGGTCATCGACGTGTATCCGCTGGTTCTGGCGGAATAGGACGCGGCGTCGTCGTGGATATAAGATTTAGTGGTGACTGTTCTTGAGTACAAATTGTTGGTGGGGTCGTGGCGGTCGCTGATTTCGAATGTGGAAACGGGAAAGGTTACTAAGTCGGTGGTGAAGGTGAGGGGCGGGCCTTGAACACCTGTGGGGCCGGTTTGGCCGGTGGGTCCGATGGGACCGGTGATGCCAGTAGGTCCGGTATTACCAGTATCACCTTGCGGGCCGATTCCGGTGGCACCCGTTTGGCCGGTTGGACCAGTTTGTCCGACGGGGCCGGTGGGGCCTGTGGGGCCTGTGTCTCCTGTTGTGCCTGCGTTGCCGGTGGGGCCCGTTGTTCCTGTAGTGCCAGTTGAGCCGGTTGAACTTGGACCGGTGGATCCAGTGTTACCAGTAGGTCCGGTTCTGCCGGTGGGGCCGGTTGTGCCCGTTGTTCCGGTTGTTCCTGTGGGACCAGTTGTCCCCGTGTTGCCAGTAGGCCCCGTTTGGCCGGTTTGGCCCGTTTGGCCGGTGTCTCCGATTGTGCCAGGTCCGGTTGAGCCGGTTGAGCCAGTTCGACCGGTTGTGCCCGTTTCGCCGGTTGTTCCTGGAATTCCGGTGGGTCCATCCAGACCCGTTGCACCTGTTTCACCAGTGGGACCTGTATGGCCGGTGGGACCCCTTTCTCCAGTATGGCCAGTTGTTCCCGTGGGTCCGGTTGCGCCCGTTGCGCCGGTGGTTCCTGTTGCGCCGGTATCGCCGGTTGGGCCGGTTGTTCCTGTTTGACCTGTTTTACCTGTTTGGCCGGTTGAACCGGTTGTTCCTGTGTCTCCAGTTGTGCCAGTTGCGCCCGTTTGTCCAGTTTGACCTGTTTGACCCGTTGCGCCTGTTGTGCCTGTGTTGCCGGTATCACCGGTGGTTCCTGTTTGACCCGTTTGACCTGTTTGACCGGTACGTCCTGTTTGGCCGGTTGCGCCGGTGTTTCCCGTTGTTCCAGTGGTTCCAGTTGCACCGGTTGAACCGGTTGGGCCCGTTTGACCCGTGTTTCCGGTTGAGCCAGTGAATCCAGTATATCCGGTTGCGCCCGTTGCGCCGGTTGGACCCGTAAATCCAACTGCGCCCGTGGGTCCTGTATAACCAATTGAACCTGCAGGACCAGTGGGACCGGTAATACCCGTGGAACCCGTTGTGCCGGTGTCGCCAGTGTCGCCGGTTGTGCCGGTTGTGCCTGTTTGACCCGTTTGGCCGGTGGTTCCTGTTTGACCGGTGGTTCCAGTTTGACCCGTTTGGCCGGTTTGACCGGTTTGGCCCGTTTGG
>Ga0247722_10000197_pt1 | contig 38567 bp, 22 predicted proteins | sample MSEWelMarce3H_FC_FD_189094 | JGI IMG/M metagenome (GOLD analysis project Ga0247722, IMG submission 189094) | Subsurface sediment microbial communities from gas well in West Virginia, United States - MSEEL Well Study Marcellus 3H_FC | ecosystem: Environmental > Terrestrial > Deep subsurface >... | reverse complement strand
TGGTAATACAAATTCCATTTACAAGACAGTTCGTGTGCACTGGTTGTTTCCATTCTGTTATAATTTATAATATATTTTTTATATTTGTTTTGAATATATTATAAATTTTAGTTCAATTTTTCGTTAACCATCTCCATATTAATTTGTGTCGGTATCTAATTTTGTATTTTCATCGTCATTTACAAATGAATTGGAATTGGTACTAACAAAAGCATTTGCATCTATATCCGCATCTCCTACATTAGTATCCACTTTGAGCGGCTTATTTACAACCGAACGTACTTCGTACCCAGTCTTCAACCGATCATTAAAATAGATGTACTGCGAAGAATTCAACACGTGTTTTTGAATATTAAAATCCATCAAATGCACCTCGTACGTCTCATCAAAGACGTAATCGCTCGGGTTATACTGATACGAAAGCATCCGGTAAACAAAGGTCTTGCTTAAAACTTCGTTGCCGTTTCTGATATAGGCGATGTCCAAATTGAGCTTGACCGGATTTTTCATCGCCTTATTGAAATACATAATGTTGAGGAACCGCGTATTGTTCAGATTCGGGAATTCCGAAAATTTCTCCTTAATCAATCCAGGAACCTTTATCACGGATAATCGGTAATTCTCGCATTTTCGTATGAAAAGAGTTTCGCCGAGAGTTTCGCCAAGCTCTCCCTGAGACATCGTGTCAAAATCTTCTTCAGACCCGCACTTGTATTGCTCAATCAACTTAGGTTTTAACAGATTCATATTGACCATCGTAATGCAGTTCCACGTCTCCAAATTGGGCTCAACCAATTGATTCCGAATTACAAAAAGTTGGCTTAACCCATACGGTTTCAACTTCTCTTCAACCAGAACAAAAAGGTAGTTGTATGCCCAAAAAAGTGCAAATAAAAAATTAACGATTTTGATTTCGGCCTGTTTATAAATTGAGTCCATTTTAGAGTAATATGCGGTTTTGTTTTTATATTTATTAGATTTAACTATTACGATTTTACATATAATAGCGTATAAACCCAATTATCCAAAATGCAGTAAGCCCGTAGATAAGAAAATAATAAATCTGCATATCATTCTGAATTTTAATGCTTAAATTTGCTAATTGTTTTTTTACAAATGGAAATTCATAATTATTTCCTGGCGGAGGTGTTTTACCATCTAAATAATATTCTAAATCGGTTAATATACATCGGTTATCATTTATTTGCCATTGAAAATATACACCCGGCCATACTAATAAAAAGTAAAATAAAAAATTAGCTGGGAATAAAAAGCCAACCACCATAAATAAAGCAATTAAAATATGAGTAAAAATTACAATTTTTTTTAATATTTGTCTAATGAATTCCATTATATATTATCTAAACAATATTTGTTTTATACTGGAGACTTATTGGCAATTTATGTGTGCAATGGTGTTATTTATTTCAAAATTGTATTTGTCTTTTTATTTCTTCTTTTTGCCTTTCATTTTTTTGGACTTTTTAAAGTTCTTGGTTCGTTTGGTTCCTTTTTTCGTTTTTTTTCCACCTCTGAACAAACTACTAAAAAATCCTTTGTTTGGAGGAGGTTGGATAACCGGAGTAGTAGTATCTTGGACCGGATTCGTGTCTTGGACTGGATTCGTGTCTTGCACCGGATTCGTGTCTTGGACCGGATTCGTGTTTTTTTTAAATTTATTAGCAATACTAGCACGTAAATTAGAACTTTTAAATTTAATCTGTTCCCAAGTATTAAGACAATTAAATTCTTGCTCTAGTGCTCGTATTACATCTTTATATTCTAGTAGTATGCAATTCCTCCCATCCAAATCAAAAGTACCACCTGTGCCAGTGCCGTTTATATGACAACCTTCGCTGTTATCCCAACTATAACTCCTGATACGTTCTTTCATATAAAACCAGTCTTCTTTACTAATAGCAAAATCATCAGGAGTGCAAGGCTGAATTTGTCCATTAATAATAGTACGTTTGCTGATAATATAATAGTTGGATTCTTGTTTTAGATTAGACTTTCTAATAGTAAAATTTATCAGAAGATTTTTAAAATTGCGATATTTTTTGTCTCTATCCTGTTCGGTTTTTATTTTTTCCCATTCTACTTTTACATAATTAAAATATTCTTCGTTACCATTTTCTATTAGATTCTTAAATATTTTTTGTTCGGCTATTTGTTTGTCTTTAATTATTTTTCGGGCTTCTTCTTCTTCTTTATATTGTGCTTCTCTTTTTTGTCTTTCTACTTCTATTTCAGCTTGGATTGCTATCTCTTTATTATAGATTTCATCCGTTATTTCATAAGGATTCTCTTGTGTATATCCTTCTATTTCTTCTGTAATGTTATTGTCAAGATTATTCGCAATTTTGCTGCCTTGTTTATCCATTATTATTCTAGCAATGTTGATGTTCTTTTCATCTGGATTTTCATAATTCCAGTATACAATAAAATTTCGTTCTGGTAAATATTTACCATACTCTTCACCATTGTATATTGTTGGTTTTTCTTCTTTTCTATAATAGTTATATCTATTCATTATACATATAAATATATATTTTTTCCTAAACAAAAATCTTTTTGTAAGCAGCGAGAACGTTCTTCTTCTGTTCTGCATAATCCACAATTGGTTCTCTACATTCGCCAATCCATTGTTTGATGTAAACGCAATCGTGGCGAAATCCACGGTTCTTTGGAATACAATTATTCAAGTGTGTAAATGTGTATAAGAAGATTGAATAAGTATTTATATAAATGCCATTCAGTATTATTGTGGGCGCACACTCTACGAATAAAGCGATTGGGTCCGCTGGTAAAATCCCCTGGAAATGCCGGGCAGATATGAAATTCTTCAAGGAAATCACGACACAAGTGAGCGATCCAACCAAAAAGAATGCGGTCATTATGGGGCGAAAAACATTTGAATCTTTGCCGGCGCCATTGCCAAACCGCGTAAACGTGGTTCTCTCTAACAAATTATGTAAAGGGGGTTTTTTCAATGATTTTGATACCGCGATTGAGACATTAGAACAAGATCCAACCATTGAAACCATTTTTGTCATTGGTGGAGAGATGATCTACAAAATTGCAATTGATCATCCAAAATGTGAAAAAATATACTTAAATGAGGTTCACGTGGTATGCGATTTGTCCGGTGCAGATGCGTTTTTTCCGGAAATTGACAAAACCAAATATGAATTGGCCAAAACCACTATACTTGACCTAACCGTGACAAGTTTTGTTTTTCAAAAGAAACCTACGGTTATTCACCAATGCTTACGTCTTTGAACCTTCCCTTATTAAGAATGTCATATGACGTAACTAAAGCAAAGCTTTACTAAATACGTAATTTTTAAAAAATTCTCTGCAATATAGTATAATTATTGGATGAATAAGTTCTCGTTAATTAGTGAAAATAATTTGCTAAGGGGTTGTTGTTTGTATGTTTAGTATTAAGCTTCTATTTTTTCATAAATACCCTATTTTTGGGTAAACAAAGTCATTACAATATTTTCACGGCGTGGCAATTTCCGATGTTATTAGCAATATTCATAGATGTGGTTTATACCAATTAAGGTTGTGTAAAAATATCTCTATTTAATATATAATGTCAGGAATTATAAGAACAATATTAAGTCCCGATGCACGCAAAAACGCGAGACAAAAAGCCTACATTGAATCCGACGGTGTTAAATACGGTTTTTTTGGACCGGTTAGAAACTTTGCATCAAGTGTACAGGCAAACACACGCTTGCTAGAAGAATACTCACCAAGTAATTTATCACACACGTATAGAAATCCTTTGGGTAAAGGTCGCAAGAAGAGAACCCAGAAACGTAGGAAGTCTTATCGGAAGAAATAATTATTTATGCGTCCAAAATATAACAGCAACTTGTTATGCACGAAAATGTTTTAATAATTAGAATGCGAACATGCACACAGTCATATAAGGTAGACATTTATATAATAACTATTATATAAATTTCAAGAATTAATTACGAAGGTCTCTATGGCTAAAAATGACGGATAAGCCTTGGCGACGGATAAACCTTGGCGACGGATAAGCCTTGGCGACGGATAAGTCTTGGCGACGGACAAGCCTTGGCGACAAATAAAGAAAAGGAAAAGTATAAGCAAAGCAAAAAAGAAAGGAGGGGGTCTAAAAGAAGCTTTGCTTCTCTGAAAACCTTGGCTCCCCTAAGGGAAGGTTCAAAAGGAAACCGTAGGTTTCCTTTATTTGTACCCGATGATCATTGTAATACCCACAAAATTAATAATCTCTCCATTCACAGCAACCGAGTTTGTCGTTACATTTGTTTTGGTGGTTCTTGAGACCGAGTATGTATTATTATCTCCTCTTGCTATTTTTATAAAGTTGCCGGCAAATGTTCCAACGCCATTCAACTGAACACAGTTTCCAACTTCAAGAATTGAACATAAAAATCCAAGTGTACTATCGCTTGGAATCGTGTTTATAACAAGCGGTGTTTCAACGGTTGTTCCAGTTGGTCTAACCAGTTTTATATTTTTTAACTTAGATTTGTTAAATGCAAGAGGCACGTATAATAAGGTTGTTGGAACACTAATTGTTGTTGCCATTGGAAACATATTGCGCAATGCATTTACCACCATATTTTGATTCGCTTGTTTTTCAGCAATTGTTCCCAAGGTGGGGTTGAATTTCGCAATGTTGGTAGGATTTGAAACCGATGCAGGAAGAACCACATTTAAACTGGGGACAAAAGTTGCAGGAATTGCTGCTGCCACTTCGGATGATTTTACAAACACAAACGAACTTGGCGCAACATTTTGTGCAGAAATAGAAAACTGGGTCATTAACAATGCCGAATTATACACAGAATCCGAAGACAACGCAGCACGAATTGTAACAATTCCGGAATCTACTAATGTAACCACATTTCCACTTACAGTTGCTTTGGTTAAATCCGAGGAACTATATGTCCAGGTTCCTGTGTTGTTAATGGGTTTGGTTGGGTCCTCAATCGTGTATGACACATTACTTAGCGATTTGTTTGTTATTTGTAGCGGGCCAAGTTGAGGGGTTGGCAAATTCACTACCAATGATGTAGAAATGGTTTGAGATGTAAAATTGGCAGTGGCTGCTTGAGTCGCAGTAATGGTTGAATTGCCGATCCCAATAATGGTGACCATATTTCCAGTAATGGTTGCAACCGCTTCATTTGAACTAGTGTAAGTGAAAGCACCATTGCTGTTAGTTGTCGGAGGAACAATAGCAAAAGGAGCAGTTCCAATTGTTTTTGTGGGGATAGAAAAATTGATTAGAACTGTTTGTTTCTTAGTTACTGTGATAGTACCAGTAACTGTTTTAGGTCCGTAACTTTTCGTAGCGGCTTGAGTAGCAGTGATGGTTGCGGTTCCCGCACCAAAAACGGTCACAACGTCTTTTGCAATTTTTACAACCGTTATATCCGAGCTGGTGAACACGAAAGGACTGATACTATTTGATTTCGGAGCAATAAGCTTGAATGTTTTGTCGCCAACTATTTTTGTCGCAGGAACAATGAAAGCCGTAGATAAGGTGGGCGACATTTGATTCACAACAAATGGTGCAGTAACTGTTTCACCAATGTAGTTCGCGGACATTGCTTGTGATGCAGTAATCACGGCAGTGCCGATTGATTTAATTGAAACTATATTTTTAAAAACAGTAGCCACTTTGATATTAGAGCTTGTATACGTGAATTCACCTGTGCTGGGTGAAGTAGGATTTATAATTGAAAAATCACCCATTCCAATTTCCTTTACTGGCATAACAAAGTTTGTTATTCCGGGCGTACCTTTATTCACTATCATCAATGTGGTTATTCTTGCAGATGTGTAATTTTCAGTACTTGCCTGAATTGCAGTAACAGTTATTGAACCGGCTCCAACAATGGTCATCATATTTCCGGCAATGGTTGCAATTGCGGTATTTGAACTGGTGTATGTGAACGCACCATCACCGTTGGTAGTTGGCGGGACAATCTCAAAAGGTGCGTTTCCAACTGCTTTTGTTGGCATATTGAAGTTGGATAGAACGGTTGTTAATGCACTTACTCGGAATAATGCGGTAATTGTTGCGGATGTGTAATTTGTTGTGCCCGACTGAACTGCAGTAATGGTTGAAACGCCGCCTCCAACAATGGTTACAACATCCCCGACAATGGTTGCTACCGCTAAGTTTGAACTGGTATAAGTGATAGCACCATTGCTATTTGTAGTCGGAGGAATTAAACTGAAAGCCGCGTTTCCAACTGCATTTGATGCAACAGCGAAATCAGTTAGCACAGTTGTTATTTTATTTACAGTGAAGGTAGCAGTAACTGAACCAGACAAATATTTGTCAGTGATTGCTTGGCTAGCAGTAATGGTTGCAGTGCCGGCTCCAACAATGGTGACGACATCTCCATCAATGGTGGCAACATCCGTGTTGGAACTGGTATAAGTGAATGCACCATCACTCATAGACTGTGGAGCAACTAAACTAAAAGGAGCACTTCCACCTATTTTTGTAGGGACAGAGAAATTGGTTAGAACCGATGTTCCCAAATTTACAGTAAGGGTTGTAGTAATGGTTCCAGATATGAAGCTGACTGTGCTTGCTTGAACTGCCGTAATGGTTGCGCTGCCAACACCAACAATGGTTACTACATCCTTAGCAATGGTTGCAACTGTTATGTCAGAACTAGTGTATGTGAAAGCACCTGCAGTGTTGGTTGACGTAGGAGGAGTCAATTTGAAAGCCGCGTTTCCAAATACTTTGTCAGGAATAGTGAAGTTTGTGATTGTGGGTGCTGTTTTGCTCACTACAAGGGGCGCAGTAATGATTGAAGATGTACTATTCGGTGTGCTTGCTTGAACTGCAGTAATGGTGCAAGTACCAACTCCAACCACGGTTACAACATCCGCTGCAACAGTCGCGACCAATGCGTTAGAACTGGTATATGTGAAAGCACCAGCACTGTTGGTTGTTGGAGCAACTAAGCTAAAAGACGCGTCTCCAACTATTTTGGCGGGGACATAAAAATCGCTTAGCACCGTTGTTATCAGATTTACATTGAATAATGTAGTAGCTTTGGCAGATGTGTAGTCGTCAGTGGCGACTTGAGTTGCAGTAATTATAGAACTGCCTAATCCAACAATGGTTATAACATCATTATCAATGGTAGCAACTGTTAAATCGGAACTGGTATAAGTGATTTCGCCATTACTTGCAGTGGTAGGACGAGCAATTGAAAATTCACCCTCTCCAATTATTTTTGCGGGGATAACAAAATTGGTTAAAACAGTTCTTATCGGGTCCACAGTAAACAATGCAGTAGTTGTTCCAACTCCATAACTGTTTGTGCTTGCCTGAACCGCAGTAATGATTGCATTTCCAGCTCCAACAATGGTTACAACATCATCATCAATTGTAGCAACCGTTATATCGGAACTGGTGTAAGTGAACTCACCATCACTATTGGTTGTAGGAGGAACAATCGTGAAAGCCGCACCTCCAAATGTTTTTGTGGCTACGGCAAAATTGGTGAGAACTGTGGGTATCAGATTTACTTGCAAGGTAGATGTAATTGTTCCCAACGCGTAATTAGTACTACTGGATTGTCTGGCGGTAATCGTTGAACTGCCTCTTCCAACGATGGTTACAACATCCCCTGCAATCGTAGCAACCGTTAGATCAGAACTGGTATAGGTGAATGCGCCATTACTGTTTGAAGTCGGAGGAACTAGTGTGAAGGTCGCGTCTCCGACTAATTTTGTAGGGACAGAGAAGTTGGTTAAAACAGGTGTTCCATGTCCTACTGTGAATAAAGAAGTAATTGTTCCTCCTTCATAATTGACTGTATTTGCTTGAACCGCAGTAATGGTTGAAGTGCCAACGCCAACAATGGTTACAACATCTCTAACAATCGTAGCAACTGTTGGGTCAGAACTCGTGTATGTGAAAGCACCATTGCTCGCGGTTGTTGGCGGAGTCAAAGTGAATGGCGCGTTTCCAAATGCCTTTTCAGGGACAGAGAACCAACTCATTGAATTTGATGCTTTATTTACAATGAGAGATGCAGTAATCCTTGCAGTTGTGCTATTCTCTGTGCTTGCTTGAACTGCGTTAATTGTTACATTACCAGTTCCAACAATGGTGACAACATCCGCAGCAATAGTCGCAACTAATAAGTTTGAACTGGTATACGTGAATGCACCAGTACTATTGGTGGTTGGCGGAATCAAACTAAATGAAACGTCTCCAACCGTTTTTGTGGGGACAACAAAATTGGTTAGAACTGTTCTTATTAATTTTACTTGGAATAATGTACTAATTGTATCAGATATGTAATTGGCAGTGGTTTCCTGAAGTGCAGTAATCGTTGTATTACCTAATGCTAAAATAGTTACAATATCGCCGTCAACCGTTGCAACCGCAGGGTTGGAGCTTGTATAAGTGAAAGCACCATCACCATTTGTGGTTGGAGGAACCAGGGCGAAAGTCTCATCTCCAATTATTTTTGTGGGGACAGAAAAATCGGACAATTCGGTTTTTATTTGATTTACCCTGAATAATGCAGTGATTGATTCGGAGCCATAACTGGCTGTGCTTAATTGCACTGCCGTAATGGTTGCCGAACCACCTCCAACAATGGTTACCGTGCTCCCGTCAATTGTCGCAACATTCAGGTCGGAACTGGTATAAGTGAATAAACCGTCGCTGTTAGATGTTGGAGCAACCAAGTTGAAAGACGCATCTCCAAATGTTTTTGTACCAACAGAGAAATTGGTTAAAACCGTTGTTATACGATTTACTGTGAACAATGCCGTAGTTGACCCAGATAAAAAGTTGGTGGTGCTTGCTTGATTCGCAGTAATCGTTGAAGTGCCTCTTCCGACAATGGTTACAGTACTTCCATCAATGGTAGCAACCGATGTGTCCGAACTGGTATAGGTGAAAGCACCATCACTGTTGGATATCGGAGCAACTAAACTAAATGCTGCATCTCCGATTTTTTTTGTACCAACAGCAAAACTGGTTAATAATGGAGTTCCCTGACTTACTGTCAAGGTTGTGGTAATTGTTCCTGATAAAAAGTTCATGGTGCTTGATTGAACTGCGGTAATTGTGCAAGTGCCAATTCCAACAAGGGTTACAACGTCTCTCGCAATAGTTGCAATGGTTGGGTCAGAACTTGTATAAGTGAAAACACCAACGCCATTGGTTGTGGGAGGAGTCAATTTGAAGGCCGCGCTTCCAAAATCTTTTGTTAAAACAGGGAAATTGGTTAGAACAGGTGAGGTTTTACCTACCACGAGGGATGTATTAATTACTGCAAACGTACTATTAAAGGTGCTTGCCTGAGTTGCAATAATTGTGCAAGTACCGGTTCCAACCAATGTTACAACATCGCCTGCAATTGTAGCCACCAATAAGTCTGAACTGGTATAAGTGAAAGCACCAGTACTGTTGGATGTTGGTGGAACCAAAGAGAATGACACATCTCCAAGGGTTTTTGCAGAGACAGAGAAATTGGATAAAGCAGTTGTTATCAGATTTACTGCAAGGGTTGAAGTAATTGTCCTAGATGTGTAATTGGTTGTGCTTGCCTGAACTGCAGAAATGGTTGAACTGCCTAATCCTACAACAGTTACGACATCGTCAACAATAGTTGCAACTGCAGGGTTTGAACTGGTATAAGTGAAAGCGCCATCACTGTTAGATGTAGGAGGAACCAAAGAGAAATCCGCGTCTCCCGGTATTTTCGCGGGAACAGAGAAGTTGGTTAAAACGGTTGTTAACGGATTTACTTGGAATACTACAGTAATTGTAGCAGATGCGTAACTTGATGTCATTGCCTGAACTGCAGTAATGGTTGTATTTCCGGCTCCAACAATAGTTACAACATCCTCCGCAATAGTAGCAACGGATGTATTAGAACTGGTATAAGTCATTAAACCATTGCTGTTGGAAGATGGCGGAGTTATTACGAAAGTCGCATTTCCAAATGTTTTTTGGGGGACAGAGAAATTGGTTAGAATGGGTGACATCCGATTTACAGTGAAAGACGCAGTAATTGTCCCAGATGAAAAGTTGGTTGTACTTGCTTGTGTAGCAGTAATGGTTGTAGTGCCACCTCCAACAATGGTTACCGTACTTCCATCAATGGTAGCAACGGATAAATCCGAACTGGTATAAGTGAAAGCACCATCACTGTTGGTTCTTGGAGCTACGATTGAGAAAGCCGCGTCTCCCGCTGTTTTTGTACCAACAACAAAGTTGGATAAAGTGGGTGTTCCCTGAATTACTGTCATGGTTGTAGTAATTGATCCAGATACAAAATTAGCAGTGCCGGCTTGAGTAGCGGTAATGGTTGCTGTGCCAACTCCAACAATGGTTACTGTACTCCCAACAATTGTAGCCACCAATGCGTTTGAGCTGGTATAAGTGAAAGCGCCCGTATTATTATTGGTTGTAGGACGAGTAATTATGAAAGCAGAATTTCCAATTGTTTTTGTTGAAATAGATAAGTTCGTAATTGTAGGTGAGCTTTTACTTATAACAAGGGGTACACTAATTATTCCAGATATGTAACTGGTGGTTATGGCTTGAATTGCATTAATTGTGCAGCTTCCTGCCCCAACAATGGTTACAACATTTCCGGAAACACTAGCAACAAATGGATTAGAGCTTGTATAAGTAAAACCGCCACTACTGTTGGATGACGGAGGAGTCAAGTTGAAAGATGCATCTGTAAATGTTTTTTCGGGCATAACAAAATTGGTTATTGTTGGTGTTGCCCTATTTACAGTTAATACAGCAGTAATTGTTTCTTCTGTAAAATTGTTACTGCCGGTTTGAACCGCACTAATGGTTGAAGTACCACCCCCAACAATTGTCACCATATTTCCATCAATTGTAGCAACTGATGTGTCAGAGCTTGTATAAGTGAATGCACCCGCGCGGTTACTGGATGGATTTACCAAACTGAAAGCCGCGTTTCCAAATGTTTTTTGGGGCACAGTGAAATTGGTCAAAACTGTTGTTAATGGATCTACTTGGAGCGTTTCAGTAATTGTTGCAGAATCGTAATTGTACCAGCTTGCTTGAGTAGCAGTAATGGATGCTGTGCCGGCTGCAACAATGGTTATCATATCCCCGGCAATTGTGGCAACGGATGTGTCAGAACTGGTATAAGTAATTGCACCACTGCTATTGGATGAAGTTTGGATTTTGAATGGGATGTCGTTGAATTTTTTTACAGAGAAAGGTATCATGCTTAGAACAGTTCCTGACAAAGATACTTCAAGCGTATATGAACTTGTTTCTGAAAAATAAGTTGCAGTGCTTGCTTGAACCGCAGTAATTGTTGAAGTGCCAACTGCTACAATCCGAACCCGATTTCCAGTAACTGTTGCAACGGATGTATCCGAACTTGTATATGTGATTGCACCATCACTGCCAGTTGTGGGAGTGATTAAGAAAGTGGGATTTCCAAGATTTTTGGGAGGGATAGAAAAGGTGAGCCCGGGAGTTCCTTTAATTACTGTAAGGGTTGCACTAATTGTACCAGTTATGTAATCCGCAGTTTCTGCTTGAACCGCAGTAATTGTTGTAGTACCTAATGCTACCATCGTTACAAGACCATTCACAATTGTTGCTACGGATGGATTAGAACTTGTATAAGTGAAACTACCAGTACTGTTGGATGTTGGAGGGGCAATGGTGTAAGGCGCATCAACAATTGCTTTTGGGGGGATAGAAAATGCCAATGTTGGTGTGACATTATTTACTTGGAACACTGCAGTAGTTGTTGCTGCTAAATAATTGTCCGTAGCATCTTGATTCACAGTAATGGTTGAAAAGCCAATTCCAACAATGGTTATCGTAGTTCCAGAAATTGTGGCAACCTCCTCGTTAGAACTTGTATAAGTTAAGGAACCATCGCTGTTACTTGTTGGAGGAGTGATTGAGAAAGGTGCATTTCTGATTACTTTTATGGGGACCAAAAAATTGGTTAGAACGGTGGTTGCCTTATTTATGGTAAGGGTTGTATCAACGGTTCCCTCTAAATAATTCGTATTGGTTGCTTGGTTCACAGTAATGGTGGAACTGCCTGCTCCAACAATGGTAATTGTATTTCCAGAAACAGTTGCAACTGCCGTGTTAGAACTTGTATAAGTGATTTCACCATTACTGTTGGTTGTAGGGGCAATTATATTGAAAGACGCATCTCCATATGTTTTTGTACCAACTGCAAAATTGGATAGAACAGTTGTTGCCTTACTTACATCAAGGGTTGCATTAGTTGTTCCAGCTAAATAATTTGTAGTGCTTGCTTGATTCGCAGTAATGATGGAACTGCCAGCTCCGACAATGGTGACTGTATTATTCGTAACTGTCGCAACTTCTGTATTAGAACTAGTATAAGTGATTAAACCAGGACTGTTGGTAGTAGGAGCAACCAAATTGAAAGATGCATCTTCATATGTTTTTGCAGGGACAGAAAAGTCACTTAGAACGGTTGTTATTTGATTAACTTGAAAGTTCACAGTAGTTGTTCCAGACAAATAATTTGTTGTAGTTTCTTGAGTAGCAGTAATGATGGAACTACCAACTCCAACAATGGTGATTGTATTATTAGTAATTGTCGCAACCGCTAAATTGGAACTTGTGTAAGTGAATGCACCTGGGCTGTTGGTTGTTGGATCAGTTATTGTGAAAGACTCATCTCCAACTATTTTTTCGGGAACATAAAAATCGGTGATTACGGGTGGTGCTTTGCCGACTGTAAGAGTTGTAGCAATTGAATTTGCTAAGTATTGAAAAGTGTTAGGTTGATTCGCAGTAATGGTTGCACTTCCGGGTCCAACAATGGTGATTGTACTTCCAGAGACGGTAGCCACGGTTGCGTCCGAGCTTGTATAAGTTAATATACCATTGCTATTGGTTGTTGGAGGGATTATCTCAAAAGGCTCGTCTCCATATATTTTTGCAGGAACTGCAAAATCGCTTAGAACGGTGGTTGCTTTAATTACTACAAGGGTTGAACCAATTTCTTTAGCTTCGTAATCGGTTGTCTCTTCTTGGTAGGCACTAATGAGTGTAGTACCACCACTAAGAATGGTGATTGTTCTTCCTACAACTGTAGCTACATAAGGATTAGTAGTTCTATATCGGATTGAACCATTACTGTTGGTTGTAGGAGGTATTATATCAAAAGGGGCGTCTCCATATGTTTTTGAAGGAACTGAAAAATCGCTCATTACTGTCTTTAAACGTATAACAAGGGAACTACTAATTGAATCAGATAAATAATTAGCAGTGCTTTGTTGATTTGCAGTAATTATGGTTGTGCCTTTTCCAAGAATGGTAACAACATCCCCTTCAATTGTTGCGATTGATGTATCCGAGCTTGTATATGTGTATAAGCCAGTACTGGTGCCGGATGGAGGTGACATTATAAAGGACACATCTTCAACAAGTTTTGGCGGAATATAAAAATGATAAAAGGTGGGTTGTGATTGGCTTACCGTAATTGGTGCTGTAATTGTGTTAGTCAAAAAATTAACACTGCTTTCTTGAGTTGCGGTAATGGTTGCAGTGCCAGCTCCGACAATGGTTATCATATTTTCAGCAACGGTAACCACTGATGTATCGGAACTTGTATATGTGAAAGCACCTGGACTGTTCGTAATAGGAGGAGTTATAGCGAAAGGGAAATCAACATATGTTTTTGGGGGTAAAGAAAAATCAGTTAGAACAGGAGTTGCCTGACTTACTACAAGGGGCGCAGTAATTGTTCCAGATATGTAATTAATGGTTAATGATTGGTCGGCGGTAATGGTTGCACTGCCTGCTCCAACAACAATTATAGAACTTCCTTCAATTATAGCAACATCTGTATTAGAACTGGTATAAGTGAAATCGCCGTCGCTGTCTGTTGTGGGAGGAGTAATTGTAAAAGAGTCATCTCCAAATGTTTTTGCGGGAACAGAAAAATTGGTTATTGTGGGTATTAGACGTACAATAAATGTATCCGTAATTGAGCCAGATAAAAAATTGGTTGTACTCTCTTGAGTAGCAGTAATGGTTGAAATGCCATTTCCAACAATGGTAACAACATTTCCGTCAATTGTGGCGACGGATGTGTTAGAGCTTGTATACGTGTATAACCCAGTGCTATTGGATGTTGGATCCACCAAGTTGAAAGACGCATCGCCAATTATTTTTGCGGGGACAACAAAATTGCTTATTGTGGGTGTTGCTTGGTTCACTGTAAAGGTTGCGGGAATTGAAGTGGATACAAAATTGGCAGTACTTGCTTGAACCGCAGTAATGGTAGAACTTCCTCCTCCAACAATGGTTATCGTATTACCATCAATTGTGGCCACGGATGTGTCCGAACTTGTATATGTGAAATCACCTGGACTGTTCGTAGTAGGAGGAGTTATAGTGAAAGGTGCATCAAGATATGTTTTTGCGGCGACTGAAAAATCAGTTAGAATAGGCGTTGCCTGACTTACAACGAGGGGTGCAGTGATTGTTCCAGATATGTAATTGACCGTGATTGATTGGACGGCAGTGATGGTTGCACTGCCTGCTCCAACAACAGTAATTGAACTTCCATCAATTATAGCAACAGCTGTATTAGAACTTGTATAAGTAAAAACACCGTCACTGTCGGTAGTAGGAGCAATTATGTTGAAAGCTTCATCACCAAATGTTTTTGCGGAAACAGAAAAATCGGTTATTACAGGTGTTAAACGTACAATAAAAGTACCGGCAATTGAGCCAGATAAATAATTGGTAGTGCTTTCTTGAGTAGCAGTAATGATTGAAATGCCATTTCCAACAATGGTAACAACATTTCCGTCAATTGTGGCAACTGCCGTGTTAGAGCTTGTATACGTGAATAACCCACTGCTGTTGGATGTTGGAGTCACCAAGTTGAAAGACGCATCTCCAAGAATCTTTGCAGGAACCGAAAAATTGGTTATTGTGGGCGTTGCTTGGTTCACTGTAAAAGTTGCAGGAATTGATTCAGTTAAAAAATTGGCAGTGCTTGCTTGAACAGCAGTAATGGTTGAACTACCACCTCCGACAATGGTTACCGTGTTACCATCAATTGTGGCAACGGATGTGTCCGAACTTGTATAAGTGAAAGCACCATTACCGTTGGTTGTAGGAGGAACAATGTTGAAAGACACATCTCCAAATGTTTTTGTGGCAACCGAAAAATCGGTAAGAACTGTTGTTGCCTGACTTACAACAAGGGGTGCAGTAATTGAACCAGGTCCATAAATCTCTGTGAATCCTTGAACCGCAGTAATGGTTGCTGTGCCACCTCCAACAATGGTTACTGTACTGCCATCAATTGTAGCAACGGTTGTGTCCGAACTGGTATAAGTGAATAATCCATCACTATCGGATGTTGGTGCAACTAGGTTAAAAGACACATCTCCAAATGTTTTTGCGGGGACAGAAAAATCGGTTATTGTGGCGGCTTGACCTACTGTGAATAATGAAGTAATTGTCGCAGATGTGTAATTGGCAGTCATCTCTTGAGACGCAGTAATAGTAGAACTACCAACTCCAACAATGGTGAGTACATTTCCAGCAATAGTAGCCACTTCTTCATTAGAACTGGTGTAAGTAATTAAACCAGTGCTTTTCGTAGTGGGAGGAACCAAGACGAAATCCGCATTTCCAATTGATTTTGCAGGAACAGAAAAATTGGTTAGAATGGTTGTTCCTTGATTTACTGTAAGTGTTGTAGTAAGTGACCCAGATAGATAATTGTTCGTGCTTGCTTGAACCGCAGTAATGGTAGAAGTACCGACTCCAATGATGGTTACCACATTTCCAGCAACCGTAGCAACTGATGTGTCAGAACTTGTATATGTGAAGGCACCGTTGCCGTCGGATGTTGGATCCACCAAGTTGAATGATGCATCTCCGACTACTTTATTTAAGACAGAGAAATTGGTTATTGTGGGTGTTGCCTTATTTACTGTCAATTCTGAAGTAGTGGTTGCAGCCATATAAATTCCTGTGGCCGATTGATTAGCAGTTATGGTTGCTGTACCGGCTCCAACAATGGTTATCGCACTACCAACAATCGTGGCAACCGTTAAATTAGAACTTGTATAAGTGATTAAACCATTACCATTGGTTGTAGGAGGAGTTATATTGAAAGATGCATCTCCAAATGTCTTTGTACCAACAGAAAAATTGGTAAGATATGTTGGTTGTGTTAAACTTACTATGAATACTGAACTAATTGCCCCCGATTTGTAAGTTGCATTGCCGGCTTGAGTTGCAGTAATTGTTGAACTGCCAACCGCGACAACCGTCACTGTTGTTCCTGAAATAGTGGCAACCGCTGTATTTGAACTTGTATAAGTGAATGCACCACTACTGTCAGATGTAGGAGGAACAATTGAGAACGCTGCACTTCCAGGTATTTTTGCAGGAACCGAGAAGTTAGTTAGTGTGGGTGTAATTGTGGCTGTAGCTGCATTTACTGCAAATGTTACAGCAATTGATTTTTGTAAGTAATAGGTTGTTGTGGCTTGAGTAGCAGTAATGGTTGTAACACCGGCTCCATTAATATAAATCTGATTTCCTGAAACACTAGCAACTCCAGTATTTGAACTTGTATAACTGAAAGTACCAGTGCTGTTGGTTGTAGGAGCAGTTATTAAGAAAGACGCATCTCCAACTTTTTTTGCGGGAATAGAAAATGATAATGTGGGTGAGCCTTTTTTCACAGTATAATATATAGCAATTGGTTCAGCTGTAGTACTAAGTGTTCCAGCTCCGTAACTTGTTGTCAATGTTTGACTAGCAACAATCATTACATCATTTCCAATTCCAACAACTGTTGCAATATCTCCAGAAATAGTAATAATTGATGTACCGTAGCTTGTATAAGTAAAACCACCAGAAACGTTGGATGTTGGAGGAATTATTGAGAAAGGCGGATCTCCAAATGCTTTTTGTCTAACACCACTCAAATCGGTTAATATTGGGATTGGTTGGCTTATTACATTTGCAAACAAATATAGATTACTTAATAAAGTCGTGTTGAAAGATGTATTTGGGTATACTGCAGTGGCAGCAATTGCTTTAAAATTATTAGGATAAATTGTTGGAATACGATCCGAAAATATAACAGTCGTTAAATTGTTACATTCTTCGAAGGTATTATTTTCTATGGGTTGCGGATTATTTTTAAGAAACTTAACAGTTGTCAAATTTACGCATTTCCAAAATGCATATGTGGTAATGTAGGCAACTGTATTTGGAATGACATATAAATTATTTGGCAATGCGGGCGGGTATGTTATTAATCTTTGTTTATTTTTATCAAACAATACTCCATCTTGAGACGAAAAACTTGGATTGCTAGCATTAACAACAATGCTTGATAAATTTGTGCAATTACCAAATACATTATAACTAGCAAAAATAGTTGTTACAGAAGCCGGAATTGTAATGGATGTCAAGCTTGAACAACCATAAAATGCATTTACACCAATGCTTGTTATACTGGTCGGAATCGTAAATGATGCTAGATTGCTGCAACCATAAAAGGTGGACTCTTGAATTCTTGTTACACTGGTTGGAATCGTAATAGATGTCAAATTGGTGCATCCAGAGAAGGCGCAAGGGGCAATAGTTGACACCGTATTTGGAATGACATATGAAGTATTTGATAATCCGGCTGAGTATAATATCAAATTAGTTTTGGCTTTATTAAACAAGACACCATTTTCATACAAATAAGCTGGATGATCGGCGTTAATCACAATGTTTGTTAAACTTGTTAAATGAAAGAAAGCAAAATCTGCAATATTTGCCGTGTCATTTGCAATTGTAATGGATGTCAAATTTTTGGATTTCCAAAATGCACTTTTGTTAACTGTGTATACTGTACTTGGAATGACAAAAGAAGTAGTTAGTGATGCAGATGAGTATAAGAACAATGTTCGGAAACTTGCTCCACGAGTGCATAATGCCCCGTTTTCAGATATAAAATATGTATTCGTAGGGGCAACTGTAATGCTTAATAGATTTTCTCCTACTCCATAGAATGCAGTCTCCGTAATGTTATTTACTGAAGCCGGAATTGCAATAGATGTCAAACCCGAACAACCTTTAAAAGCATTCTGATCAATCAGTGTTACCGTGTTTGGAATAGTAATACTTGTTAAACTGATGCAATCCATGAATACACTTATATTAATGCGTGTTACGTTAGGAATAACAACAGATGTTAAACTTGAGCAACCTTTAAATGCAGAGCCACCAAGGGTTGTTAGTGTGCTTGGAATATTAATGCTTGTTAAACTAACGCAACTTTGAAATGCAGAGGTATTAATGATTGTCAATGTGCTTGGAAGAGTAGCAGTTGTTAAATTGGAACAGTTATTGAAAGCAGAATCGCCAATGCTTGTAACAGATTCCGGAATAATAACTGTTATCAAATTGTAACAGTTCTGGAAAGCAGATGCGACAATGCTTGTCACGTTGTATGTAGCGCCACCCACTACAAAACTTGACAACAAAGAGATGTTGCCGGACGCCGAAGCGCTAGACCCAACACTGGCTGCTACTGTACCTACGGTGTAGGTGTAGTTCACATTGTTCAACGTGTATGTTGGCATTTTATATATTACTTCTAAATATATAAAATATCCCAAATTATTTGATTATTTGAATTAGATGTCTAGCGAAACGATGTTTCTGTCAGACCCTTTCTTTCTACGAGACCGGGGGACATCTCCGTTCAAATCTTTTAATGAAGAGGCACTAATCATTGAATCGCTGTCCTTGTTCTCCTGGATATTGACCGATTTTGGTTTCAACCCGTTCAAAATGGAATCAATATTCTTGGGTCCGGACATCTCCTGCCTTACAAAGTCGTTCCTTTGGTCGTTCCTTTGGTCGTTCCTTATCGGTGGTCGCCCATTTACGCTCTCAAACTTGTTATTCAAATCTACCCCAACTTCGCTAAACATCACTCCGCGTCCCGCATTAATATCGGGTCTATTGGACGGTTGTTCAGTGAATACCATACTAGATCGTTGCGGTGGTGCTGCCGTTCTCGGATCAATGGATTTGGGCGGAGGTCCACCCATTCCGGACGGCTCCGGGTTCACCAAATTATTGGCAAATGCGAATCCCGGGCTCTGTTGCGACATGGAATTCACAGTTGCATTGGTGAACATCTTCATCAATTCAGGGCTTTGGCGGATGACGTCATTGAATCCGGGAGTGGCCGAAGACAATGCACGATTGGTGAAATTGACCACCGCCGCGGAAAAACCAAGTCTTAGAAGAAGCGCAATTTCGGGGCTCAATTTACCACCCCTGTATTTTTCGTACAATTCACCGAAAATCTCGTCATAACTGTCAATGTCGTCATTCACTTGTTCGCCCCAACCGTCCAAATTGATATCAAAAGGGTTGAATGCCGCGTTTGCATACTCCACAGTATTTACGAAAGTCATAAACCACCAACTGTACAACTTCTTGCTCTCGCCCTTCTTCTTGTCTTCCAATGCAGTCTCGTATTCGTCCTCAACTTCTTCGTATGATGAATCGTTGTTGAAATGTGCGCCGGAAACCAGTCCTTTTGCGCGCCACTCCTCCAATCTTTTCATCATCATCTTCTTCTTTCGCAACTTGTCGCGTTCGGACATCTTTGAATTAATGGGTTTCTCTGAACCAGATGGGATGTCGGTGAATTTTCCATATCCGTCCCATGTTTTCGTATTTCCGGATCCGGAATCTTTGGTTGCCTGACCCAGACCCATTTTTACGGGTTCTTCCTCCTTTGAGCCAAATCCGAAAAAGTTGGAGAGACCACTTAGTACTTTGGTATCTCCTGCAGGCTTTGAAGAAGAAGACGACGAAGATGATGATGATGACGAAGATGATGATGATAAATCATTCAATTCTGACTCCAACGTGTCCAAATCGCCTAAATCAATGGTTGAACTTGTGGGTGTGGATTTCTTCATATTCATCAAAAGTTCGGCGCCACTTCCAAAATTCATACTTTTACCGGTATCAAAATCCAGAGAAATTGGTTCAAGGTTGTCAATATTCAAGTCAAATGATTCCATCCTAATATTATTATTACACACTCTTTATTTTTAAATCCTCCGAATAGTTTATTATATTTTGCTTCTTAAAATAGTAAATCCCTTGCAAAAAACAATCCGCCAAATCGTCTTTTTTCCCGGATGCATCCAATACTTTTTTAAAACCCGTTAATTCGGAGTTCGCCTCCAAAAACCGGGTGCAAAAATGGATGCCGTCCTTCTTGTGCGTTTTGTAATCGGTGGTTTCATTTATTGCTAAACCTTTGAGTTTGCCCGCTGACGATATGAAATCAATGATTAGTTCATCAGTTGACATAATGAAGTACTGAGCCACCATCCCTTGTATCGTGTTCATTCTCCCCGCAATGGGCGATATTTGGTTCTCTAAAATGACGTGCGTCAGTTCCTTCATAACTGGAGTGAATTTTGTGTCAAAATTGGTTTTGATTCGTTTGCCGATATCCACCAAATGCACTTGATTTGCATTTGCCTTTTTGATTTTCGGCACGGGTTTCAGCGTGTTTTTTTCAAAATGGGTCTGGACTTTCTCTAAGACCGCTGTTTTCTTATCTTTTTCCCCAATACTAATAAAATGGTTTGCGCAAAATTGGGTAAGTTCGTCCACTTTTAGTTTTTTGATTGCGGGCATTGATGTATCCTTGGACGGCAGCAGTTTTCCTGAATTCTTGGAATGGACGTTGCAGAAATAGTTCTCTCCAAATAGGTAGGACGCTTTTTTCCCACAAAGACCGGATTTGGCTTTCTGGCAATTGCACGCAAATGTAGGTGATGCAGAACCAGACACATCAAGCAAATTGATGACATTCCAGTCGCGTATAATCAATGAATCGGGGGAGACCGTGAAAATACAATACGCCAAATTTTTGATACCAATGTCAAAACTAACGATGGTTTTTGCCATTTATAAAGAGAACCAAGGTTCCCTTTAAATCCCTCCTTTTACTATAAAATATTATAGGGAAAGGATAAAAGTAGCTATTTGCAAGCCTTCTCTGAATACCTAAGGTTCTCTATATGCATAAACGTCATCAAATGAAAATTCCTCTTTTTGCAATTGACTATTTTTTTTATACCAGAAACAATAGATTATTCCAAATATGACAACTAAAATTGTACAAATAATAACAACAGCAATAATAACGGATTGCATTATATATTCTCTACAAATAGTATATTTATAAATGATTTTGGAAATAGTATCCAAATTAACATCTGAATCGCTTCTAAGTCTTTATCCGATCTTTGTGAAAAAAATTGGAATTTCAAGTTCTCTGCAATTATGGACCCGTTTAATAACCTATGTTTTAATTTCGGTATTTTTTGTAAATTGGTCGTTCATCAAGGCTTCTCTCTTCTCTTTGGATTCAATAACCCTTGGACTCGTCAATCTTTCCCACGTATTTTTCTCGTATGAGGGATTCCGCCATTTGGATTCTGGGGTTTCGTTCGCCATCTTCAACAGTTATCCATTGATGATTCTGCTATTAGCCGGTACAATGTGGCACAAATCTTATTTGCTGGTTATACTCGGATTGGCGTTCTTTATTTATGGAAATTATACAGAGAAGAAAGTAGAGAAAGAGAAAAAAGTAGAGAAAGAGAAAAAAGAAGAAGAATCAAATAAAAAGGAATCTTTCAACTACGGTCTCATCATGATTTTGTTTGCGGCTTTAACCGAAGCCCTCATTTATTTCCTGGTTCGCCGAATCAAAACTACGAACAATTGGAACCACGTTTTCATATCTTATTTCCTAGGGGCGGTGCTAATGACTGTCTATTCTATTTATAATTATGCGGATACAACATCTGGATTAGAGACCGCGGACAAGGGTCGTGTAGGACTTGCAGTAATAATCAATGGTATCATCGGAACCGTTGGTTATTTTTTGAGATTTTTTGCATCTTACCGATTAGAACCGGAAGTATATGCGCCTCTCTCCTACTTTGGAGTGGTTATGTCCTATGTCTATGGAATCGCATTTGACAACGAATTGCTCAATTGGAAGAAAGTGTTGGGAACGATTTCCATATTGGCGTCCAACTACTTTGCGCCAAAAGGGGTTTAACGCCGAACACGGTTCTTAACGCCGAACACGGTTCTTAGCACGCGTTCCTTTCTTGACAACCCGTCTCTTTTTTGTACGTTTTCCTTTTGCAAAGGGAAATTGAACATTTTCCAGTTCTTTTTCTATATCTAAACTGCTTTTTGAACTTGGAAATGAAACGCCTTCCAGTTCTTTTTCCATATCTAAACTGCCGGTTGAACTTGGAAATGAAACGCCTTCCAGTTCTTTTTCTATATCCAAACTGCCAGTTGAATTGATAGATTTAACTTTTTTTACAATTGGTGTTTCTTCAAATTTTCTTCTTAAATCGCGTAATTTGGCATCTAACTTGTTATCTTTCTCTCTTTCTTTTCTATCTTTTTCCAATTCTTTCATCAATTTCTCAACTTTTTTATTTGCAAACTTTTTGGTTGTTGGTACACTTGGAAATATATATTTTGGCACACTTGGAAAATTATATTTTTGGTTTTTAGACATTATACAAATAATGGATAAAAAAATCGGCAGAAAGAAGAGGCACTGCAAATATTGAATAAATCTAATATAAAGGTTTGATTATATGAATTGTTATAATGACAGAATTCGTTTCACTGTTAAATAGTTGCAGACTTTGTAAAAAGAATGAGCTAAAGGATGTAATTGAACTCGGTTCGCAGTACATAACATCGCGGTTTCCCGTTTATGGCGATTTCTCTACACCCAAGACGGACATAACCCTTTGTTTATGTACTTCGTGCGAACTTTTACAACTAAAACAGTCAACCAACCAGTGCGAATTGTACGAACACGAATATGGATATATGTCAGGAATCAGCAACACGATGCGCGCCCATTTAAAAGAGTACCAAGAAGAGATGGTTTCGTTTTCCCACGATTTGAAATCCAGTGATACAGTGATTGATATTGGAAGCAATGACTCAACAATGCTCCAGCTATACCCGGCCAATATCCGCAGAATCGGCGTGGACCCCACTGGAAAACAGTTTGCGAAATACTACGGCGAGGTTGAGCTTTTGCCCACTTATTTCACACGCGAAAATGTAGTAGAAAAATTCGGCGACATTAAGTGCAAAATTATTTCGTCTATTTCCATGTTTTACGATTTGCCGGACCCTGTGCAATTTGCCAAGGACATTTATTCTCTGTTGGACGAAAACGGAATCTGGACCTGCGAACAAAGTTATATGCCCACGATGTTGGAGCGCAACAGCATAGACACCATATGCCACGAACATTTGGAATATTATGCATTGAAACAAGTGCGCCAAATTGCCGCAGAGGCCGGGTTCAAGATTTTCAACGTTTCGTTTAACGAATGCAATGGCGGCAGTTTTCGCGTTTATTTTGCCAAGATGGAATCCACCGAGTACACCGAATGCACAAAAACCATTACCCAAATTTTGGAAAAGGAACGTTTAATGAATTTGGGAAATCCCGAAACGTATTTTAAATTTGTTGACGGGTGTTCCGCAGAAGTAGACAAGTTGAAAACCATTATTAATGCGGTCAATTCCAATGGAGAGAAAGTATACATTTATGGCGCATCCACCAAGGGAAATTGCCTTCTTCAGTTTGCAGACATTGGCGAATCTTTGGTTCAATATGCGGTTGAACGAAATTTGAACAAAGTGGGGAAAATGACAAACACCGGGATTGAAATTATCAGCGAAGAAACAATGCGTAAAAATCCGCCCAAGTTTTTGCTGGTTTTGCCGTGGCATTTCCGCGATGAGATTATCAAGCGCGAGGACGAGTATTTGGAGGCGGGAGGCCAACTCATTTTTCCTTTTCCCCAGTTGGAAATTTATAGCAAGAAGAAGAAAGTGTTGATAACCGGCATAACGGGTTTAATTGGAACCGCATTAACGAGTCAACTTGTTGGTGAATATAGTTTGTATGGAGTTAACCGCTCCGATAAAAAAATATATGGTGCGACCCAGTTTCACACAGACATCAATGACGGATTTATGTTGAACCATATTTTTGAAATTGTGAAACCGGATTTCGTCGTGCACTTAGCTGGAATATCCAGTTCGCAGTATGCGCAAAAAAATTGTCTGGAGACATTGATTACCAATGGAATGTCCGCCGCCATCATTTGCGAAATCATTGAACGCCAGCAGTTGAAAACCCGGTTGATTGCAGCATCCAGCAGTGAAATATACAAGGGACACGGGTCTTATGTGGTTAAAGAAGGCGACACGCATATGAACCACCTGCATCCGTATTCCATTGCAAAAACACTTGCGCACAATTTGGTGAAAATGTATAGAGAAAAAGGCTATCATTTCTCAAACGCGGTGATTTTTACGACGGAAAGTAAGGATAAAGGGAATCAGTTTTTGTTGAATAAAGTGGCGGAACATGCAGTTAGTTGCAATGACCCAATCCAATTGGGTAATCTGGATTCGTCCAGAGACATTTTGCACGTGAGTGACGTGGCGAATGCACTGGTTCATATTATGAAGGCCGAATTAGCCAATGATTATTTGGTGTGCCGAAACGAGAATGTCAACATACAAGATTTGGTGGAAAACGTCTATCGCCAGTTCGGAATCCATTTGGAAAAGCGCGGAAACCAGTTTTTCAATGGAGACCAACTTGTCATTGAAACCAACCCCCAATTGGGGTGCGAAACTGTTTCCCACATTCAGGGTGCAGGAGTTAACTTAAGGTCTCTTGGGTGGTCGCCGAAAATCACAGTGGACCAGATTGTCCAAGAAATATGCGAGTCTAAAAAGTAAATAGAGAGCAAATAATATATTCAAGATATAATGAAAATATTATTTTTAAACAACGTGCATCAAGCGTGTGGAGTATATCAATATGGACTCCGCCTCGCCAAGTGTTTGCCAATGTGTGTGTACAAGGAAGTTTCGGGGGAAACCGAGTATTTGAACGCGGTCAGCGAACATAGTCCCGACAAAATCATTTACAACTACCACTCTTCCACAATGCCCTGGTTAAATGCCGACAACATTGTGCACACTGCAAAAAACGTAGGAATTCCACACGAATCGCCAGGTACATTATTTGACGAATTGTTGGACATAGACCCGCTCAACCCAAATGGAATTCCGCGCCCCCTTTTTTACGAGATTCCGACAAAAATCACCAATGAGGAACACGAAGTGTTTATAACGTATAATCGGGGTTCTGATGTCCCCATTTTCGGGTCGTTCGGGTTCGGATTTGAAAACAAAGGGTTTGATAAAATCATTCAACAAGTAAATGACCAGTATGACAACGCCATTATCAAATTGATTATTCCACTTGGACATTATTGCAACCCAAACGAACTGGAACAAATTGTCGCAAAATGCTTTGCTTTTGCCCGAAAACCCGGAGTTGAATTGATGGTTTCCACCGATTTTTTTTCAAACGAAGATTTGCTTTTTTTCCTGAGTTCAAACACGATGAATCTGTTTCTCTACGATCGGATGGAAGGGCGCGGCATTTCAAGCACGATTGATTATGCATTGTCAGTAGATGTTCCAATCGGTATATCGGACAGTTTTATGTTCCGAAATATCTACGACGATTCCATTTGTGTATATAAAAACCGGATTTCAGATATTATGAAGAATTGTGTTTCCAAAAAATTCAGAGAAATGTATTCGCAACAAAACATCATTGATGCCGTATTCAAAAAAGAACTCTGCATCCCCGTCTCTATCGGCGAACTGGTTGATAAATACAGCATCTTGGAAATTAAACAAAAATGCATTTCGGATTTTAAGAAATTGTTGGACGTGAAGAGAGAAATGGAAAGCATCGGTATTTGCAAAAAATACATGGACGCGTATCCGCGATTTTATAAACAACTGGTTTACATAAACAAACAAATCTGGGATTTTACAGACGAAATTAAAAAAATGAATCCGAGAGAAACCCCTGAATTGTACGCCCAAATATCTTCAGACATTTTCGCGTTCAACCAAAAACGGTTCCGATTGAAAAAATATTTCAACGATTTGAACAATTCGTCCATCAACGAACAAAAAAGCTATGCGGAAAATGTTTGTGTTGCAAAAAATGTGGGTGGAAAATTAGATGTCCTTGGATTTCTCTGCATTGAATACGATGCGGTATATGTGCACAAATCATCCGACGTTTCTCTTCCAAATCCAAATTTGTATTTTTTCACGGGCGAACCTCCGCCATATCCCGTCGTTGACCTGGATTTGGAAATTGAAATACCCGATGTGTTCAAGTTCCCGCCGATTCATTATTCCGCTTCTGGATTGTTGGGAGATTTCATAATCCAATTGTCGGTAATTTGCGAGAATTATTACAAAACCGGGCAAAAGGGTATTCTCACAATGACAGACACCATCCCTTTCCGCAAAGGTCTTTTATCCACTTATAATGATATTCAGTCTATTGTGAATTCGCAGCCTTACATCCAAGAATTTCGGATTGGAGAAACCAGTTGTTGCGATGTTTATTTGAGCAGTTGGAGAGAAAATAGTCTTTTGTATAAAGTCAGTTGGTATGAACTGATTTTGAACGAATATGGGACACAAATGGGCAAACATAAATGGATTTGTCTGGAGAATCGCGCAGAATGGAATTCCAAAGTGATTATTCACACCGTTCAATACCGGTTTCCTATAAACGTGGATTATTCTGCGATTGTTCAGGAACACGGAATAGAGAACATTGTGTTTTTAAAAATGGAGGAAACCGATTATGCGTTTTTTCAACAAAAAACTGGGATCTCTATACCCGATGTTTTTAAACCGCAGTCGTTTGAGGAACTGTGCATTGCTATCAATTCGTGCAAATTGTTTGTGGGTGCGCTTTCAATGCCGCTGACGATTGCACACGCGTGCAAGGTTCCGCTGATTGTGGGGTTGTGTGGGATTCCGGACGTGGATACTATGAATAAAGGGAACTCGTCGTTCCCTTTAAATCCCATACTATAATCAATTTTGATTACACACATAAAGCGGATAAGCGACGAGTTCTTTTTAACAATATCTTGAAAGGTCTTTGCAATGGATATGCAAATTGAAAATCGGTACTTCTCTCGTATCAATCTTAATAAATGGTTTATTGAAACCATCTATCATTTTCCAAATTATTTCGCCTTCGTCCTTATATTTTATTACACACGTTTCGTTGACAAATCCGCGCGTATCTCCGCCCGCGTTCCGCGGGTCCACGCCTCCAACCAGTTGGCCAATGGCCGCCGCATCAAATATGTATTTTTGGAATCCATTTGTAACGAAGGATTTCACCGGGTCCGAATCATCTCTAACAAAAATTGGCAAATTCTGGATAAGCCCGGTTTTTTTCCGAATTTCGCTGAAATTGTACATATCGTTTTTTGCAAAATCATAATGTCCCAAAATTTGTCCAAAAATATCAGCGTCCGGAATATAAACAATACTTGCAATGTTTCTCTCATCGGTGTCAAATGGAATGTACAGTTTTTTATCAATCAATAATGATGTCTCTGCTAATTCTTTATTACAATCATAGTAGAGAAGGACATCGTTCTCTATATGGATAACATCTTTCACCCCATACTTCACCATAAATGCGTGGATAACAAAAAATCTTGCTGAAGTGTGGAACCAGAACCCGCCACGAAACCCTTTATCCAAGGTTGAGACCTGATTGAATCGGAATGGGTCATCCAGTGTCTCTACTGCCACCAATTTTAAAAAGGGAGCAAACGGCTCAAACTCGGAAAAAAGTCGCTCATTTGTTAAAACGTAAATCTCGGTATGCCCTAGTCGCAACAGTTGCGCAATGTTTGTCAAAATGTATTCCTGGAAATTCTCTAAACAAACCAAGACGAGAGAGAACATTATTATTTTATCGTTGAAATTAAATATAAAACTTAAACGATATATACAAGACAAATGTTTGAACCAGAAGATTTTCTTAGCGGAGAACGTTTCCAACAAATTGCGGATATGTATTTGGGGAATCCCGGCGATTTTTTGTACAATCCCGTGATTTTTGAGCAAATAGAGAAACATCAGATTCTGGATGATATTGATGCGCCCTTTGACAATCCGCCGATCCTTTTTCTCTACTCACATTTGCTAAAACAATTTGCCGAGAAATTGCACCACATAAAGAATCCATTTACGTTGATTACCCACAACTCGGACTTCAACTTGACCGAATCGGACCCGGTCGTTCAAACGATTCTTGAATCTTCAAAACTGGTTCGCTGGTGGGGGCAAAATCTCTGTTTTATCCATCCTAAAATGCGGATTCTGCCAATCGGGATTGCCAACGCGATGTGGGACCACGGCAAAGTGGAGAATTTGATGATTGGTCCAGTAAAAAAGTCAGACGATGTCTATTTTAATTTTAACATTTACACAAATAGAGAAAAAAGGGAACCGTGTTATAATGTGTTCAAAGACCGATACGATTTTTTGCCGATGCTCCCCGTTGCCGAAAATGTGAGAAGGCTGGCCCAATACAAATGGTGTATTTGCCCGGAAGGAAACGGCGTAGACACGCATCGGTTATGGGAGGCCATGTATTTGGGCTCTACACCAATTGTGTTGAAAAGCCCCTTCATTGATGCATTGATGCATTACACAGAGGGAGAATTGCCGATCTACGTTGTTGATTCTTGGTCCGAATTAAAATTACCCAATGCGGTTCAAAGCCATTTTGACAGCAAATGGCTGAAATTAAGCCATTGGGTCTTCCAAATCACATCCGCACAATAATTCAAAACTGGTGTCATCGGAGCAGGTCCAATCGTCGTCTAAGAAATCAATGTCTAGGTCTTCTGTAAAATCTTCTTCTGTAAAATCTTCTTCTCTCACTATTTCCCAATCTACATCGCATCCTTCCATTTCATCTGGAACAAATGAATAGTTATCTAACTTGATTGTATCCATCTTGAGAATTTCGGCTTTCTCTGCATCAGTCAATTCAATTTCAATCTTGAAACAACGATACGTGGTGAAAACTTTGAGTGTAACCTGCTTGCCATTTTCCAAAGTTCGGTGCCAGGTCTGGGTTTCCATCAACGATTTATTATAGTGGGGTATCAACGTATATTTTGTCATTTTATAATTATGGTGTGATAATTATAAATGGTTTTGGTACATTATTCACGCATAAAATGGTGGTGCGAAATGTAATTGAGTTCCATAGTAAAATCCAGTTTTCGCACATTTTCCCAATTCAATTCTCTCACTTCAATTTCATCGGAATGAAATTTGCAAACGTAGTTGAAATACAATTCGTATTCGGACGCGCCTGACCCAAATCCGTGGCGTAGCCACGGTTCCACCTTTTCCAAAAAGGCAACCCAGAAAGGTTTGCCTTCTTTTTTCTCTACCAAGTCAAACAATTCTTGGATAAATCTGGTTTCAAAAATCATGTGATGACAAATGCCCGACAGTTCATAGACGCGGGTAAAATCCGGATGAAGTTTGAGCATATGGTCAAAATAATGGCAGTGGTATTCTCTTCCGAAATTGTATTGGCATTGGTTTTCTGAGTTTACGAACTGGGTTGGAGTCAAGAAAAAGGTGTCGGCATCAATGACCAAATAACGGTCCAAGATTCCGGGTATTATGATTCCCGCGTACAATTTGATAAGTTGTTGTAGATACCACGCGTTTCGTTTATCTTTGCCGTGATATACCGCAATTTGGTCAACGAATGGGAAAATGGATTCGTCAATCAGAATGGAATTTGGAGTAAAAAAATTGGAAATCGGAGTGACAATATAAATATTCCGCAACCCAACAACATTGGTTTTTGTGCAGGCAATTTGCTTCTCTATGTTTTCCAAATCGTTTGGACCTAGGGGAATTACTACGTCAAACATATGTAAAAATATAAAAAGAACCTTTATATTTTTAATTAATCCTTTTGTTTACTTTATTTCTTGCCTTTCTTTTTCTTCTTGTCGGTTTTGAACAGGGCAACCAGTTCATCTTCGCTTAAAGGTACTGCGTTAGCCGACGGTGGTCTAAGACCCGACTTCTCCTGCTTCTCATCGCCAATTTTTACAACAATGTTTTTGCTAGTTGCAGAACCTTGAGCTAATTGATCAGTTTGCGTCTGTGTCTGCGACTGTGCTTGCGACTGTGCACAAGCAAATGCCTCACGCATCTTTCTCTCTTCCATCTTCTTCCTCAAACGGTCCTTCATCGCGGATTGCTTGCCCATTTGCATCATCTGATTTGCGGATGCGCCTCCTCCTACCATACCACCCGCCATATTCTTAAACATCTTGGCAAACGGACCGCTCGTGAAATTCTTCATAAAATCCTCACCTCCGCCCATTTCCTTGAATTTCTCTACGAGCGACGCAACCTCTTTCATCAACTCATCTTGTGAAATATCGCCACTTTGCATTTTATTCTGGAGTTTGTCGGTGATTTTCTTCATAATTCCCATTATTTTCTTAGGGTCTTTCATTAACTGGGCCATGATGTCTTTCATGGATTTATCCTTGGTGTCGTCGGTTTCATCAAAGACATCTTTCAAATCACCTGTGAATTCTTCCGTCAACTCTTTCGCCAACTTTCCTAACTTTCCCTCCATCAATATTTTCATATGTTCCTGGATAATCTCGGGTTTGGGCAATTTGAACCCTTTGGGTACATTAAACCCTTTGGGAAATTTGAAACCAGAACTTTCATCGGATGTTTCTTCATTACTTGGCTCTTCGTTAACTCCTTCGTTAACTCCTTCGTTAACTCCTTCGTTAACTCCTTCGTTAACTCCTTCGTTAGATTCTTCGTTTGAATCAAGTCCCTTAAAAAAATCACCAAGTCCTTCCATGGTTTCTTTCATTTTTTCCTGCAAATCCTTTTCGTCCATTGAGTCAAACATATTCAAAGTTTCGCCAAAATTAGTGGCGTCTTTCATATCACCCAACACTGTGAACAATAAAAGTTGTAAATATTTCCACATAGATGTCTTGGTTCCTTCGCTGACTCCGGCACAATTAAATAGAAGCTTAAAATCCACATCGGGCAAAAACATCACGTTTGCGTCCGATTCAGCGCTGAAAATCTCCATATTGGAATTCATAATGTCAAAGAATCTTTCAGGAAATACGGCCATAAAATGCTGGTTCAATTTCTCGTATTCGGCATCGTCAGCAGTTAACCACTTTTCCCACAAAAATGCATACTCGGGGAAAACCTTGGTTAAATCATTTGTGAAATCAATGATGATGGAACGAAGATTTTGACTACTCATTTGTATATTTAGTATTTGTATTGTTTTTATATTGTATCGGCTTTAAAATTTAAAATCTTTAGATATTTTATAAAAAATGAGTAAATCAACAGAATCGTTTTACGGCGACATTAGACCTCCCGACAATATCTCACCCAAAGAATTGAATGAATCAACAAGATCATTTTACGGCGACGATAGACCTCCCGACAATATCTCACCCAAAGAATTGAATGAATCAGTAGCAAGTTTACCAGACATGGGTAACTATTCCAATACGAATACTAATACTGGGCTTTCAGAAAATCCCAACGAATACTTTAACCGTCCCAGCGTCGCTCCTGATTCAAAGGATACTTTTATTTCTCCTCAACAAACTACTTTAACTCAACCCCAACAAAATACATTAGATCCACAAAAAATGGTAAATGAATTTCAAAAAGAAGTTATGAACGCAATGTGTCCTCCAAACTATACAACATGTAAACAAGTAATACCTTTGGAACAAGTTAAAAAAGGTTGGAAAATGTGTGGCGAAAAACTACAAGAGCAATACAATGCATTTCTGGTTGAAACCGACCCCAATAAAAAAAAAATACAAAAACTTTTTTTAAAATATTTGTTAGAAAATTTTTATAATATAAACCGGTTTGATGACTATAAAGATAATCACAAGTTATTTCGTTATATAATGAAATGCCCCACAACTTTTGTCAGAGAAAATGATACATATACATATACAAATGACGGATTAAAGCATGATACATATACATATACAAAGGACGAATTAAAGCAAAAATATAATACCTGGTATATTCCAAAAGGTAAATTTGATTCATTTGCAAATGAAATTGGTTTGGATAGCAATATAAAAGCATATTATGAAAGAGAACGACAACTAGATGTTGTTTATGAATTTGGTGAGACAGATACTGGTAGGGCGCTTAATAGTCTAAAAAAAAGAGCAAGCGAAATTTTTTCTAGAAAAGTTGTTCCCGCCAACGGAACAACTGGAGTTCCCGCCAACGGAACAACTGCTGGAGGCAAAAAACGAAACCAATCTAAAAAATCTAAAAAATCTAAAAAATCTAAAAAATCTAAAAAGCGCCGTTAAAGCAAACGACGTTAAATGCACAAATAAAATGTTTTATTTACATAAAGCATTTTATTTCTTGGACCGTTTGGTTCTCTTAGAAACCTTGATTCGCTTTGAACCTTTGGTTTTCTTCCCACGACCACCCCTATTTTTTACACCAAAAAATATGTACTGGCATATTTCATTAGTAAGATATTTTATTTTTTCAGGGTTTTGGTTGTCAATGCAACTTGTTAACGATTCACGTGTTAACCCAATAATATAGTGGTATAACATTTTTAATGGATGATGGTCTCTAAGACAAATTAGTTGATAGTTTGCAAAAAAGGTTATCATATCACTTATTTTTTTACGAGTTAAATGTTTTTCTACAATTTCCTCTACAAATTTTATGTAGCGCCATTTACCCAAATATGCAATAAATAATGTTAGCATAAATATTTTTGCATTTTTCAATAAATTTTCTTTATCCAATGATAAATTAATATTTATAAAAAATTGAGGGTCAAAATCTAGTGCAATGATATCCGCCAATGAACCATCTGCACCAATTTTTGTACACGTATTTTCTGGTTTTAAATCAGTATTTATATAACCAGCATCTGCAAGCTTTTGTGTTAAATTCACAATTTTGTTAAAAACAGTTTCGTCTGTGTATGGAAGTTTCTCTATAATGGTGCCTTTATAATTATATGTTCCATTTTCGTTTTCTGGAACATTTTCTAATTGGTCAGAGTACATACGAATGTAGTTAACCAGGGATAATCCACATTTTTCTTCTAATATATAATATATGTTTGTGTAGTCATTTGCATGATCATATATTTGGGGTGCAAGCTGTTTTTGAAAAAGTTCTTTTTGCAATTCAATTTCTTGTTCAATACTCCGAATTTCTTTCTTAATTATAGATTCAAACATTTTTCTCTCTCTGATATTCAATTCTTCTTTATACCATTTTTTGTCGTAAGGTTGAGCAATATACTCATTAAATAATGTTGTATTAAATGTTTTATCATTATGGGTTTGTCTTCGTATTATTTTAGAAATATCAATACTCGCAATACATAATTTGTTTTCATCGGTGCCCTGTGGTAACTCAAATAATGCATTATCTTCGTCGGTTATTTTGCAAGAATATACAGTTTTGAAACTTCCTTCGCCAATCTTACGGTCAGTTCCTATGAAAATTCGGTCTGTTTTTTTTGTTTTTGTAGGGCTTTTGGGTGATTCTGAGTCGGGGCTTTTGGGTGATGATTCCGAATCCGGTTTTTTTTGTATTTCTTTATTTTCTAAAAAAACACTCATATATTATAAACAAATATTTTACACAAAAGTAGTCAATCTTACAAATCCAAAATACGTGAATCCAAACAAAACACTCTTGAACATAAGCCCGTACAAATTCAAATTTCCGTCCTCGTTATAAATTTTCATAAAACTCAGGTACTTAAACATCAACGTATTAATAAACGGAATTTGAAAAAGGAAAAACAAAACGCCAATCAAAATAGGTGTTTGGAACTCGTCGTAGAGAGAACCAATCAAATCTTTGCGGTGTTTCTCCTTCTGGTGTTCGTCGGTCATTTTCACCATTCGGTCTTCATACTCGCGCAAATAGTCGGTTGTGAGTTTCGCCGAAGGAATGTGGTTGGGTCGCATCTGTTCATCATTTTGATACATTTCTGTGTCTTGTGTAAAACCTCGGTTCATCATGGGTGGAGGGGCGCGTTGCATAGAATCGCCACTAAATCCGCCGGAACCGCCTCCAAAATGTTCTTGGCTCATCATCTGATTTTGACCTGAGTTAGGACCCATTATTGGCAACTTCGTATCTGTAGGCTCGGGAATTCCGTAGGGGTTTTGATGAATGTTTAACGGTTGGTATTGTTGCCCGGCACCTGTGCCACGCGAACCTGCATCTCTACTTGATGATTCAGCTGAGTACCCAGAACCCGAATATCCCATTCCATTGTTATTTGGCAAATCTGAAATCCGAGTTACATCCATTTTATAAATTATACAATAGAGAACATTGTATAATTTTGACCGATTTGCTCCTAAACAGATTATTGTGCAATATCATTCGGGTTGCTGATTTCAATGATTTTTTTGGTTTTATTGCAAGAAACCGGATTCAAAACATATTTGTGGCAATATTCGCCAAATTTGTATGTTTTTCCGTCAATCTCGCTGATAACCGGTCCATTGAAAATCAAGCAGCTTTTGCCTTCGCACACTTGTCTAAACATTGTGGCAAGACCGAGTCCCAACATAACGGATATTAGTAACTGCCCAAAATCCGTGTATAATAACCGTTTTAAATTCATTTTGCGTATATACTATTCGTTAGATTTCTTGGAATCCAATACTTTTAATTCTGCAAAATTGAACAAAAATTTTCAAAACGAGTTAAAAATATAAAACACTATAATATAATCTGTAACAATGTCAGCTATAAAAAAATACGAAGAATTTATGAAAGCACATTCAGTGCCAAAAGATGCGCCAAAAGAATCAATAAAAACAAACACGCGCATTCCGAGCAAGCCCGGTGACAAAGAACAGGTTTATGGCGGAAAATACAACATTCCTGACGAGAAATACAATGAATTCTTAAATTTATATTACAAATATTGCATTGAGGGCGGAAAAGACGAGTTCTTGACCGAGATACAGCGCGAAGATTCGGCGCCAATCTTGGTTGACCTGGATTTGAAGTACGACGCCTCGGTAACTTCGCGAATCCACACCAAAGACCACATTGACGATTTGGTTTCCCTTTATTTAGTCATTCTGAAAGACATCTACCGATTTGACGAAACTCCCTTCTACATATTTGTAATGGAAAAAGACCAGGTGAATCAAGTGGAAGATGGCGATAAGTCTTTGACGAAGGATGGTATCCATTTGTTGATTGGAATCAAGGCGAGTCGTGCAGCCCAGATGCATTTGCGAACCAAGGTTTTGGAGAAAATCGGCGCGATGTGGAAGGGTTTGCCCATTACAAACAAGTGGGACCAGGTGTTTGACAGCTCAATCAGCAGTGGAAACACGGGATGGCAGCTTTTCGGGAGCAGGAAGCCGGACCACAAGCCTTACAAGTTGACCCACATTTACGAGAACAAATTTGACCCCGCGGACAATGAGCCAATGACGGAATACGTTCCTTTGAAAAGTTTCAAGATTGCGCAGAAGATCCAGTATTTGTCGGCGAGATACACTGGATTTCCCGAGTTTCCGTTAAATCCAAACGTCTCGTTTGACAATGCAATTGTTGGGGGACAAAAGAAACGCGCATACGCGGGTCCAACAAGCAACAATCATTTTATAACAAATTCGGGTGTTTTGGAAGCGATTCTCTACGTCAAATCGCATCAAGAACTGGATATGGTGGTTCAGGAGACGTTGAACCAAATGACTGTGCGTGATTATGAGTTGGTGGAGACCCATAAATACACGATGACATTGCCCGAACAGTATTATGGCGCAGGCAGTTATGAGAAATGGTTGCGGGTCGGGATGGCGTTGTCGGAAACGTGCAACCTGCTATTCATTACGTGGGTAGCATTCAGCGCCCAGTCTGCCAATTTTAAATTCGCCGATATTCAAGATATGTACGAAAAGTGGCAGAAATTTGACTGCAAAAAAGGGGCGGCCGTATTAACCCGACGTTCCATTATGCACTGGTCTAAGCAGGATGCGGCTGCGAAATTCCGCGCAGTGCGCAATGAAAGTGTGGATTACTACATTGACAAGACGATTGCACCGATGATGACGGATTACAATGAGGGCGGCAAAGGCAATGGAAAACCGTGTGGCGATTTTGACATTGCGAATGTTTTGAAACAATTGTACAAGGACGAGTACGTATGCGTAAGCATCAAGCACAATATCTGGTACAAATTCCACAACCACCGCTGGGTAGAAATTGATTCCGGAACCACTTTGAGAAAGGCGATTTCCACGGATCTCAACGATATTTATGCAAGCAAATTGAAAGGCATTGAAACATCCATTGATGCACTGGAAAGCCAAGACGAAACCAACGATTTGATAAAATCGCTGAAGAAGAAGATGGGAAAAATTCTGGATATCCGATTGCGGTTGGTAACGACGAACGACAAGAAAAATATCATGACGGAGGCAAAGGAGCTGTTTCACGATCCCCTGTTTATGGACAAGTTGGATATCAATCCTTACCTTCTGTGCTTTGAGAACGGCGTCGTGGATTTCAAGGAGAAGGTTTTCAGAAAGGGATATCCGGAGGATTATGTGAGCAAATCAACGTGCATTGATTATGTTGCAAACAATGATGCCAAGACTATTGCCGAAATCAACGATTTTATGGCAAAACTGTTTCCGAGACCTCAGTTGCGCGATTATATGTGGGACCATTTGGCGTCTATGTTGCTCGGCACCCCAGACAAACAGACATTCCATATGTATATTGGTGAAGGTCGTAACGGCAAATCGGTGTTGACGACGCTCATTGACGAGATTATGGGCGAGTACAAGGGTGTGGTTCCCCTGTCTGCGATTACACAAGACCGAGCGAAAGTCGGCGGTACATCCGCGGAGTTGGCGGAACTCAAGGGTGTCCGATACGCGGTCATTATGGAGCCGTCCAAGAAAGACGCGATTCTGGAAGGTCCGTTGAAACAGCTTACCAGTGGTTTGGACCCGATTCAGTGCAGAGCACCATATTCCACCAAAACGATGATTTATTATCCGCAGTTCAAGCTCATTTTGTGCAGTAACGTTCGTATGGAAGTCAAGTCGCAGGATTTCGGTACTTGGAGACGTATTCGCGAGGTGCCGTTTGAATCGTTGTTTACGGAGAATCCGGTGCACGATGACCCAGACAAGCCGTTTCAGTTCTTAGTGGATGGCACAATCGTTGACAAGTTTGCATACTGGAAATACACGTTTATGTATATGTTGGTGCAAAGGGCGTTCAAGACGGATGGCAAAGTGGGCGAGTGTGATATTGTCAATCAGGCCAGCAAAGCATACCAGGAAAGCCAGGACTTCATCGCCGAGTTTATCCGCGAAAAGATTGTGGTGGATCCAAATGGAAAGATTAAGAAGACGGAGCTTAACAGCGAATTTACAGTCTGGTACCAAAGCACTTATGGAAAGGGCGCGCCTTCGCCCAAAGAAGTCCACACGTATATGGACAAGAAGTTTGGCAAGTTTGAGAAGAAGGAGAAGGGGGCGTGGACAGGTGCAAAAATCAAGTATGAGCGCGACGATTCGTTCAAACAGACGGCGACGGGAGATGACGAGTTTGATGATGGAATTGGTGCGGATGACCTGTAGGGGAACCTACGGATTCAGCGAAGCTTATGCCTCCTACGACCCCCTCCCTTACACTTTATATTTTTTATTAACCTTTTTATTTAAAAAAATATAAAATTGTTGTAATTTGTTTCTCCTTTTAAGGTAAGGTTCAAAATATGTAAACTTGTTGACATTAGGTTTGCATTAAAATTTTTTATTTTTTTTAATCCCACCATAACATATACAATGAGTCTTTTGAAATTTATTAATATCCCGGTTTTCATAATTAGTTTAGCGGTTGGCCTCTTCTTTGTTTATATTTACAGCTCGGATAAACGCAAGATTTACGTTTATCCCACGCCAGACAATGTGGACACTATCCAATACAAAGACCAAACTGGAACATGCTTTGAATTCAAAGATACCAAAGTCACTTGTCCGAAGAATGAAAGCGAGATTTCCAAAATCCCTGCCCAATAGGGTAGGGAAACCTACGGTTTCCCCTACGACCCCTTCCCTTAAGTAGAAATAGTTTAAATAATAACTTTTTTAAAATAAAAAGGAGGGGTCGTAGGGGAAATGGCGAAGCTCGGCGGGCTTAACCTTGGTTTCCTACTTTTAAAATAAAAGGGAGGGGGTTGGGGGGCATAAGCTTCGCTGAATCCGTAGGTTCTCCCAGTTAAAATTGATTTTATTTTATGTATAATAACATAAAGTAAAAGTATATATATAATATAATTAAAATGAAATTTTGCACCGAATGCCAGAATATGTATTACATCTCCATTGATGAGAGCGACTCCAAT
>Ga0247722_10000196_pt1 | contig 38688 bp, 29 predicted proteins | sample MSEWelMarce3H_FC_FD_189094 | JGI IMG/M metagenome (GOLD analysis project Ga0247722, IMG submission 189094) | Subsurface sediment microbial communities from gas well in West Virginia, United States - MSEEL Well Study Marcellus 3H_FC | ecosystem: Environmental > Terrestrial > Deep subsurface >... | reverse complement strand
AAGCCTTTTTGCATCTGGATGCCATTGATGGGCATGATTCACCTCTGCAAAGTAGAACGTTCGTTCACTTTACGCCGCACGAATGGCTAAATCAAGGGTTACTGAGCAAGAGACATAATCAGGAAAAGCATTAAGAAAACAGCGATACCAACGCATCTTATTATTTTTTCTGCTGTACTAGGCTCAATTCTTCCTGATTTTGACCTTATATACTTTTATTTAATTGACCATCGCCAGACACACCACCATAAATATATAACTCACTGGCCTTTGCTTTGGATTTCTTTGGTTTTTATTTCATACTTAATTTATGCTTTTTCTTCACATAAAAAACTGGGGCTCCTCTCGCTGATTGCTTTCTCATCCTGCATGATACATATTATTTTAGATACAGTAGTTGGGGATATCTGGTGGTTTTTTCCGCTCATTGATAAACCTTTTGCTCTGTTTACAGTAAACGCCCTATATAAACCCTGGTGGCTTAATTTTATACTTCATTGGTCATTTGCTTTAGAGCTAGTCATTTGCAGCTTTGCTGCCTTTATTTACATTAAGCGCAAAAAAAATAATTAATTTTTTATTGCCTGCCATCAGCCCAATCTCTCCCCACGAGAGACCCTTTGGGCTGATACAGCCTCATTCACTAAACACTCTTCGCTTTACGAATCAGCAAATAAAGTAAATACACCATCAATACCGGTACGGCCAATGAAATCAGCGCAGGCAACAGGCAGGCTAATATGGCAAACAGGCCAATTGCTAAAATAAGTAAGGCCACGCCAGAAAATACAAAGAATAAAATTGTACCCACAATCAGCAAAACAGGAATAGTGATCAGCGCATCAGCACCACGACTCGTCCATTCCCAATTATCCCCATCACCACTAAAACTTAAGTTCATGCTGTGATTAAAGAAATCTGCCCCTAGATAAATCGTCAGCAGCACAAGTAATAATGCAATTAGTATTTTTTTCATCATAAATCCAATATTCTTGGTTAGAATAAGCCCAGTATGCCGCCATTGCGGGTCAATTAAAACGTTAGAAAGACAGATTACCGTTTAGGCAGAACAGACTGCATATTTCGCGGGCTGGAATGCAGCAAGTGGGCGAATTTGCACACTCCATAGCCATAAAAACCGCATTCCCAAGCAACACAATCAAATAGCTCTTACAATTTCAAAGGGCAAAATAAGCTTGCCCGCAGTCAGTCAAACTCAGACCGAGCCCCATGATGAATAAAGCCTTGCAGATTTGCTTACCCGCTTTCCAGCTTTTATCTCGCGGGATATCCTGGGTTTTAACGTTGCTGTTTGGCGAGGTGAACTGGCAAGCGCCGGGCTGGCTCAAAAAATTAGCGCTTTGGCTGGAGGTGGCAGTGCGCTGGATGCGCGCCAAGCCCAAGCAAGCCGGGATAGCCCTGCTGGCTTTTGCCCTGCTGGCAACAGGAGGAACGATGAGCTGGCGCTGGTATCAGGCTCAGCCTAAGCCGCAGCGAGTGAGCTATGTGGTGACCGCACCCGCGCTTACGCCTTATGACGAAAAGGACCGGCCGCAGCCTTTGCCGCTGGTGGTGGAATTTAACGAATCCACAGCACCACTCAAGCAAATCGACAAACCCGCTGGCGATGGCGTGCAACTATCCCCTGCCTTGGCTGGCAGCTGGGTTTGGGAAGGCGATAGAAAACTGGTTTTCAGCCCCAAAGCCGACTGGCCAATTGATGCCGAGTTTGAAGTGACACTCGCCAAGAAAAAACTCTTTGCAGAGAGCGTAAAGCTGGAGGAATACCGCTTTACTTTCAAGACCGCGCCCTTTGCCGCCAATGTGGCCGAATCACGATTTTACCAAGATCCAAGGGATGCTAATCTTAAAAAACTGGTCGCCACCCTGCACTTTAGCCATCCAGTAGACCCTGCCAGCATCCAAAAAAACATCAACCTAAAATTAGGCGGTGGGCTGGGCTTTCAGAGCGAGAAAGTGCCGCCCTATTCAATCAGCTTTGATAAAGCCAAGCTCAACGCTTTTATTCACTCCGCCCCGCTCACCGTGCCTAAAGAAGACAGCGATATTCTGCTCACTTTGGCAAAAGGCGCTAAAGCCAGCCAAGGTGGCAATGCCCTAGACGCAGAATTAACCAGCCAAATCAGCGTGCCCGGCCTCTACAGCCTGCGTTTCGATAATGTACAAATGCTGCTAGCCGATAACGAGCGCTACGAGCCCGAACAAGTGGTGATGATGTCCAGCAATGTGCCGGTTTCTGAAGCCGCACTAAAAGGTAAAGTACATGCTTGGCTCTTGCCGGAGTACCCGCCCAACACGCCCAAAGAAGATCAGTATGGCAACTATCAGTGGGGGGCAAGTCAAGTTGGCAAAGCCCAGCTAACAACAGAGCTAGCGCTTAAAGCCCTGCCTGCTGCCGATGAATACGGCACCCAACATAGCTGGCGCTTCTCAGCCCCAGTTGGGCGCTCGGTGTTTTTACAGGTAGATGCCGGCGTGCAGGCTTTTGGTGGCTATCAATCCGGCAAGATTATGAGCCGTGTGTTTCAAGTAGCACCCTATCCTAAGGCCGTGAAGTTGTTATCCGATGGCGCGCTGCTCTCTATGGCCTCAGATAAAAAAATCGCCTTTGTGGCGCGCGGCCTACCAGGGGTGCGGATTGAAGTGGGGCGCTTATTGCCCAACCAGCTCCACCATTTGGTTGACCAAAGCAGCAGCAACTTTGCCAAACCCGAGATCGCCGATCAGTACCTAGATACCTTAGTCGAGCGTTTTACTGAAGAGCGCACCCTGCCTGCCACCGAGCCTGGCAAGCCCTACTACGACAGCATCGATCTGACGCGCTATCTGGCCGACAAAACCGGCAACCGGCGTGGTGTATTTATGCTTAAGCTCACGCCTTTTGACCCTAAGCATCCAAAAAACCGAGATGAGGAAACCAGTGACAGCCGCTTTATTCTGGTCTCTGATTTAGGCGTACTGGCCAAAACCGCCGTGGACGGCAGCAATGATGTATTTGTGCAGTCCATTTCCGGTGGCAATGCAGTTGATGGCGTAAAAATTGATGTGATAGGTCGCAATGGCCTCACCGTTGCCGGTAGCCTTACCGACAGCAGCGGCCGCGCCCATCTGCCTGCACTAAAAGATTTAACCCGTGAAAAAGCGCCGCTGATGTATTTAGTCAGTAAGGGGGACGATGTCTCGTTTCTGCCAATTAACCGCTACGATCGGCAGCTTGATCTATCGCGCTTTGATATTGGCGGCATTGCCAATGCGGCCTCGGCGCAGCAGTTATCCAGCTTTGTGTTTTCTGATCGCGGCATGTATCGCCCAGGCGAAACCGCGCATATCCATAGTATTACCCGCACAGCTAACTGGGTGGGCTCTTTGACTGGCCTGCCTCTAGAAATTGAAATCACCGATCCGCGTGGGCAAACAGTCAAAAAAGAACGAATAAAGCTCAGCAGCTCTGGTTTTGAAAGTATTGATTTTGCCAGCAGCGAAACCTCAGCCACCGGCGATTATCAGATTGGCGTTTACCTAATCAAAGGCAAAAACGATCACGAGCAGATTGGCAGTGGCAGCATCAAGGTTAAAGAGTTTGAGCCAGACCGGATGAAAGTCAGCGCCACGCTTAGCAATGCGCCGGTAGCAGGCTGGATTAAGCCGGAAGATATCAAGGCGAATGTAAAAGTCATGCATCTATTTGGCAGCCCAGCGGGCGGGCGGCGGGTAGAGGGCGAGATGATCTTAACGCCTAGCGTACCAGCCTTTTCCGCCTTCCCAGATTATCGCTTCAGCGAGGCGGGCCAGCTAAAAGAGCCGTTTAGAGACGCGCTGCCCAGCGCCACCAGTAATGATCAGGGGGACGCCGAGCTCAATCTTAATTTGGCGCGCTTTGCCCGATCCACCTACCAGCTGCATCTCACCGCCCGTGCTTTTGAAGCGGGTAGTGGCCGCGGCGTGGCAGCAGAAAGCGCCGTGCTGGTGTCATCAGCCCCCTATTTGATCGGGGTAAAAAGCGATGGCGAGATGGCGTATATCCAGCGCAATGCCAAACGTGCTGCGCACTGGCTGGCTCTTGGCCCAGATCTAAAACCCATTATTGCTGAGCAACTTACAGTGAACTGGGTGGAGCGCAAATATGTGTCGGTGTTAGTGAAGCAGCCCGACGCTACATTCAAATATCAATCACGTAAAAAAGAAATCAATCGCGACAGCAAGCCACTCAGCCTACCCGCCTCAGGCAGCAATTTGACGCTGCCAACTGCCGAGCCAGGTGATTTTGCGCTGGTGATCAAAGGGCCGGATGGCGCAGAGCTCAACCGTATCGAATACACCGTGGTGGGCGCAGCCAATATCGCCCGATCCTTAGAACGCAACGCCGAGTTGCAGCTCACTTTAAATAAAAAAGACTACAAAGCAGGTGAAGAAATCGAAGTGAATATCCGCGCGCCCTACACCGGCGCGGGGCTCATCACCATAGAGCGCGACAAGGTATATAGCCATATCTGGTTTAAAGCGGATACCACCAGCTCGGTACAAAAAATTACCCTGCCCAAAGACTTTGAAGGCAATGGTTACATCTCGGTGCAATTTATCCGCAGCCCAAGCAGCGATGAAGTCTATATGAGCCCGCTTTCTTATGGCGTAGTGCCGTTTGCGGTGAATCTGGACGCCAGACGCCTAGATGTAAAAATCGCCAATGCCAAGGAAGTAAAACCGGGGCAAAAACTGGAGCTTAAAGTCTCCAGCAATCAGGATGCGCGCATCGTGGTATTTGCAGTGGATGAAGGCATACTGCAAGTGGCACGATATAACACACCCAAGCCGCTGGATTTTTTCTTCCAGAAACGCGCCTTAGACGTACGCACCAGCCAGATTTTAGATTTAATTCTGCCGGAGTTTGCAAGGCTGATGCAGGGTGCAGCGCCGGGGGGCGATGCAGCAGGTGCGCTTGGCAAACACTTAAATCCCTTTAAACGCAAACGCCAGAGCGCCGTGGCGTGGTGGTCTGGGCTAATTGATGTGGGGCCACAGGGCAAAACGCTGAGCTACACCGTGCCGGATACCTTTAACGGCAAATTACGGCTGATGGCTGTAGCGGTTACACCAGATAAAATCGGCGTATTTGAAGGCGGTACACAGGTTCGCGGAGATTTAATTCTTAGCCCGAATGTGCCGTATATCTTGGCCCCTGGTGATGAATTTACCGTGAGCTTAGGGGTGTTTAATAATCTACGCACAGCGGGCATAGCCCCCGTACAGCTCAAACTAGATGCCGATGCGGCCTTTACCCTACTCTCCCCTGCCCAGCAAACGCTGAACATCGCCAGCCAGCGCGAAGCCAGCGCAGAATTCCGCCTGCGTGCCAACAGCGTGCTTGGCTCGGGTAGCCTGCGCTTTACCGCTAGCAGTGGCAGTAAGCAAGGTATCGCCAGAGACGCAGTCAGCATTCGCCCCGCTGTACCTTACTCCACCAAACTCAGCGTTGGCCGCTTTGATCATGCCACGCAGGAAGTGGCGCTAAGCCGCGATTTATTTAAAGAGTATCGAAAGGTCAGTGCCGGTGTGGCGGGCTCGCCCTTAGTTTGGGCTCAAGGTCTAGCGGTTTATCTGGATGGCTATGCTTACAGCTGCACCGAGCAAGTGATCAGCAAGGGCTTCCCTGCCCTGCTCTTGCCTAATTTAGACCGCACAAAAACACAAACCGCCTTTAATAAGCTGAAGCAAACCTTGGCCGAGCGGCAAAATGACGAGGGCAGCTTTGGCCTGTGGGCCAGCAATCCGGATATTTCGCGTTTTGCCTCGGTTTATGCCGTGCATTATTTAATTGAGGCGAAAGAGCGCGGCCTGCCGGTTTCAGACGACATGCTCAAAAGAGCCAATAGCTGGCTAGAAACACTGGCTACCGGCAGCAGCGAAAACTTAAGCGAAGCAAGGGAGCGAGCCTATGCTATTTACCTACTTAGCCGTCAGGGTGTGATGACCAGCGGCATGATTGCCGCACTGCAGCAGGAGCTTGAAGCGCACCACGCCAAAGTCTGGCAACAAGACCTGACCGCCGCTTATTTGGCCGCTAGCTACAAGCTGCTAAAACAAGATGCGCTGGCTAAAAGCCTATTTAAAACTGTACCTTGGCTATTGCTTGCAAAAGCCACGCCAAGCAGCGGAGAGAGCTACTACAACCCGCTGGTACACGATGCACAGCGGCTCTATCTGCTATCGCGCCACTTTAAAGAGCAGCTCAACAGCGTTCCCGCCGCCGAGCTAGCTCAGCTAGGCAATGCCATCAGCGCTCAGAACTACCACTCGCTTTCTGCCGCGTATTTAATGCTGGGGCTGGAAGCTTATAGCAATAATGCCGGTACATTTACGCTGGCCGAAGTGGATAAAAGCGGCAAGGTAAGCAAACTAGACAACACGGCGATGCTTTCAAACACCGCTCACAGAGTACGCTTTGGCAAGGAAGGCGCCCTACCTGGCTTTTACCTCTTAAGCGAAGCAGGCTTTGATAAGCTGCCACCCAAAGCGGCCATTAAGCAAGGGGTGGAGATCATCCGCGAACACACCGATCTTGCGGGCAAAGCCATCAGCAAAGTCAAAATTGGCGAAGAGTTTTTAGTGCGGCTACGGCTGCGCTCAGAACAAAAGGGCTCGCAAATGGCGATTGTTGAGCTATTACCAGGCGGGGTAGAAATTGTGCCATCGCCTAAAGAAGACGCCCCAGCTCAGGCAAGCTCGGAAGGAGAAAGCGAAGGGGATGGCGACCCACAACGCCCCACTTGGCAAGCACCGCTGGGAGAAAAACAATCCAGCTGGCGGCCAGATTACCTAGATATGCGCGACGACAGAATCGTGCTGTATGGCAACATCAGCAAAGACGCCGCCACCTTCGTCTATCGCCTGCGCGCCACCCACGCCGGAATCTTCCAGACCCCAGCCCCTTATGCTGAAGCCATGTACGGCACGCAACAAGGTCGAGGCGTAGCAGGTAAGCTAGAAATTGTAAAACCATGATCTGTTGCGTGGGCACGATTTTGTGCCCTCGCGTGGCAATGCCCTAGCAGCCTGTCGGACTTAGCATCAGTCAGCTGCAAAATCACCTGATCGGCCTATATTTCACCAGATTTTTGACCAATAACTCGTTATTGGCGCTGCAAATCCGGCAAAATCTGGTCTCGACCATGCGATTTTTCGCTTCGACCGTCTAAGTCCGATAGGTTGCTAGTCTATTTACTTAGCTATGAGCGGGATTTTGTCTTTTATGTTTCCCCTCGTTATCCACAACTTCGCACAAGGTTGAGCAGGCATTACAAGCGGCTCTAACGAGTGGTTTGCAGCGCCGCTTGTTTGATCAATTTCTTTTCCCTAAGGTAAAATCATTAAATTTAAATAAACGCACGGTTATTTTTTTGAATTCAAAAAATATATAGCAATTTATTTATATAAATGTTGCAGATTATTTTCGCAGTAACGCTTAGCTGCGTCATACCCCGTTTGATATAGCCTATCCATATTGCTTCTAGACCAATCAAATACATCAGGCAAGTGCTCTTCTGCGATGGAATCAATTAATGGCACCTTATGCAGGGTTATGCCATCACTGTGTAATGCTTCAAATAATTTAATATCATCACGAGCAATTTCTACTAGTGGGGTCATAATAGACATGACCCAAGCGTCACAAAGGTTTTTTGGTTTACGCAGTAGTTTTTCTGCGCCTAATAAATCAAAAACAATGATTTCTTCTAACTCAGGATAGTTTTTGCGTAAATCTTTAAAATTTAGGCAGTCAATTGCGGCGCCTTCGATATAGAAATCACCATTGATTTCAGTGGGGGGATATAAATAGGGGAACGACAGCGCGGCTTGTAAATGGAGTACATCAATTTGGCCACGTGACCAGTTTTCCATTTGGTGCTGGCTCAGGTTATAAGCATTGAGCCAAAAATCGGGGCCAGCTTCTTGCAAGGCATTAAAGTCGATAATTTGTTCGGCAAAGGGAATATGGGCGCATAGGCCTAGCGAATCGCTGCTTAAATTGCTTGGGCTTGCGCTTGCGATTGCAAGACTGGCTCCATCTTTAAATACCTGTGCCAAGGTGTGAGTAACGGGCCATTGTTGCATCATTTGTAGCACTGGATTAGCGCTAAGTGCTTGGCGGTAGGCTTCTGCCATTGGCCCGGGTTTATGGAAAACCTTGAAATTCACTGGAAAAGCGCGGTAGATAAAATCTGCCACGCCCATTTCTTTTAAGCTACGCATAGTGCTTACAACATCACCGTTCTTCGGGGCGATATACATTAAGCCCAGCAAGCCTCCTGCGCCAGCAGCAGAGATCACATCAACATGGATGCCTAGCTCATGAAAGGCTTCTAAAGCGCCTGCAGTCAAGGTGGCGTTAGGTGCGCCTCCACTAATAATTAATGCTGTGCGTGCCATAGCTGTCTCTTGTAAAAGGTTTCCTTACTTATACCTTTAGATAAATCTTGCTGCAACGCCATAAATATCTTGCAAGATGAGCGGGCTATTTTTTCATTCATTGTGGGGTCGTTTAAACCTGCTAGAACACAGTAAGCAATGTTCATTTCTAGGGAGATTTACCATGGATATTAAGAGTCCACGAGGCAAAGTCAGCATTCTGTCGCGAGTTGATTTTATTCGTATGGCATCCACTGCGATGAGTGATGCGGTGTTATTTCTTACCTACGATACAACAGATGAGCGCACCACAAAATCACGCGGTGCTTTAATTGATTATTTAAGTGATGCTGGAATGATAACGGTGGCGCAGGCCGTGGAGTTGCACAACTCTATTGTGATGTTTGAGCTAGCGAGTGACGCTGTTAAGGCTTGGCAGCAAATCAATGATCATAGTCACGCCGTGGCAGCGCATGTTTTTTGGAAGGGTTTACAAGACGACGCTGTGCATTCTGCCGTTATTAATGCGCGGCCAAAAGAAGTGAGCCCATTGGTGCACCATTAAGTTGCCTTGCTAGCTGCGCCCATTTTGAACAAGGAGCCCTAGTGCTGATGTTTAATATTATTAACTGATGTTACGCAGGCCTTTAGGTGAAATACGCTCTGCAGCTGATTGAGAGAATCCTAACCCATTGATTTTTCATAATGGGTGCGTAACATCATTTATTAATGTAGCAAAAAGGCCCAGCTATGTGAACTGCACCTCAATTAGTTGGACAGTATAAAAGTTAGGCGTTCAAGGGCTGGTTCTGTATTGCACAGTACTCAGCCCTTTTAACTTCAGTTTGATTCGGTCATGGTTAGGCTCTGTTGCACAAATCGGCCAAGCCTTACTGCTGTTAGAATGAACGCATGAGCAAACCTGAACCGAGCAAGTATAAAACCACCCATTGGAACGCTTATCACGCCGTATTTAAATCGCGCGGTTCATTGTTGGTTTGGTTAGATAAAAACATGCAATGGCATGGGCTCCCATCGAACAAGCAAGGGCGGCAAGCTGAATTTAGCGACACTGCCATTTAGTTTTGTTTAACTACAAGTGCTTATTTAATCTCCCCCTACGCCACACAACAGGCTTTGTAGAAAGCTTGCTGCGACTCGCCCATTTAGATTGGAAAGTGCATGATTCCAGTGCGATTTGCCACGATAAAAACGCCTTAAGGTCGTCATATCGGTACGAAAAAGCATGGCGCCGAATATCGTCGGCAATGGCGAAAAGTCCACATCGGTATTGATGCTGAAACCCTTGAAATACGTGCCATTGAGGTGACGTGCAACGCCGTAGGCGATGCACAAGTTTTGCCTGATTTGATTGATCAGATACAGGAGTATGAAGTGCTGGTTTTCGTGCATGGTGATGGTGCATACCATGCAAAAGATTGCTACGCGGCGATTACGCAACGCAGCCGCCATCATTTCGACACGGAAAAACGGGCAACTGTGGAAAGAAAATACGTCGGGTGAAAGGGTGAGAAACATGGCGTTTCGCGCCACGAAGTACTTAGGTTGAACGCTATGGAAAAACTGTAGTGGTATCATTGCCTGCGCTTGGATGAAACCAAGATGCGCTGTTTCAAATTGTTGGGTGAACGGGTAATAGCCAGGGATTTTGATCGGCAGGTGGCAGAACTACAAGTACGCGTTGCGATCTTAAATCGCTGCACGCAATTGGGTACACCAGTGACGGTGCGCGTGGCGTAAATCCGGATGGGGTTTGGGGCGATTCGTTCATAGATTGATTTGTGCAACAAAGCCACGTGGACATAAAAATACTCCAAAAACATGGACGGGTGTCCAGCTTTTGGGGTGCAGTTCACTATGCCGAGCCTTTTACATGGCTTAATTAAGCCATGGTTTTACCACTTCATTTCACCTTTGTTTACTTTGGCGCCAATTTCTAGCGCCATGCCAAGGCCAGCATCTGGGTAGCGTTTTTTCATAGCAGCAATCAGTGCTGCAGAGTTTTTCGCCTTCGCTAGCTCAAGATCGTAGGCTTTTAGGTATTCACGGTTGTATTGCAAGTGCTCAATGGTGAATGTAGTCCCAGCTTTAAAGTGGCCTGGAATGACTACTTCAGGCTTCAGAGCTTCCATCTTATCCAGTACTTTTAGCCACTGAGCGCGTTTAGCCACCGATGCATCATCGGCTGTCCATAGGTGGAAATTACCAAATACCGATACGCCACCTGCAATGGTTCTGATGGATGGAATCCATACAAAGCTGTGCTCTGCATCATCGCCATCTAAACCCATTACTTCTAGTTTTTCGCCATCAATAGTTAGCGTATTACCTGATAGTTGAGCAGGGACTACTGGGTTTTTAGGCGCGTTTGTGCCTAATATCGGGCCCCAATAAGCCATTTTCTTTGGGAGTGTTTTTTTGATATGCGCGATGGTTGGTGCGCTAGCCACTACTTTTACGCCAGGGAAAGCCTGGGTAATCACTTCTAAACCAAAGTAGTAATCAGGGTCACCATGGCTGATGTAAACCGTAGTCAGTTTTTTGCCGCTGGCTAATACATTAGCCACCACGCGGTGCGCATCGGCCAGAGTGAATTGAGCATCGATCAGGATGGCTTCAGTTTTACCTGTGATAAGGGTAGACGCTACGCCGAAGGTGCTTGGATCTGTGTTGGCATAAACTTCGAGCTTCAAAGGCGCTTCAGCGGCTTGGGCTGAGGCGGCTATACCAAGAGCAAGTGTGAGTGTGGATAAAACAGCGGCTGGTTTGAACATGGTTTATTTCCTGTATTAAGTGTGGTCTAGCAATGGATGCTAGATTAGTTGTATACCGTGCATAGAAAAACCCCAAATCAGGCGCTAGTTTGTTGCATAATTCGATCTAATGCATATTGCAAGCGGGTAGCCAAGGCATGGATAGATTAAGTGCGATGCGAGTGTTTATTGAGGTGGTAGATCAAGGTAGCTTAACTGCAGCGGCAGAGAAGCTGGATATGTCACGGGCGATGGTATCGCGGTATTTGGCTGAGTTAGAAAGCTGGCTGGGAGTGCGCTTATTGCATCGCTCTACGCGCAGCGTTGGCTTAAGTAGTGCAGGACAAGAAGCTTTGCCACGTTGCCGTAAAATGCTGGAATTAGCCGAAGATGTGCAGGGCATCACGCTTAATCAAAATGCTGCCCCACACGGCTTGATCCGCGTGGCGAGCAGCAATTCATTTGCGCAGTCGCATCTAGCGGCCGCTGCTGCAGCTTTTGTGGCTAAGTATCCGCAAACTCAGGTTGAGCTAATCGTTGGGGATAGAAGCATTAATTTAGTGGATGAGCGCATTGATTTAGCGATTCGCATTACCAATGATTTAGACCCTAACTTGATTGCTCGTAAATTAAGTATTTGCCGCTCGGTGGTTTGTGCAACGCCTGCTTATATTGCAGAGCACGGTATACCTCAGCAGCCTGATGATTTATTGCAGCATCAGTGTTTACACCATGCTTTTTTTGGAAAAAACGGTTGGCGATTTACAAAAGAGAAGCAGGTTTTTTTTGTGCCTGTGAGTGGTGCAATTAGCGCGAATGATGCAAATGTAATTTTACAGGCGACATTGGCAGGGGCTGGTATTGCCCACCAGCCTACTTTTAGTGCGGCACCTTATTTAGAGTCGGGTGAATTGGTGCAGCTTTTAGCAGATTACCACTCGGACGAGCTTGGCATTTATGGCTTATATACATCTCGCCGGCATATGCCAATTATTTTACGTAGCTTATTAGATTTTTTAGCTGAACGATTTGGGAATGAACCATCGTGGGATAAGCTATTAAAGCTATAGACGGGGTGGCTTAATAATTTTCATCTCTAATTTTAAAATTAGAGATGAAAAATGAGTTGCTAGCGCGCAGTTATAGTAATTTTATTGTTGTGTTCATTTGTTCGTCATTTTTTTTAATTTTCCATTTTTTTCTAGTTGGTATAATTTTGTATTTATTATAGATAAGACTTCTTTTGAATGTTTTGAGTTTACGCCAAAGGCAAAGTGTGCTGGAACTGATTTTGTTCCAATTATTTTCTCTATTTTATAAATGTTTTTTTTGAATCCAAATTCTTCTAATCGTACTAATGTTTGTGCTATTTCAACGTATTCTAATAAAAAATCACATCGGCCAATGCTTAGCTTTCGGATGACTGACTCATAGTTATTCGCTGTTGTGTCTATTTCAGCGCTAGAAAACATACTATAGGGTTGATAATTAAATCCATTTACCCCACATTTTGTTAGTGTTTGGCTATTCGCGTGAAATGGTTGCTTGGCCTTCAATGACACCAAGCCTGGGGTTAAAAATAAATAGGGCCTTGAGAATAAAAATTTTGCCTCTCGTTCAGGCGTGCGGCTAACCGCCATTGCTATCTGGTACTCACCTCCTTTTTGCACTTCGGCTAAGCAACGTGGCCAAGGTAATAGCTGAATTTGGATTTGATAGCCGGAGTTCTCAAAAATTTTGTGCAGTACATCCACGGAATAGCCTGTAATCGTTTTTTTTTGTCTGTACCTGAATAGTAAGAAGCGGGTGGCCATTCTGATTGACCTCCACAGACGCGCAGAGTTTTCCCTGCCAAGCAAAAAGAAGGGCAGAGTAAAAGAAATAGCCTCAGGGCGTGCAGCATCATGGATGTTTTATTGCTTTATATGATCAAGTTGTATTGAGAATCATTTTTATTTGTAAGTAATTAGGCTAAACTAAGAATGAGTTCACTTACTGTGTAGCGCGCCGTTAAAGTAACTTGAAAATGTTCATTTCAAAGACAGCATGCATAAGTTAGTAAGGGGGTGAACGTCGATCATGTGCCTAGCAGCCTGTCGGACTTAAGCGATCGTAGCGAGGGAAAGACCGGTTTGAGACAGATTTCGCGGGTTTTTGAGGCGAATAGCTGGCTATTCAACGAGAAAATGCGTGGAATATGGCCAAATCCGGCTTTTCCGTAGTAGATCAGTCTTAAGCCCGACAGGCTGCTAGCTAAGCTTGCTCTTGAATGTGTCCCTCTGCCGCTTTATTTGATAAATCTAGGTGCCTTGGTCCACCAGGTAGATTGAGTAATTGCATGCTCATCTCTCCCAGTAATTTTAATAGCGATTGCCCATCATCGCTCTGCTTCAGTAGCTGGAAGGGTTGGTAGCTAGGCTTGCTACTTAAGTGCTTGAGCAAGTCTTCTGCTGTGCCAGCAAATTGTTGATTGATTCTGCTTAAGGCACTGCTTGGACTGGTATTTGGCTGACTAGGCTGTTGTGTTGCGGTACTGGCTGATGCGGCTTCAACTATCGATTTGTAGCGTACATCTATTTCAAAATCAAATTGGCGGCCATCAGCAGTATAGAGTTTACCTTTGCCATTAAAGTGGCTGCTGTCCTCTAGCCTAAATGCTGCAGCAGAGCCGTCAGCGCTTTGCTGTGCTGCTGCGGCAAAGTTAGAAGAGCTGCTTAGCTCAGTTTTATCAAAGCTAAAAGTCATGCTCTTGGCTGCATCACCAAACATCTGCTTGGCAAAGTTTTGCATGAGGTTTTGTGCCAGATCGGTGATGACGTTGCCTAGTTCTTGGTTGCGTTTGGCTAGAATATCGCTACCACTTTGTAGCGCTTGCCCCGTAAGTGCAGGCTTATTTGGGGGCGTGCTGCTTGGCATAAAGCTAGAAGCCATGCGGCTATTGAGTTGGGAGAGTGGGTTCATGGCCAATTCTCAGTGAGGTTTTAATTCTTATCGGCTGAGCTTGAGGATTCTTTAGCCTGTTTTATTTTACAAAACAAAGCGAACCGTCTTATATCTAGCAGCCTGTCGGACTTAGACGGTCGAAGCGAAAAATCGCATGGTCGAGACCAGATTTTGCCGGATTTGCAGCGCCAATAACGACGAGTTATTGGTCAAAAATCTGGTGAAATATAGGCCGATCAGGTGATTTTGCAGCTGACTGATGCTAAGTCCGACAGGCTGCTAGCATGAGCGCTATAACCTTACTTATTATTCTTCAGGAATTTTTGCATGCCGAAATTGCTTAATCCAGAACGCCGCACACAAGCCATGCTTTTGGTCTTGATGTTGGTGGTGTTTACCAGCATTGCTGATTTTATGATCCTAATGCCGCTGGCCCCAGATTTAATGCACGAAATGCATATTGATACTGCGCGTTTTGGTTTTTTGGTTTCTGCCTATTCATTGGCGGCCGGTGTGGCGTCTTTATTGGCGGCATCTCTGGCGGATCGCTTTGATCGGCGGCGGGCTTTATTGTTTTGCTATGCGGGTTTGGTACTGGCTACGCTTGCTTGCTCCTTGGCCACGGGCTTTTATAGTCTCTTGCTAGCACGTTGTTTGGCAGGCGTGTTTGGCGGTGTGATTGGTTCGATTATTTTTGCCATAGTTGGCGATTTAATCCCACCAGAGCGGCGTGGCTGGGCCATGAGCTGGGTGATGCTGGGTTTTTCTTTATCGGCGGTAGCTGGTGTGCCACTGGGCTTGTTTATTGCGGCGCATTCTAATTGGCGAATGCCATTTGTGGCTTTATCCGTGATGTGCGTTTTAATTTGGATTGGGGCTTTTTACCTATTACCTGCTGTGAAAGGGCATTTGAGTAAGGGCCAGCCTGTGCAGGGAATGTTGACTGGGTATAAAGAGCTATTTGCGGATCGTAACCATTGGTGGGCGTGTGGGGTAACGGCTTTACTCACCCTATCGGGTTTTTGCGTGATTCCCTATATTGCTTCAACTATGGTTAGTAATTCTGGTTTAAGCACGCATGATTTGGTTTATATGTATTTGCTAGGTGGAGTGGCGACTTTATTTTCTAGGCCAGTGATTGGTGGCTTAATTGATCGGCATAGTCCAAGACGTATTTTGGCGTACTTGGTGCTGGCAAGTTTTATTCCTTTAATCTTGGTAACACAAACCTTTTCGCTTTCTGTGGGGTGGCAGCTGCTGTTTTCAACACTCTTTTTTGTTTTTGTGAGTGGTCGGTTTATTCCTGCAACGGCTATGGTTACGGGGGCAACTGCACCGCAAATGCGCGGGCGCTTGATGGCGTTTAACTCAGCAACACAGAACTTTGCCTCTGGCTTAGCGGCCCTTTTAGCGGGCTTGATTATGACGCAGGCCGCAGATGGACGAATCATAAACTTTGATTGGGTTGGATATTTAAGCTGCATCTTTGGCTTAGCAGCTATTTGGATGGCTAGAAAAGTAAAAGCGGTATCTTAAAACTAAAAAGGCTGATAAAAATCAGCCTTTTTTATGAGCAGAATATACGGCATGGCATGCAGTGCCTTGTTCATTAATCAACAATGGCCACTAAATTGCCAATGTTTTCCTGTGTTTTCTCGCCCTTACTCCAGCAAACTCGCGCACTATTGCCTTCGATCTTCATTACTAAGCCATCAATTTTTTCTGAGCCATCTACCGTTGCAATCCGATTTACGCGGCTATGGATTGCAATATTATTTGATGCACAGAAGAATAAATTGTATAGGCTGCTTAGTAAATTCATCATGATATTTCTCACGTATATGTAGTAATGCTACTTATTATACATGTAAATATATGTAGTAAAGGTACATTTATGTGTAAATATCTACAGGGCATATTGGGTTATTTTTATTTTAAGTACATGATTAATTAGTAAAAAACTATTCATTGGTTTATATGTCGGCATTTTTTATGTGCATGCAGATTTGGTTACGGCCTGCTTTTTTTGCTTGGTAAAGCAGCTGGTCTGCTTGCTCAATAAGCTCTTCAGCCGTTTGCGATTGTTGTGGCTTGTAGATCACCAGCCCTATGCTGACGGTCAGTATCTTGCTGACTTTAGAGGCTTCGTGAGGAATGGCACGGCGTTCTATGCTGGTTTGTAGCGTGCGGGCAATTTGTAGGGCTCCTACTTCATCGGTATTGGGCATGAGGACGGCAAATTCTTCACCACCAATTCTAGCGGGTAAATCAGTGAGCCGTAAAAACACGCTTTTGAGTGTGTTGGAGATGGTTTTCAGTGCCAGATCACCCGCTGGGTGGCCGTAGTGATCGTTATATTGCTTGAAGAAATCAATATCAAGAATGAGCAGCGCCAAGGGGTGTTTTAGACGTTTGCAACGATTAAGCTCTTGGCGTAGCTGCAAATCAAAAGAGCGTCGGTTTGCTAGATCGCAGAGGCTATCAGTTAAAGAAAGATTTTCTAGGTGTACAACTTGATTGTTAATGACTTGTAGTAGGCCATTAATTTCTTGCCCAAGCTGGCCTATTTCATCATCGCTACCTTGTTTGATAATAGTAGACCAGCTGTGCTCTGCTCTAACGTGTGCGAGTGTTTTTTGTAGTGTTTTTAATGGCTGAACCAGTGTGTAGTGCAGATAAATAATCAAGATTGCGCAACACAGCATGGCGATGCTAACAAGCTGGATAGAGATATTTTGAATGATCCCTTGCCCCTCCGACAGTATTTTTCTGTGGATAATCAGCTGAATATCATAGATATGATTTTGGTTGGTATCGTATAGGGGGTAGTGAAGCGTCAGTGTTTTGTCTGAAAACTGTACGCTTACTTCATGGCCGATAAAGTCATCGGGTACGTTTTTAAGTTGCCAGTGAATCTGGGTGTTAGGTGATGGGGCTACTATAGAAAAAGGCAGTTGTGATCCATCGCGCATTAATTGTAAATGCTGAGCCTCTATCAGCCTACCCATCATCAGGATTCCGCTGGCTGGCCCACTCCCATCAGAGTGTAAGATGGCTCGCCAGCAAGTAGATACTAGACCCGCGGCTGTTTTCAAAAAACCACAGACTCGTTTTTCTGGCTGCTGCATGAGAGTGGCGAGCTCGGCGCGGTTTTTTTGCGCTGAAAAAAATGCAGAAGTTTCCTTGGGGCTTAGGCCTTGTTGTTCATAACTAATGATTTCATTCTGCCGCCCAGTGATTTGTACTACGCTAAGCGACGCTGTTTTTAGTTGCTGTTCGCCAAGATTCTCAGTGTAAAAATCAGGGCGTTTATCAAGGGAGTATTGATACAGCTCATTCCAGTTTCCCCAGTCTGAGATGATAATTTTTACATAGCGTAGTTCGTTGTTTAGGCCGTAAATCACCCTAGTGACGTCTTCAATGGCGGAATCTTGCTCAATTTCAAGAAAGTTGCTGTGTAGGTTTCGTTGCAGCAGATACGCGCCAAGCGTTGCCATCATGGTAAAACATGCCAAAAAAATCACAGCTAGCCGAAAGCGAATGCCAGAGTGCAGCTTTATCATCATTTTACTAACCATAGTCGGCAGTGTTAATGCTCAGCATAGTCTGTGGCGAGCAGTGTTGGCTGATTTAAAAAGAGTTGTACTCCATGAAAAAGATGACTTTCTTTACGCGTTTTGTAGATGATATTTTGGCCGAGCGCAAAACCATTACGATTCGCGATACCTCTGAAGCCCATTTGCACGCTGGCGATGTTTTAGATGTGAGTACATTAGAAGAGGGGCGTTGGTTTTGCCGTCTAGAGGTTCTGTCGGTTACGGAGACTAAATTAGCAGATCTAAGCCCGTTACATGCTGCACAAGAAAATATGGCATTACCTGAACTAAAAGCCTTGATTCAAGAGATTTACCCAGAGCAAGAGCTGTTTTATGTTATTCAGTTTTGCCTACTATCTGAGCCTAAGTCGTGAAATTAATAACGCATGATATACAGGGTTTGCATTCGTCCAAGCAGGCTGTGCTGGTTTATGCTTTATTTAAAAATATAATCAATTAAAACAATAGTCTATTTTGAATAATGCTTTTTTATGGATATCCATGTGGCGTTACATTTTATGTATTGTTGTTGGGCCGTACTGATTATTTGTGTGATTAGTGTTAAGGATTTTTTCATTTTTAGTTAAATCGCTTAGTTTAAAATACCTGTTTTCTCACGCCCTTTTAGTAAGGTTTAAATCAAATGTTGCAAACCTTAACTTTGTTCTTTGGCAATATGCTTTTGGTTTTTGGCGCTTTAATGCCTATTTTAAACCCGCCAGGACATGCGCCGATTTTCCTAAGTATGACGGCGAATTACAACTCGGAAGAAAGAACGATTTTGGCGCGGCGTGTTGGTATTTATAGTTTTGTATTGCTGTTGGTCAGTATGTTTATTGGCAGTTATGTCTTAGAGTTTTTTGGCGTGTCACTGCCCATTGTACGAGTCGGCGGGGGGCTCTTAGTGGCCACTGCAGGTTGGCGGCTGATGTCGGCTAGCGATGAGGTGTACAAGACAGAAGAAATGGTGGAGATAAATCAAAACCGCCCTAGCAACGAAGAGCTGCGTCAGCGTGCTTTTTATCCGCTTACCTTCCCTATTACTGTTGGGCCAGGTGCGATTACGGTGGCCATTGCTTTGGGCGCGGGTTTTAACGGCCCTGGATTGCAGAAGTTTTCTATGCCTTTGGCAAGTTTAACTGCTGTGGCGATTACGTCTTACTCGCTTTATCTTTGTTACCGTCACGCCGAGCGTTTATTAAAGCTCTTAGGCACTACCGGCTCGATTATCTTTCTGCGTTTATCGGCTTTTATTTTGCTCTGCATTGGTATACAGATTTTTTGGGATGGCTTTAGCGTGCTCTTTGGCGAGCTTTTAGCCCAATACCTTAAGCTTTGATTTTGATGTTCTAAGCGTGGGCACATTCTCTGTGCTCACGCTGAATGGATTAATAGTGTGGAGGTACTTCGTCAAATAAAGATTTTTGCGTAGAGCCGCTCGGCTCCTGCTGCTGCAACCAGCGTAATTCATTAACGACTTGATCCATCTGCTGCTGCTGGGTAGCGACTATCTTGTTTAAGCTTTCTAATAGCTCATCTTGCAGTGCCAGTTTGATTTCTAGCTCGGTAATGCGGTCTTCTAAATTCATGATTCTCTCGTTTATTATAGGGTGGGCACTCGTGCCCACCCTACCTTTCAGCGTTTTTTAGTGTTCTGAGCCGCCGCATCACGACTTTTGCCGAAGGCTTTTTTGCCCTTAGGTTTATCCGTGCGACGTACTACAACATTGTTTTTTTCGTGTACAAACTTCTCGCCGGGTTGTTGCGCTGGGATCAGATGCTTAGGCGTATTGCCGATCAGGTCGCTTCGCCCCATAGCGATCAGTGCTTCGCGCAGGATAGGCCAGTTATCTGAATCGTGATAGCGCAAGAAGGCTTTATGAACCTTGCGGCGATGTCCATCGCGGATCACATCGACTTTCTCTGAGCTTCTAGCCAGCTTTCTTAAAGGATTGCGGCGGGTGTGCCACATGGTGGTTGCCATCGCCATTGGCGTAGGCGTAAAGGCCTGTACCTGATCGGGCTGGAAGTCGTTTTTCTTTAGCCACAGTGCAAGATTGAGCATGTCTTCATCACTGGTGCCGGGGTGGGCTGCAATAAAGTAGGGAATCAGGCTCTGTTTTTTACCCGCTTGCTCTGAGTAGTAATCAAACATCTCGCGAAAGCGCTCAAATGTGCCAATGCCGGGCTTCATCATCTTAGATAAAGGCCCTTCTTCAGTGTGCTCTGGTGCGATTTTTAAATAGCCTGATACATGGTGAGTGGCCAGTTCTTTTACATACTCAGGCGATTCCACCGCAATATCGTAACGCACGCCCGATCCAATGGTGATGCGCTTGACGCCATCAATTTTGCGGGCTTTTTTATACAGCTGAATCAGCGGCGCATGATCGGTGTTTAGGTTTTCGCAAATGCCCGGATACACGCAGCTTAAGCGTCTACAGGATGATTCGATTTTGGGGTCTTTGCACGACAGGCGATACATATTCGCCGTTGGGCCGCCCAGATCAGAAATATGGCCTTTAAATCCCGTCGTTTTATCGCGGATATCGACGATTTCTTGCAGGATGGATTCTTCCGAGCGGCTTTGGATAATCCGGCCTTCGTGCTCGGTAATCGAGCAGAAAGTACAGCCGCCAAAACAGCCGCGCATGATATTGATCGAGAAACGGATCATTTCCCAAGCCGGAATATGCGCTTTACCATAGCTTGGATGCGGGTTGCGGGCGTAATACTGGCCAAAGATATAGTCCATCTCTGGCGTGCTCAGCGGGATTGGCGGCGGGTTAATCCATACATCGCGAGAGCCATGCTGCTGCACCATTGCCCGCGCATTGCCGGGGTTGGATTCCAAATGCAGGGTGCGGCTGGCGTGAGCGTATAGCACGGGATCAAAAGCCACCGCTTCATAGGCGGGGATACGGATTACCGTGTGCTGGCGATCGGCCTGCTTGGCGGCGATGCGCTCGGCCTTGCTAATCAGGCGAATTGCCTTGGTTTCACTAGCAGGTGTGATATCTTTTTCAGATTTCTCCGGCAGCATTTCATAAGGATCAAGATGTTTATCGACGCGGCCTGGGGTATCTACCGTGGTGGAATCCAACTCCGCCCAGCCTTCGGGTAACCAGCCTTGCGGCGTCATAAAAGCAGTGCCGCGAATATCACGCATATCTTTGAGTTTTTCGCCCGCAGCAGAGCGCTGGGCCACTTCAACCAAGGCGCGTTCGGCGTTGCCGAATAAGAGAATGTCGGCCTTGGAATAAATCAGTGCCGATTGGCGTACTTTATCGCTCCAGTAATCGTACTGAGCAATCCGGCGCAAGCTCGCTTCAATCCCGCCAATCATAATCTGCACGCCCGGATAAGCCTCACGGCAGCGTTGCGAATAAACGGTAACTGCGCGGTCGGGCCGCTTGCCGCCCATACCACCCGCGGTATAAGCATCGTCGGAACGTGGCTTTTTATCGGCGGTATAGCGGTTAATCATCGAGTCCATATTGCCCGCAGTTACGCCAAAAAATAGCCTAGGCTTACCCAGCGTTTTAAATTCATCCGCAGATAACCAGTCAGGCTGACAAATAATCCCGATCCGCAGCCCCTGCGCTTCTAGCAGGCGGCCAATCAAGGCCATCCCAAAGCTGGGGTGATCGATATAGGCGTCACCCGTGACCAGAATAATGTCGCACTCGTCCCAGCCAAGTACGTCCATTTCGGCACGGCTCATAGGCAGGAAGGGAGCGGGTTTGCGGGGGAAAACACCTGCGGGCAGGGTAGAAATGGCAGTAGGAGCGGGATTCATGGCTTTGATGAGCAATACTAATCGCGCATTGTCGCAGATTTACAGCGGCTCAATCAAAAAATTGCTTGTTTTTCATAAGGATATGTAAATGCTGCTTCTGAACGGTGGGGGAGAGTATGACTCTGACGTAGAGTTGAGAGGCTGAATAAAGCGGGGAGTCCTAAAATGGCCTCCCCTCTATTTTTTACTTATTTAAATAAAACACTGTAACGCAGGTTACCAGCTTACTTTACCTGTACCTACGTCATACATTGCGCCGACAATTTTGATTTGGCCTTTTTCTTCCATTTCTTTCAAGATAGGGCTCATATCACGGATTTTTTCCACGGTCAGATCAACATTTTCTTCCGCTACTTCTTGTACAAATTTATAATTATGTGAACTGCGATCACCTTCATATTTAACGGCGGTTACAGCAGGTTTTAATTGATCAATTAAACCGGTCAGACTGCCCAGTTTTACATCGTCACAAGCACCTTTTATGGCACCACATGAAGAGTGACCAAGCACCACGATGACCCGTGAGCCTGCTACTTTTGCGGCATATTCTAAGCTGCCGATAATGTCGCTATTAACAAAGTTACCTGCAACACGGGCAGAAAAGGCATCGCCTACGCCTAAGTCAAATACAAGTTCAGGTGCAGAGCGAGAATCAATACAGGCTACAAAGCTAGCAAACGGATACTGGCCCAGACCTGTTTGCATAATGTGTTTTTTATTATCGCGCTTAATCGATTTATTGCTCACAAAGCGCTGATTACCTGCTTTCAAAATATCTAGGGCGGCGCTAGGTGTAATGCTGGCCTGTACGGCCTTGGTTACACTGTGGCCTACTTTGTAAGGCTGTGGGTCAACCTCGCTGCTATGGTCATCGGTGGCAAAACTTAAATTAGATGCCAGCATTAGAGATAACACTAGAGGTATTAATTTTATTGATTTCATCTTTGTTCCCTTGAGTTTGTAAGAATAGTCTTTAGCTTAATTGAACAGTAAGAATGGTGATTTACCCTAGGGCATTCCTCTGAAGGCCGCGCGGTTAAATAGTTCAATCACATGTAAGTTTATTCACCCATTTAGGGCTTTATTGATGGTATTAGTAACTAACTTACAGGCGTATTATTTTTAGCACATATATATACTAGTTGCTGGCACTCTTTGCTGAGCGGTTGCTTTCATCCGCTGTTTTGTATTGTTGAAATTAGGGTAGGGGATGAGATATGCAGCGGCTAGAATTTGTATTAAATAATGGAATGGGCATTATTTTGGCCGTCTGGATTGCTAAGTAGCGGGTAGAATTGCGCCTTGCTGCAAGCTCAGCCATTGGACGCACTATGACAGAACATCACGAAATCAAGCCCGGCCAGTCGGTCGAGCTGCTTAAAGAACTGCATATCCTGACCCGCGACGGCAAACTGAATCAAGATAGCCGCCGCAAACTCAAGCAGGTTTATCACCTCTATCAGTTTATTGAACCGCTATTAAAAGAAGTGCAGGCGGACCACCCCGAAGTCACGCTGGTTGACCACGGCGCGGGTAAGTCTTATCTGGGCTTTATTCTTTACGATTTATTCTTCAAAGATAAGCCAAGCTCCGGTCATATTTATGGCATTGAAACCCGTGATGAGCTTGTTAAAAAATCACAAGAATTGGCTCAGCGGCTTAACTTTCCCGGCATGTCTTTCTTGAATTTATCGGTGGCCGAATCGACAGATTCTGATCTTTTGCCAGACACCATTGATGTAGTTACTGCGCTGCACGCCTGTAATACCGCCACTGATGATGCAATCGCTTTTGCACTAAAGAAAAACGCCAAATTTATGGTGCTGGTGCCTTGCTGTCAGGCAGAAGTGGCGACAGTACTGCGTAAAAATAAATCACAAGCTCTAAAGAACCCGCTTTCAGAAATATGGCGCCATCCTATTCATACCCGTGAATTTGGTAGCCAAATCACCAATGTATTGCGCTGTTTACAGCTAGAAGCGCACGGCTATCAGGTGACTGTAACCGAACTTGTTGGTTGGGAGCATTCGATGAAAAATGAGCTGATTATTGCCCAGTATAAAAACCTACCGCGCCGCAAACCGGCAGAGCGCTTAGCGGCGGTATTGGCAGAGCTGGGGCTGGACGAGATGCAGGAGCGGTTTTTCACGGCGTAATATCACGTAGGGGCGCTGCTTGCCGCGCCCTTTTTAATGTTGGAAGCGGGTTACGGCGTGGGCCTTTTGGATAATATTGTGGCTGCGCCTTATTTGCGCCAAGGGCTAATACAGAGTGTGCTGCCTGAATGGTTGGCCACGCCTAAACCGTATTTTTTGGTGTTTCCTTATCGGCAGCCGATGCCGAAAAAATACGAAGCTTTTATTCAGTTTGTGGTGCCGCGTTTGCAAGCAAGGCTGAGCCAGTCGATGAATTAAGCGGTGCTGGCACGGACAAACAATTTTGGTGTGCTTACTGCAGCTGGTTTGCGTGAGTTATAAACAACGCCGCTGATGATTAAAATCATGCCAATAAACTGTGGCAGGCTGGGGGACTGGCCAAGCGCAATAGAAATCAGCGTGGCAAAAATAGGTGCAAGATTCATAAAAATAGCACCTTGGGCCGGGCCAATTTTACGCAAGCCTTCGTTCCACCAAACAAAAGCCAGTGCGGTGCAAAAGAATGCCATTATGCCAATGGCGAGTGCGACATTCCAATCTGGCATAGTATAAAAATCGTTACTAATGCTGGCTGCAAATGCCGTCATTAACGCCGCGCCAGCCATAATGGTAACGGTTGTAGTATGCAGTGGTGAAACACCGTGGACAAATCGTTTTGGAATCGCCGAATATAAAGCCCAGCTTAAGCTAGCAATAAAAACGAGGGCATCTCCTAGTGCAAAATGCAAATCAAGAATCGCCTGCAGTGAGCCACCGCTGATTACAATCACTACTCCAATAAAACTCAGCAACATAGCGAGCAATTGTTGGCGCAGGAGAGATTCTTTTTGAAAGAAAGCGGTGAGTACGGCTGTAAGGATGGGGCTAAGTGCCATAATCAGCCCAGCATTGATCGCGGAGGTTAGTTTTAAGCCATAAAATAATGAGAAATTAACCCCCATAATTCCAATGACGGACATCGCTAACAATGGGCGGAAATTGGAGCGTAATGCGTTTATATCCCATTTCTCGCGTAATGAAACAAAGACAAACAGCATCAGCCCTGCCAATATAAATCTCCAACTGCCAATGACCATGGGCGAGATAAATTGCACCGTATATTTACCAAGATGAAATACTGCACCCCAGAAGAAAACCGTCAGGGTCAGTTTTATATAAGTCAGTAAATGTGGCATGGTGTGTACTGCTTTGGCTGAAAATTGCCGTCATTATTGTTGTTGATCCTTGCTATGTATTTAGCAGTGAATGGAAAACAGTTTTCTAAAAATGAAAAATACCGATTTGGATTGGAACGATTTAAAGTATTTTCTGGCGGTGGCGCGGGAAGGTGGCTTAAGCGCGGCTGCGTTAAAGCTGGGGGGGAGCGCATCAACTGTATCGCGCCATATTTCAGCTTTGGAAAACCGCTTGGGGGTTAAGCTGTTTTTACGCCAGCAAACCGGCTATCTGCTAACGGATCAGGGTACGAGCATTTTGATGCGGGTCACTGAAGTTGAAAACGCCATGCTCACCGTAGAAAGAAATGGCGATCAATTGCAGTCGGTAGATGAAGTCAGCGGTTTAATTCGCCTTGCTGCAGCTGAATCGCTGGCTAGCTATTTAATCATGCCGCATATGCCAGAGTTTCTGGCCTTATATCCCAAAATGCAGGTTGAATTATTAGTGGGTGCCCTGCCTGCTAATCTGGCGCGGCGTGAGGCTGATGTGGCATTGCGTTATGGCGATTCAATTGTGGTGGATAATAACCAAGATTACATTACGCATTTTGTGGGTTATGTGCATTTTGCACCGTACTGCCAGAAGTCTTTGCTAGCTGATCTAAGCGCTGAGCAAGACCCATGGAAAACGCTAGCAATTATTGAATTAAGCGATTGTTGGGCTTATTTGCCAATGGTGAAATGGCTAAAGCAAATCACGCAAAACCGAGTTCCTTTAATTAAAGGTAATACGCTGCATACTCAGTATGTTGCGGTGAGGTGTGGGCTTGGGATTACGCTTTTGCCTGAATATGTTGGTGATATTGATAACATGTTGGTTAAGCTAGATGCCCCTACGGTGGTTCCGTCACGTGAGCTGTGGCTGGTTTACCACCGTGATTTAAAAGCCAGTCAGCGCGTGCTGGCAATGAAAGATTTTTTGATTAAACTTTTGGCCCAGGTTCTCGATAGCAAAGTCTAATTTGATTCATTGGCTTTGCTGTCGTCTCAAGCTCTCCTCACTTTGTCCCTGCGTATTGATGTATTCGCGCCACACTCTAATTCTCTTGCTTTCAGACACTATTTCTTGATCTGTCAAACCTGCTGCGTGTAATGCTGGGCTTGGTTTGCTTGCACTGGCTTGCCCCCTTTGGTGATTAATGTAGTAAGTACATAAATTATCACAATATATTACGTTATAAAACTACATTATCATTCTATTTACAGCTACACGAAAGCAATATAAAGTGCTTTCCTTTTAAAATCTTACGCAAAGTTTAATTATTAATAAATGTGAGAATTAAATTCTATTTAGTGAAAGCAGGATGCCGGGTTGTATCTGGATGCGTTCACCAGATAAGCGACATGCTAGCGCTTGATTGAGTAACTACTCAGGCTGGATTTCGATTAATAAAAGTCAAAGGAAGTACTATGTCTAATTTGCAGATCAGTGTTGTGATCCCCACTTACAATCGAGCTGATCTTTTGCGCTATACCTTAGAATCTTTGGTACTACAAACGCTGGATAAGCAGCTGTTTGAGGTGATTGTTGTGGATGATGGCAGCACAGACACTAGTGAGCAGCTGGTTCAATCGTTTGCTGAGCGGCTTAATATCAAATATTTTTGGCAGGAAGATAAAGGTTTTCGGGCGGGTAAGGCACGCAATATTGGGGTGTCTATTGCGGAAGGAAAATACATCGTCTTTATTGATACCGGCGTTTTGCTAGGCAGTAAAACTTTAGAAGTGCATGCCAATGTGCATAGCCAATCAGAGTTTCCGGTGGTGATTATTGGTTATGTTTATGGCTTTGAGGTGGATAACAGCTTGCTGGCTGAGATGTCTGCGCAAATAGATTCTCATACGCCAGACGCCACTATCCTCCGTTTGGCAGAGATGGGGGCTCACGATGTACGGCAGCTGCAGTACGATGAGCTGGGTGAAAACATCAGCAACTGGCCAGCTCCCTTTGATATTTTCTGGACTTGCCACGCCTCGGCCGAGCGGGAGCAGCTATTAAAAGCGGGCTTATTTGATGAGTCATTCAATAGCTGGGGTGGTGAAGACGTTGATTTAGGTGTGCGTTTACACCTGAATAATAATCAGTTTGTTATGGAAAAAGACGCTGTGTCTTTTCATTGGCCGCATAAAAAAGAAGTGGACGATCAAAAGATACAATCAGAAATCGCTGCCATTCGAATCCATAAGAAATATCAATTATGGTCGACTAGCTTTTACGGTAAAGACTTAAACGACGCTAAATATTCATTAAATAAAGTCATTAAAATACACCGTGATCACACGGTACAAAAATCTAAGCGGGCCTTAGCCCTTGAAACAGAAGGGGCATGATATGCCTTGCCAATATCAGAATATCTATCTTATTGACCCAGAGCTGGCCGGAAGTCCTGCACAGAATGTGCCCAAACGCTTGCTGGAGCATGGGGTCAATATAGGCTTAAGTAGCTTTTTTTCTGGCACCCCTAGGCTTGCTTATACCCGTGTTATCGACGTGGAGTTATTAGATGCGGGCCTGATTGAAAGCGAAATAGATGCCGCATTGTTTGCTGGCAGCATCAGCATTGGCAGCCAGTGTTATATCGAATCTGGGCATCTCCCCGCGTTTCATAATCAGCCAGTTAAGCTGAGCACGGTGCAAATTAATGACGGGCCGGTGGGACAGATTCGCATTGGTGATCGGGTCGTGCTGCAGGGGGTGGCGATTCTGGCTTACCAAAAAGTAGAGATCGGTAATGACGTTATTTTTGGCCCTATGGTCACCATTATGGATAGCAGTGGTCACCCCTTATTGGGCCGTGGCCAAGCGGGCGAGGCAAGTCGAATTCGCTCTGCCCCAGTGCGGATTGGCAATGGTGCGTGGATAGGCGCTGGAGCAACCATTCTGAAAGGCGTCACTATTGGAGAGGGCGCGGTGGTGGGCACACAGGCGGTGGTTAGCCAAGATGTACCGGCGTTTTGTGTTGTTACTGGAAATCCTGCGAGGGTTGTTAAGCGCTTGATGGCTGAGCCAATAAAAACCGCTGAAACACGGGGCATGGGGAAACTGCAGATGGCGTGAGGGAAGCTTGGCAGAGCCGGACGTTTGTGGCTCTCGTGCACTTTTACCATGACAACCCAGCGCGGAATGCTTATGTTGTAGCTATCTTGAAGCATTGGCTTAGGCGCTCGTGGATTTATCCCTCATTCTTAAAAAAATTATTGCCCTGAGCTTATTCAGCAGCACGCTATTACCCGCTGCTTATGGGGCATTGCCTGATTTACCAGAATCGCAGGATAGGGCACTGGGGAAAATTAACTGGACGTACGATGGGGCGAGTTTGGGGTTTGAGACGGCAACGGAGCAATTGATTGCTTCGGTAGATTATTCGGCAAGTAATGAAACGGCGTTTTATTTTGATGCTGGCTTTGCCCTCAGTGATTACTTCGCGCTTGGGGCAAATCTAGAAGTAAGCGAGCGTTTTCAAAATGCTTTGTTGACGGGGCTATTTAGTGCGCCGGATCATTTACGCCTGCGGCTGTCTGCTGGGCAGCAGCAGGCAAAAAATGAATTAGACACGGCTGCTAGCTCACTAGGAATGCAGCAGAATAATTATCTACTGAGCCTTAAAAAAGGTGGTCATCATGGCAGCTTTTTTTCTGAGCTAGGGGTTACGATCTATGCTGCAGATCCAAAGTTAGAGAATGAGCACCTCGCTGCAGAAAATACAGGTGGAATGTATTTTGATTCCCGAATGGCAACTGGTAAGCGGCAGGGGGCTATTTACAATCTAAGCCTCTCGCCTAATCGTAATGGCAAGCTTGATTTGGGCTTAGCTTATCAGCGTGAAAAAGAGCTTAAGGGCATGCATTTTGGTGAAAGAGCGCGCAGCACTTTGGTGCAATACAGCCAATATTTTACCAATTGCCTGCGTTTAACCGGCGCTTATCATGGTGGCGAAAACAGCCATTTGTTTAATGTTGGGATTGCAAAAGATGAATGGAGCCTAAATGCCAGCCGTGCGCTTGAGCAAGAAAATGGCAGCGTTGTACTGCGTTATGTCATTCCTCTGAGCGGCAGTAGCGTAAAAAACACCTCGTGCATGCAGTATGGCTTGGAAACCAAGCCCTTGCCGTCCGTACTCAAAGAGCTGACTAAACGACCTGGCCATTTGCCGACACTGGCCGCGCCTGAGCAAAGTTATTCCGCCAAGTCTGGGGATAAATCTGGTTTATATCTTGATGCAAGTAACCGCCAGTTTATTCAGTTTCGTTTGTTGCTGCCGATTGAAGCGGTTATTTCCCTACAAACCGCAACTGTGCTGTTGGCTAATTCATCTGACAATGTTTTGTGGCGAATACATGATGGTGCTTTAAGGCTGATGCTAAGGAATTTTAGGCAAGGCGGCACCTATATTTTTGACGTGCAGCAAAGTGATGGCGCGGTATTGCAAATTGAAGTGGTATTGAAAAAAGCAAAGCCTGAGTTGGGTGGGGCGATCGAGCTGGTTTCGGCCAGACGATTAAATTTTCCGACGCCAACCGGCGTACAAAATATGTCCCCTCAGCAGTTTTCCCGTATGCCCGCCAACGAACTAGCGCTGTTTAATGCTGAGCAACTGCGGGTGCTTAAGCCATTACATCTCGCCGCTTTGTTGCCGGTGCAGCTGGCAGCGTTTTCCTCGCTACCCACGCTTAGTAGCGAGCAATTAGCAGGGCTAACACCATCGCTGTTGCTGAGGCTTAGCCCTGCTCAGCTGGCGGCTTTATCGCTTAATCAGTTGGCTGGATTAAACGCGGTAGATATCGAATTTAGCCCTCAGCAGCGGGCTGTTTTACCGGCGGCAACGCTGACTGATTTTGTATTGGGTAACAAAATATTGGGCGATGGGCCATTTATAATTAACCCGCCCCAAAGCAATAGCCATGGCCCGCTGCGCTATACCAGCAGCCATTCTGAAGTCGCTACGGTTGAAGAAAATACCGGCGAAGTGACTTTGGTAGGCGCTGGTAATACGGTGATCGAAGCCCAGCAAGCGGCTAAAGGGGTGTACACCAGCGCCCGTATCAGTACAACGCTGGAGGTCTTGCCCCCTTTGATTGACGAGCACAATCTGCCTTCATTAACCGGTGGATTCTGATGGCTTAAGCTCTTTTTCGAAATACCCAAGCCGCAGCGAGCGCCAGAAAAACAAAGATAAATCCTAGAATAATCTAGAAGCCATGAGGGTGTTGCGCCAGCGGAATCCCCCCATTCATACCCATAAATTCGGTAATGATATTCACGGATAAGGCCAAGACGGGAGCCACGGTAGGGACATAAATACTGCGATTGGTTTATTCGTTTATTTTTGCGGTTAATTCCTCTTAATAAGAGCTTGATGCGCTCTACCAGCGCTGAGATATCGCTCAAAACGGCAGCAAATTCCTCAGTAGATTGCCGAAAATCTAGAATATCGTGCGCGTTTGGCCCAGTTTTGAGGCTGAACAAGGCAAAAATTACGACATAGTACGAGTACCATCAGCGATTTTTAACGCTGTGCAGCCCCAAAAATGGGCTAAACCCGAAGGGCTGATCCGGAAAATGGCCATTCACTGCGTTATGCTCCTCGACAATAACCCGTTATTGCCTTCGTCACATGCCTTTTGCCTGGCCGTTTTCCGGCTCAGCGCAGGCGAGAAACAAACGTCAACAGACCCTAGGGTTAAGTTGGTTCTTTGCCATTTCTCTGCGGCGGTATTAGATAGATTGAAATGCAGCCATAAAAATTATGGCTGATTTGGTGTCTTGAGGTGTGGTTGGCTATTGCTTGATTTGTGCCGAATCAATTTGCTGGCCGGGTAAGCCTAGCAAAAATAAATATGCACAAATTATTCCAGTGTGATTTGATCTATAGCTTGCACCCAAATTTGTGACCATAGCCGCGATATTAATTGATTAAGATAAGCAGCGTGCTCTTTGCATGTGACTAAATGATTGCAGGTATTATAAAGCGCATGCGTGCTGAAATTCATCTAGATATCATGTGGATGACTTGTTTGGGTAATGTGTTTTTTCTAAAATAGGGGTTTTATATTTTATGCAGACCAAATGCCATGTTTAAGCCTTCAATCTTAGTTTGTAGTATTGCATTAGCGCTGAGCGCTTGTGGTGGTGATACTGTAGAGGCAGCAAAGCCTGCGTTATTAACGTTAGATGGTCAGCAGCCTTTGGTTGTAGCTCATCGTGGTGCTTCGGGTTATTTGCCAGAAGAAACCTACGAGGCTTATGTTAAAGCGATTGAATTGGGTGCAGATGCAATTGAGCCTGATTTAATTTCCACTAAGGATGGTGAATTGATTGCTCGCCATGATCCAAACCTTGGCACCAGTACTGATGTGGCTACACACCCTGAATTTGCCGATCGTAAAAAGACTAGATTAGTGGATGGTGAAGAGCAGACAGGTTGGTTTGCGAGTGATTTCACATTAAAAGAAATTAAAACTTTGGGCGGTATTTCCACTGACGCAGAGAGGCCACAAGAGTTTAACGGTAAATATAAAATCGTTACTTTCCAAGAAATTATTGATTTGGCCAAGGCAAAATCAAACGCTACACGCACTGTTGCCGTTTATATTGAAACCAAAAACCCGAGTTACCATCGAGCCTTGGGGTTGCCTCTTGAAGATAAGCTGATTGAAATTCTGAATAAGGCGGGCTGGAATAGCAAAACAGCGCCGGTATTTGTGCAAAGCTTTGAACCAAGCAGTCTTAAATACATGAAGTCTAAAGGTTTGAATACCAAACTGATTCAGCTGATTGATGCCGATGATGTGGATATGAAAACCGGTAAGTTAACTTACGCATTGCCGTCTGATCGTCCTTACGATTGGACTTTGGCTGGGCAGACCAACCGTTTCTTTAGTGAAATGGTCACTCCGGCGGGTCTTGCAGAAATTAAAACTTACGCCGATGGAATTGGCCCATGGAAGCCTTATATTATTCCAGTTAAAGGTACTTTTGGCGCAGATGGCAAGCAGCTGGATTTAAACGGTGATGGAAAAATAAATTACGCCGATGCCACCAGTATGGCTCCAACGACTTTGATTAGCGACGCGCATAAGGCGGGCTTGTTTGTGCACGCTTATACCTTCCGCAATGAAAAACGCCGTATTCCAGCAGATTTTAAAAATGACCCAAAAGCCGAATACAAAGCCTTCTACCGATTGGGTTTAGATGGCGTATTCAGTGATTTTTCTGATACTGCGATTGCTGCACGCAGTGAGTATTTAAAAGAAATGGGCCGTTAATCACGTGCGTGTGACGCTGTATGTGATGTAAATATAAAGAGCTTGTGTTTACAAAAACGGCTTTGCTACATAGCAAAGCCGTTTCACGTGAAACAGGGCAGATTGAATCAACCCATAATATGAAAGCCGCCATCAATATAAATCGTGCCGCCGGTAATCAGCTTGGCGCTGTCTGTGGCCAGGCCTGCGCAGGCCGCACCCACGTCTTCGATACTCACTAATGAGCGGCTTGGCGCTTCGGCAGCGGCTTTATCGAGCAGCTCATCAAACTCTGCAATTCCAGATGCCGCGCGGGTTTTAAGTGGCCCGGGGGAAATAGCGTGCACGCGGATGCCCTTAGGGCCAAGCTCGGCGGCGGCATAGCGGCAGACTGACTCTAGTGCGGCTTTTACTGGCCCCATGATATTGTAATTTTTAATGACCTTTTCTGCGCCGTAATAGCTCATGGCAAATAGCGTGCCGCCTTGATCCATTAAGGGTTCTGCAAGGCGGGCCATTTCGATAAAGGAGTAGCAGGAGACGCTCATGGCAGTATGAAAGTCTTCTTCCGTAACATCTACCACTCGGCCATGCAGGGCATCTTTAGGGGCAAAGGCGATGGAGTGGATAGCAAAGTCTAAACGTCCCCATTTTTGGCGGATTTCTGCAAATACCGCTTCCATTTGTCCCGCTTGCAGCACGTCTAGCGGCATAAAGAGCGAGGCTTCTAGTTCCTCGGCTAAAGGCGCTACAAAGGGGCGGCCTTTCTCGTTGATATAGGTAATCGCCAGCTCGGCTCCACGCTGCTTAAATGCCTTTGCGCAGCCGTAGGCAATGGAATGCTGGTTGGCAATGCCAATAATAATGCCTTTTTTTCCGGCCAAGGATTCGTATTGGTCAGCAACAGGCTGGGTCATGGCACTTCCTTTAAGTGGATTGGTGAGTGGGGCTATCGTGCGATACGGACGTTACAGCCCGAGCTGCTTGCGAGTATGTCTTGCAATCATTAGTTCTTCATTGCTAGGGATCATCCAAACCGAAGTTGGGCTATTCATGCTGCTAATGCACTGTTCGCCAGCCTTATTGGCTTGGTGATCTAGTTCTATGCCTAGCCATTGGGCTTGCTCGCACACTTTTTGACGAATAATGGCGCTGTTTTCGCCGATGCCCGCGCTAAACACCAGTGCATCTAAGCCACCCATGCTGGCGGCAAGCGAGCCAAGCTCGCTGCTAATGCGGTGTACAAAGTAATCAATGGCCAGCTGGGCGTGCGGCTCTTGACTAGCTAACAATACGCGCATATCGCTGCTAATACCGGATAAGCCCAAGAGGCCAGAGCGCTTGTAGAGTAGCTCTTCAACCTGACGCACATCGAGTTGCTCTTGCTGCTGTAGATAGAGCACAACGCCTGCATCAAGGCGGCCTGCTCGTGTTCCCATCATTAGGCCATCTAGCGCGGTAAAGCCCATGCTGCTGGCCACGCTTTGGCCATTTTGAATAGCGCACATGCTGGCTCCATTGCCTAAATGGGCGATCACCACCTTGCCAGCGGCTACTTCAGGCTCTTGTTGCTGTAGCACCGAGGATACGTATTCATAAGATAAACCATGGAAACCGTAGCGGCGGATGCCGCGCTCAAAGCAACTATAAGGCAGGCCAAATAGCTGATTGATTTCGCTTTGGCTGCGATGAAATGCCGTATCAAAGCAAGCAATCTGTGGCATTTCTGGCATGGCTTTGGCCACTGCCCGAATGGCGGCTACATTATGTGGTTGGTGTAGCGGGGCGAGTGGGCTTAGGGCATCCAGTGCATTGATAATGCCTGGCGTCAGCAGAATAGGGGCCGAGTAGTGCATGCCGCCATGCACTACTCTATGCCCAACGCCAAGCAGCTTAATTCCTAGGTATTTGGTGCGTAGTAGGTTGGCAATGGCGAGTAAGCAATGTGCATGATCGATGCTTGCGGCGTCTTGCCAATACTCGTCAGCCAGTATTTGACCGTGGTGATCTTTAGCTAAAAAGTGCGGCGCATTGCCAATACCCTCTACTTGGCCTTTGGCTATCAGGTGCAGATCGCTAGCGGTATCGTATTCAAACACTGAGAATTTTAGGCTGGATGAACCAGTATTTAAAACCAAAATTGCTTTAGTCATTGTTTGATTCCTAGAGGCGACATCTATTCTGCAAAGAGTTGCTTAAGGTGGGTGAAACCCCATGTGCGTTAAGCAAAAAATGATGTGATCGAACCGTGAATTAAATCTTAAACCACAGCGTTTCACAGAGGAAATAATGTCAAGGCTTGAACCTTGTTTTGTGTCCTTTGCGCGCTCTTTTTACTCTGGGGCTCAAGGTGTAGCGCCATTTCACACACCGTAATGGCTCTACGTAATTTTTGTTAGCGCACACGCGGCTTTCTCTCTCATGACGCGCTAAGTTTGGTCTGGGCTTTCTTAAAGCTTAGATTGCGCGATTAAGCAGGCTACGGCGCAGGAAGCTAATTTGGTTCTGTCGTTATCGGCACGGCTGGTAAGCACAATGGGGACGTGCGCACCAAGGACGATTCCTGCGGCATCGGCATTACTCATAAAGGTTAGCTGTTTGGCTAGAATATTGCCGGCTTCTAAATCAGGTACTAATAAGATATCGGCGTCGCCCGCTACGGGTGAGTTAATCTGCTTGATGCGGGCCGATTCATAGCTAATAGCGTTATCCAGCGCTAAAGGGCCATCTAAAATACCGCCTTTGATTTGGCCACGGTCGGCCATTTTGCATAGGCTGGCGGCTTCTAATGTCGATAGAATTTTGGGGTTGATGGTTTCAACCGCCGATAAAATAGCCACTTTAGGCTGGCTGATGCCAAGGATATGTGCCAAGTCGATGGCGTTTTGGCAGATATCGGCTTTGTCTAGCAGCTCGGGGTGTATATTGATTGCGGCATCGGTTACCAGTAGCGTTTTGTGGTAGGTGGGCACATCCATAATAAACACATGGCTGATGCGGCGCTCGGTGCGTAGGCTGCTTTTAACGACGGCACTCATTAGTTCGTCAGTATGTAGGCTACCCTTCATTAAAATAGAGGCTTCACCACTGGTAACTAGCTCCACAGCACGGCTGGCCGCGGCGTGGCTATGTGGGGTGTCTTCTAGCCTAAATGCGCTGATATCTAACTGATATTGTGCGGCCATGGCCTGAATTTTTGCGGCAGGGCCAACTAAAATTGGTTGCATTAAATGGTGTGCAGCTACGGCAATGGCAGCTTTAAGGGATGACTCATCGCAGGGATGTGCGATGGCTACGCTAAAGCTGGGCAGATCATTGCAGCGCTCAAGCAGCGTTTCAAAAGCATGATGGGTTTGGATGCTAACTAGGCCTGCATCGGGGCGGGCCAAAGTGATTCTATCTGTGGGGGCAATGACCTTAGCGGTGCCGGTCATAATGGTTTGGCCGTGTTGATTACGGCATAGGCAATCAAAACTAATCTGATGGCTTTCTGGGTGTTTTTCGCGCACGGTAACACTGATTTCCAATGTATCCCCCAAAATAGCCGCCGCATGAAATTGTAGATTCTGCCCAGAGTAAACCGTGCCAGGGCCAGGTAGTTGGCTGCCTAAAATGCCGGAGATCTGCGCTCCTAGCCACATCCCAGGTGCGGTAGCCCCACTAAAACCTGCATGATTAGCAAAGGCGGCTTCTAAATGGGTGGGGTTAAAATCACCCGCTACGGTAGCAAATAGCTGGATATCACGCATGGATAAGGTGTGCTGAACACCAGCGTAATCACCGATATCTATTTCATCAAAACAGCGATTTTGTAAGGTAATGGCGCTCATGCATCCCCCGTTTTAGATGCTTTAGCGCTAGGCTTGGCACGGCTGGCTTTAATTCCTAGTAGCTCTTTGGCTTTTATGGCCAACGGTGACTTAGGGTCTTCTAGTTCAGGCGTGAGCATGGTGACTTCAGTTACGATCTCTACCGCGCGTTTTCGCTCAGCCAGATTTTTTAATAGCTTAGGCAAGCTTGCCATCGCTCGCTCAGCATCTAGGCTAATTAGCAGTGTTTGTGCTTCAACGGCTTTGCGCCATTCAATTGGATCTATTTCTGGCAGCTGGGTTTGATCGGCGATTAAGAATGAGCGGCGCTCTATGCCGCCACTGTGATGCATCGCCAAGATAAACAGCCGCGCTAAACCCTCAGTAAAGCCACCTGTTTCAAATTCTGGCTCGGCCTCTATTTTAAGAGTGTCTAAGCGCTGTTCGGCATGCTTGCGCACAGTTTCTTCAAGCGGTGCTGCAGGAGGGAAGATCGCCCCCAAACCCCAAGCGCCATAAAGTGTTTTTACATAGCTGCTGCTGGCAGCATTACGTAAATCACGGTAGCTATTGAGTGAGGCCATGATCATTTCGGAGGCTTGCTGCTCTAAGCCACGGAAAAAATTATCTTCGCTGACTACTTGCCGTGCTTGGCGAACTTGCTCGGCTTGATGGGCAACGCCCACCATTAAAGGGTTAAAGTCTGAATAGGCGTAGTTTTTTAAGGTGCTTGGGCTCAGTTTGCGTGACCATTCACCCATTTCAGGGGTAATCACGGTCTGTAAAACTGGGCGTAGCGTGTTTTTATAAATCGCTTCGTTAATTTCAGAAACCTGCGCAACGGTACTAAAAAGCGCTTCATCGCTACGTGAGCCAGGATCGACCAAGCGTAGTTGCTCAATGGTGCGTGTCTCAAAGTTTACGGTGTAATCGCCTTGCTCTAGCTCGGCGTAAGCTAAATCTGCGGTCTTAGCATCGATCACCATTTCATAAAGGCCAGGCGGTAGGGATTCCACCATTTCCATCACATTAACCAGCTCGGCGTGCTGCTTGCGCGCTACCTTGCCTCCTACAAAAATCCCCAGATGGCCGACATCTTTATGCAGCAAATACACAATGATTTGACCTTCTTCCACGATGGCGCTTTCATGGCCATAGAGGTCGATAATCCAATTTAAAGCTTGCGCAGGCGGGGTGATATCGTCCCCCCAAGAGGCAAAAACAATAATCGGGGTGGTGATGTTATGTAAATCAATCTTGTCGCCATCGGCGGTTTGTATCTGACCACTAGCAAGTTTATTACCAATAAATAATTGATTAACAATGGCTTCAATTTCTTCGCCCGTCATGCGGAAATGCCCACCCCACCAGCGTTCAAACTCTAAGTAGCGCGGGGCTTCGGTATCGATATTGGCGTAAAGATGATAAGGCTTACCCCAGTGTGTATTGGCGGGGTTAAGGTTTTCAAAGTTTTTAACTAAGTGAGCACCATCAAATACGCCACCGCCTAAATCGGCGCTGAATGCTGCTGTCCATGAGCCGCCATTCACACCACCGGCGTAGCGCATTGGGTTTTGTTCATCGGAGCCCGCCCAGTAAGACAATGGCGCACCATTTAGCACAATCGGCCCCATGATTTCTGGCCTTAAGGCGGCTAAACCCGCCACTGCCCAGCCCGCTTGGCAATTACCAATCACGCAAGGCTTGCTGGCCTTAGGGTGGCGTTTGGCTACTTCTTCAATAAATAGCGCTTCGGCTTGCATCACGTCTTGCAGGCGTTGGCCACGAACGGGGTCAGGGTAAAAGCCTACAAAATAAACCGGATGCCCAGCACGTAAAGCTACCCCAACTTGTGAATCCGCTTTAAACCCACCAATGCCCGCGCCGTGGCCCGCGCGTGGGTCGATAATCACATAAGGGCGTTTGGTGGCATCGGTGTGGATGTCGCCCGAAGGCAAGACGCGCAGCAGCATATAGTTGCAAGGCACGTCTAGGCTGCGAGCATCAATTAATAGCTCGTAATCAAAGGCCAGTAGTGGAGGTTTGCCTTGCTGAGCATGTTCGATCGCAATATTGCTGCGCTCACGCATGACATCAAGAAATAGCGCTGAGCGCTGAGTGGTGTCTATCCAGTATTCCCAAGCGTGGTCTAGAAGGGCTAAGGGAGAGATCAAGCTGGTTTGGGTCATTGCACCACTCGCTGTGTTAGGGTTTATAAGCTGGCAATAAGTAATCAGGAAAAAATTCCTAGCATTGTGCGCGTGCCTTGTTGGGAAGCTTTTGCTGTACTACTTATGATTTATTGTAAGTTTAAAATTAAATAAAAACGTTAATTGGCAAAGATATAGTAATTAATGATAAATGTACTGACAAGCTAAACGGTTAATATGACACAGATATGTACACAATTGATTAGACTACCTCGCCAGCTTAGATTGTGTGATGTCTATGGCTTAATTGAGTCAGGTGTAAGAATGCCCGTGCAGAGGGTGAGCACTAAATGATATAAAGCGTTAATTGGCGTTTATTATAAAAATGCATTTGCTAATAACTAAATTAAAAACGTTTCGCGGCTGAGTGGGAGTAGTTTATGTCAGGTTTTGCGCCCGTCATTGAAGAGCCTGTAAATCTTTCTGTGTAAATGCCTGTGGAATTAATGGTGGCCGTTTAGGCGGTCACCAAATTCTATAACGAAACGATTTAGCGCCATTCGCCAATTTTGAAT
>Ga0247722_10000195_pt1 | contig 38688 bp, 31 predicted proteins | sample MSEWelMarce3H_FC_FD_189094 | JGI IMG/M metagenome (GOLD analysis project Ga0247722, IMG submission 189094) | Subsurface sediment microbial communities from gas well in West Virginia, United States - MSEEL Well Study Marcellus 3H_FC | ecosystem: Environmental > Terrestrial > Deep subsurface >... | reverse complement strand
GAGGATTCCTATAATTATTAAAAATCCGTGTATATTTAATAATTTATTGTAAATCTGCTCGTCAAATAACATATATTTTGATATTTTATTATAATTACCAAAATATATGCAACGCTGTAAGGGTTAAATAAATATTATTTTTTATTGCGACGACGGGTTATATGTTTTCGTCGGTTTGAACGACGAAATCGCCGGGTTCTTCGTTGTGTATGTTTTCTACCGCCACCTGCTGCACCTGGTATATTTACCGGTAAAGCACTCTTAGCTATATCTGTAACACCACTTTCTGGATTATTTAACTTATTCATGATTTTTGAAATACGTTCAGATGAGTCTTTTAACGCAGATATACAACGAAATGGTGGATTGATTGGATCGAGCACATCAAAGTCATAGTCGATTTTATACCCACCAGGGCATATTGGATCTCCTCCTTCTGGATTTTTTAGAGGGAATGGGTTACCTATTTCATCCACATCTCCACCTTCTTTCGCCCCGTCTTTTTTTTTAGTCTTTGTTTTTGAGGTTGTCTTGGGTTTTTGAATAGGGGTCGGTTTAGTTCTAGGATTCGTCGCAAGCGTAGTCGGTTTCGGTTTCGTATGTTGCTTACCCGACATTTTGGATATTTACTATATTATAGTAATACTAAATATTCACACATGAACAATCCAGATGGTTTGTATCAAATCAGTACCGCGTTCCTCTGCGTCGGTTGCAGTTTATAAACGCGTCTTCACAACGATACAAACCCGTAATAGATTAAATTCATTTAATTTGCGACAGGAACGGCCTGGCCTCATCCACCGCTTTGAAGATGGCGACGAGGGTGAGAACGAGAACCACGCTTAATGTTACGACGGGTGGTGGAGGCACGACGTGAAGCACGACCGCGACCACGGCCACGAGTGCTTGCACTGCGAGTTGATTTACGAGAATTAGGCATATTATATACAATATTAGTATTTTAATTTTTACACATTTAGATATGTAAAACGCCGCGTTTTATTATTCGTTTTATTATTCGTTTTGTTATCTTAGATATAAATATGAAATGTCCGACAATAATAAAATAAGGTTTTTTACGGATGTATATGAACAAAATTTATGGGGAGGGAATGAGTCCAAGTCTGGAACTGGAAGCGAAGGAAGTTTTGCAGAACAAAAAATTAATTTAATTCAAGACATAATTAAAGAATACGATATACAATCAATTATTGATATTGGATGCGGTGATTTAAATTGGATGAAAACAATTTTAGAAAACCCGAAAATAAATTATACAGGGATTGATGTAGTAGAAACTTTATTAAATGACAATAAAAATAAGGCACCCGAACATCGTTTTGAATTATTAGATTTTAATAAAATATATAAAGCAGATTTATTAATAATTTTTGATGTTTTTGGTCATCAGTTACATGATGAAGTTATAGAAATGATAAAATATATAAATAAATTAGACGTAAAATATGTATTAGTCACTAATAGAATCAATAATAATACACTACAGTATAATGTAAATAAAACCAGATACGAAGGAATCAACGTAGGGAATTATAATGACTGGAATAAGACCTTAATTAAAAATTATAAAGCACTTTATCCAGATGATTTTTTTTGTTTATACAAATAAGAACTATTATGGGACGCATAAAGATATCATTTACATTTCATCGGCATCTTAAATGTCTAAAGAATATGCTTAAGTAAATACTAATGTAGTTTATTATATTAGTATTTGAATATTCATCACTAAAAAATGCTCCTTACGGGGTTCGAACCCGTGACCGTGGGCTCATAAGACCCAAATTCTACCGACTGAACTAAAAGAGCGTAACATGTGTTGAATACGACCGCATATATGCGCTCATACCCATATAACTATCCTAACTTATATTTAAGTTCTTTATTCATCCAGCAACATCAACGCCATCGCCGCGTAATTATGTAAATCGAGCAAGGTGTCGCGTATGCCTTCATCATTCACTAAATTCACGCCATTTTTTGTAATCGACATCGACCTCTGGAGTTTATCCTCAATCCGCATAAGAACGCCAATCACGCCATATTTTGCAAACGCATCACCGTAATCTGCATTTTTACGCGTAAATAGTTCCAGTGCTTCCGCTTGGACCGTCTTCATTTGTTCCACGCGCGACCAAGGTCCTTGTTCTTGTCTTTCCATCCGAAATATGTTAAATTATATAAACAACAACTGTTTATATGATTTTGGTAAAGTGATACCGGCAACCCGTTTCGATCGAGTGACCTCGGAGTTATGAGCCCCGCGCGCTACCCCTGCGCCATGCCGGTAAAATGATATGACCTTGGTCGGTGCTGCGTTTATAGCGTCCAGCTTGACAAATGCCACCTGTAGGTATCGAACCCACACCGTCCTTGTAATGAATAAGAAAATAACCATCCGACAGTCGTACCGATTATGTTATTACAAGTAATAAAATAATCAGTAAAGTGCATGTCAGACGATAAAACGTCCGCCGTGGAAGTGGCTTAAAATGATTGTGTCTATGTGTAGACGTGTTGCTTCTGATAAACAACCGAAAGACCCCAAACATGGGCTGAATACCGGTGATCCGTTTCGATCAGATGTCCTCGGAGTTATGAGCCCCGCGCGCTTCCTCTGCGCCACACCGGTAAAGAGTTACTGCGTTTATCGTCCAGCTTGACGAGCCGTTTCTATAAAACAAGCAAAGGCCCCACAAATAAATTGGGTTATTACCTCCTGTGGGTTTTGATCCGACGACCTCTGAGTTATGAGCCCAGCGCTCTACCCCTGAGCTAAGGAGGTAATATATGTTACTGCGTTTTTTGTCCAGCTTGACAAGCCACTTCTGTAAAGCGACTGAAAGGAACCCCGGGGGTAATACCGGCGGTAGGTTTCGATCCTACGACCTTCCGCTTATAAGGCGATAATCATTCGTAGTTCGGACCATTTCCTTACGGAAATAGTAAAATGGGTAACAAACGATGTGTTAGACGCTCTGCCGCTGAGCTACACCGGTATAAAAAATCCAAGATACCATCTACTACATTTAATACATACAGACAAATCAATAAATTATCGATAATCATCACATGCGGACCAAGACACAGAAAACCAAATTTCTACGAACAGTCAAAAAGTTGTGACGAAGGGGATTGATTTGTTCTAATGTAACAAATTACATGTAAATACATTTCCTAGAATGATGGAGTTGAAAAGATGACCGAATCACCTTCTCATAGTATACACAGAAAATATCTTTAAGTTCTTTTCGTGGAACAAACCGTGCCGCAGTTGTCCCTAAATATTCTATTCAACAATATCCTCTATATCCTTTACCTCACTACATATCCTAAACTTATGATACCATCTCTTTGAAACAAGAGGTAACACCTCGAGCTGAACGAGTTTAAAACTAGTATCTAATAACCCGATTGCCATCTGTTCCTCCTGTCCTTTTAACGTTAGTGAAAATACGGACTTGAGAATAAAATGCAACAACAACATAACATGTTCGCGTGATACATGGAAACGATACACCTTACCCTGATTAATCTCATTAAATGACTTGATAATAAAATAGACAAGTTGATTGAATTGTGGAGCGTCGTTAATATCGATTACCCCATCTGCTAATATTTTGTTAAATCCGGTTTCAAGTATAAAATTCAACTTGTCGCGTATGCCGTCCTCGCAAACATACTTCTTAATAGACTCTAATTGGTATTTATTAAGCTGGTCTTTGAATTCATCGAATATGCGTTCGATTTGATTTAATGCTAAAGTTTGTTCTTTGAGAATTGCGTTTAATTTTGTACGCAGGAATGGAATTGCGAATATTAGGTTAAATGTAATATCCTTGACAAAGTGAAACAAAGAAAGTTTCATTTTTTTGATAGAAGGGTCGTCATCATCGTAATCAATCGAACTATCTTTATCCTCTTCTTCAATAATAACTGTTTTGTTTACTGAGGAACGATTCCTTTTCGTAGTTCGCGCTCCGGTAACCGGTATTATCTGTCCAGTTGTTGATGAAGATGCGGATGCTGGTGATGAAGATGATGATGGACCGGCGGTTATTGTGACCGGTGCTATATTTGTTACTGGTGCTTTGTTTGAAGATACCGGCGATTGTATTGATACATCTGTTTTTTTTGTTGATACAGAAGGTGTTTTCGGTTGTTGACTTGCAAGCTGGTTCATAACATCTGTCATCGCATTATGATTGATTGATTTGATAAAATTAACCGCATTCGTATTAAATAATTGTGGCTCTTGAAGCTGCTGTTGCTGCTGTTGCTGCTGCTGTTGCGGTTGCTGAATAGGTATATCAAAATCCGGTATATCAAAAACATCGCTTACGAATATTCGTTGTTCACTCTGTGTATGCAGCGGTTTTTGTGAATTAAAAGTAACCATATCTGCTGTAATAAACGCTGGCTGTATTTGTTGTTGATTCATTTCCTATATATCTTCTATGTTATTTTTTGTTTATTGTATTATATTTTATATTCATGTCGGTTCTCCAATTATTCTTCCGCTGCATCATCTACCGGTTTCACCCACATCCTTTTTTATTGTGAAGACGCGCTTCTTATGTTTGATATTACCTAGTTTGAATGAACGAATATATTCTTCGAGAATAATACGCGTGTCGTCGTCGGTTCTTATATTTTCCTGTAACTGCGGTGATACAAGGTCCAACGGTATCTTTAAAATAGAAAGTTCATTTGATTTCATTTCGATTAATCCAAATCGCGAAGGCGTACCTTGTGTTACCTGAAATGGTTGAATGAAAAAATAACTCTCGGTCATTTCATCTCCGTATAATACCATATAATTCTTTCCATTTTCACTCAATAAGGTTTGAGATATAAACACCATCGGGATTCTAAAATACAAAGAAATTATCCATAAGTCAATATTTGTTAAAAAGTAATTTTCACTTTGAATGATTTGTGGTAAAGTTGCACGACCTTCGGTAATAATGTCGGCGTACTGCTTCATACCATACCCATTCAATATCATCGTGAGTTTTTTTTCTAAACCGAGCGCAGCCAATTTGCCATACTCAGTTACAAGTATGCTCTTGATCTTGGGTATTGACATGTCAGCTAACTCATCCACGTGCTGAGTGCGACAGTTATCACACATGAAATAATTGCACTGACGACACGCAAATTCGGTTTGGTCATGCCCGATTGTTACGCGACATTTTTCACATATTGCCGGTTCGCTTTGAACGGAGAACATACCACTTTTACGAACACACATGTGACCACTTGGACATTTTGATGCCATTTGTGCAACACTACGCAATATGGTCAAAATCACATCAAATGAACACTCCTTATTTTCATTCGAAAAAATAATTTCAAATGTGTTCATATTTGGAAAAAATGTATCTCGAAGTTTTATAGTCACTTTACGTTTTGATACTTGCTGACAAAAATCAAGAACATGGTTGAGTTCGTTAATATGAAACGAGTGTGGTATATGTGCACCGGTTTCTACCATCCCACCCGCACCCGCACCCGCAACTCCTCCCGCACCATTCGAACCCGTTTCTATATCTAAGTATCTGTCAACGTATTCTTTTTGATATACTGGGTCATAATGTTGAATACCGTTACTACCTGCGCTACTGGGCGCCACTGTATAAAAATTCGTTTGGTGTATGTAAGGATTTGCATCGGCCGGTTCCATGTTTTCAAAATATTCTTGTGTGATAAATGTCTCCAATAATATGATTTCATTCTCTCGAAGATCGTATTTTATTTCTTGAAACGAGAGATACTTCATCGGTTCAAACATAAACAATTTCACACGCTCATACCTTATCATTTCATCCGCAAGCTTACCGAAATACGCGAGTTCATTATCAATATCTGGAAACATGAGGTTACGATGTGGAAGAAGTAATTTACACATTCCGCCAGATTCTTTAAGACAATAGCTCTTTTTCCCGCATGTTTCTTCGTCATTTGTTATACACCCTGAAATTTCACCCACCATTTTTAACGTATCTTTCTTGTATCGAATAAATGAGATATTTTTCGCGAGCATTCGTTTCATATGTGCGATGATTTGAGAGAGTTTGTTCGTATAAATTACAAAAGGTGATGCGATAATTTTCTCGATTTCATCCTTTGTCGCTTTATTATCAGGTCGGTTTAATACATTCCGCGCAGTATTTCTAAACACGTTGTAAAAATTCGTTTCTAGACGAATATTTCGTACATATCTCTCACGCGTCTTATCTACCATTTCCGATTTCGGCGTATTTGAAACAGCTTCATCTGCCTGGATGTGGTTGCCTTCCGTTATTGTTGGTAGTTCATCATTCTGGTTTAACTCTGGGTCTCTATCAACATTCACTTGAAGAAATTGGTTTGTCTCTGTGATTACACCAACAATAAGGCCATCTTCGACCACCTTGACTTTTGCACTACAAAATATATCCTTTTTCGTGGTTTTCTTTACATGTTGCTGTACCTCTTTTAGAAATTCCACCAGCTCATGATAACTTAATCCCCAGAGTTGTTCATCGTCATTCATAAGAATCATTGGAGGAGGAACATCGCCACCAGATACAGCGATTGACAAAGGCGCAGAAACGGCAGTAGGAATAACACCCTTCAAGAATTTATGTGTGCTCGATTTTTTAATTGCAGTATGCGGTTCATACTTGAATGTTTTTGTTAATGTTTGAGTGATTTGAAGTCCGATAACTTTCCCATTAAAATTCATAACTTGTGCTTCGATTTGAAACCCTGCATCTCTCACAATCTTTGCAATTACATGCGCAGGCTGATTCATCTTGTATTTATACTCGCGTGGCTGACTTGCATGAAGACGGCAGTATGAAAAATAAACATCACGAACAGTTTCAATAACGTGTTTGATTTTGGGCATTAATGTCTTACTCTTTAATGCAAAACGACCGAGCACACTGAATTTACCGTTGGCTTTACTTTCAAAAAGATAAATAGGTTCGTAATACACATCTCGTTTCATTATAATAATTGTTTTCCGGTTGATATCAAACACTTCGCCAGAATATGCATTTGTTGGACATATAACTTGTACGTTATTTGTAATATCATCATCTGGAATTTGAACTAAAATAATATTATTACCGTGTTTGAACAGTTTCTCGTTAGGTCGAGATATGATATCCCATAAGTAAGTATGGTCGATGATAGATGTATCATCGTCAAGATACGCGATGAAGTTTTCATATGCGTTACATATCCTTATAAATGTTTCCTTTGGAAGTGTTCGAGAGATTAATGATGCAGCGTATTTACTAAGTATGTCCTCTTCACGGATTTCGTTATTCTGATTGTAGAATGAATCTACTAGTGTGCCATTTTGTAAGGTTATGAACATGTCGACGTCGAGAGATTGAATAATGATGCGTCTCATCTCTCGAATTGTTGGTATATAGGTTGGCCCCGGGCCAGGGCCAGGGCCCGGTCCTGGCTCTGGCCCTGACCCTTTCGCAGCAGTAAATGATGCACGCGGTGTTGCTGCTGAACCGGCTATGGAAGACACGCGGGGTGTCATCACTACTGGTGTTGACTCATCATCTGAATAATATTCAACAGTAGATGATGATACTGTTGCAGGTCCGCCTCCTGCCGAACCTGCCACACCCTCTACAGCAAAGGGCATCGCCATTTCACTCAAGGTTCTCGATTCGGATACGTTGGCTTCCACTCGTTTTGATAATTTCATAGCATTTTTCCCTCTTCTCCCGTTCATCATGTTTTTTAACACTTGCTCTGTTAAATTAGCGGCTGGCATATCTATTCCCATTAGCGGTTTGTCGGTTTGAGAGAGAGAAGAAAGCGGCATCTGTGATGCATTTATGAGTGTAGCTGAGGTTTTATCAAGACAAATACTCTCTTTATAATAATACGCAATCACCGATACTAATGATTGACGGTCATTTGTCTCAACACCTCTTCGAATCAAACATGGGGTATCCTTCTTGGCCGCTGCATTCTTAAGACTTATCTGACAATTACGATTATCCGTGAATAAAAACTTTTGAAGTTGTACCGGTAAATAACCCAAACGATTATTCTCAAGTGGGAATTTATCTGAACTTAAAATACGTTCATCTTTTATTTCATTTAATTTTACAGGTTCAGATAACGGCATCGGCGGTGGTATATGTGAATGTACTGCAGCTGCGCCAGACCCGGGTGTCGTTGCTACTGGTGTTTTTTCTTCTGAAGAAGCCGCCTTTGTTTCCATCTGAACGGCTTCAAACTGCTTACTCTCGCATTCTTGACGGCGCGTAGTTTGAGATGGTTTATCCCATTGCGCAAAACAACATGGAACGCATAACCCTTTGGGGTGTGCATCCTTCTTTAAAAATCCCGGATAATGTTGCTTGTAATTTCCCTTTTCATCCACGTGATACTTGTCCTCTGTGAATTCAAAAATATTTGCACCTATCGGGATTTTTTTGGCCTTTTGAGGAATGACGGTGCCATATTTACCGGATTTTACTTCATCTTCGGTCAAACTCGTATTATGTTTTAAACTCCAATATCTCGGGCAAATATAATGATACTGTTTGCTTGCATCGGAACCATACGTTATACTATGTGAATATGAACCCGGATGTTCTCTGTCAATTTGCGTTTTTTCTTCATTTGTTAAAATAACCGGTTGACGGCGGTAATTCCATGGACAACTACGCGAATATGCGTTAAACTTCCCGACATCCTCATTCAAATGAATAATTGGGTCACGTTCTTGGATGCGTTTTGAAAATGGATTTGGATTTGCTAATTCCATTCCAGTGATGTCTGAGAGATCTTCTTCTTCCTCGGCACGTCTAGGCTGTTCTCGTGCGGCAGCTGCGGCACCACCTCCGCCTCCTCCTTGTGCACTATCACCTCCACCACCATCATCGTCGTCATCATCTCCTTGTAATAAATCAAATAAATCCGGCTCTTCTTCTTTATTTACTTCTGCTTCAAATCCAAATATAGCGGAAGCGCCGGCAGCAGCGCCCGGTTCAGAAGATATATTCGCCTTTTTTGCAATAACAGGGACGATTTCTTGCATCAATTCAATCGATTCTTCCTTATCTGACGGGTGTATATCACGTTGTACAGCTTCTGGTTCGGCATTATGTGTAAAGGTATCAACCGTTGACGAAGATTGCAGATATGATGATTGTTGTTTTGATTCTGCAGCCGAAGAAGCTGATGCAAGTGGCGCGGATGTAGTCGAAGGAGTTGACGTCATCGCATTATTCATACACAATTCGGCAATTTTCTCATACGGTATATTGGTTGAACTTGGATTCTGATAAACACGAATAATCGAGTCTAGATAAATGTGCATCGGCGTCAAGAATAACATATTATTGATATTCGTGATTTCTATGGTAATAATATTATTGAATGAACCCTTGGTTATTTTTGTAAGAAAACCAGGGTTATTTTTTATACGTATATTACCTCCGCGAAACCGCGAAAATTGCTGTGTTTGTAATGATGACAATAACGATGATAGTTTTCCACGTGCGTCCTGTTCGGACATCATATAATTATCCCGCAAGCCATCAATAATATCACGGTCGCTTTGTCGTTTATTCATCATTTCGATAATATATGCGTCTTGACTCGACATGTCATTATAATTACTTACGCGCTTATACCGGAGCACAATCCCCTTCTTTAAACTACCTTCTATTTCGTTGAACGCGCTTGAAATACATTTAATCATCTGTTTGATTTCAATATTTCGCGCGATTGGAACTTGTGCAAAATATTCCAGATTGATGAGTTCGATTTGAGGGTGATGTAATTTTGTGAAGAGTTTCATTTGAAATCCACCTTGTTCAACGTGTTGTTTTATCACACGAAGGACTGGATTTACAGTAGCCATAATTATTTGTTCTATTTCGCTTGTAGTAAAAGAATACTTTACAAATAATTTGACATAAATAGAACCATTTGGGTAAAATTCACATAAAACCGGTACTGGCAAATGAGTTGCTTTATGGTCCGGTATATCTGTGTTTGAATATGTATAATTAATATACATAGCGACACTCTTTTTACGTGCGGTTGTTTTAATGAGACGAAATATGTCCCCCTTGGGAAGATACGGTATTTTACGTCCGCTGCGACTCACGCCTGAAATAAACAGTTTATAAATATTGTCGCGTTTCTTTCCTGGATTGTGTTTGATATAAGGAATATACTCTGAGCAGTGTATCAATTTGAATACCGCGTCGAGTGATTGGTTATAAGGAGTTTCTGGATGTATCATAAATTCGACACCCCTTATTCCATTATCGAGGTAGTTATGTTCGTTTGTTCGTCTCTCGTAAATGTCATATAACAGTTTTATATTTGCGGTTTGTCGCATAAATCTCTCATTCAATATCTTATTATCCGCTTCAAATAGCCGGGGCTTGTGAAGGATGAGAGTATTATGTGAATGGATTGTGCTAATATCGGTTTCACCAGAAGCTTCGGCGGAACCTTTTTCAACAGCAGTTCGAGGAGTATCATCACGAAATGCGGAGAGATAAGGAAAGTATAGTGAAATAATATACGACTCATATATTGGTTTTTCTAAGGCGGAGGCGCCGCGGGCAGGGGCGGGAGCAGCGGCAGCACCAGCCACAATGGGGGCGTCTGAAGCAGCTGGTGCCGGCGGCGGTGGCGGTATTGTACTCTCTTTTGCGTATACTAGCGCGTCTTCTGCTGTTACCAAATAAATGGTGTCATGAATAAAAACACCGTAATCAACAAGAACCATCTTATTCGTCGTATTTACGATTTCACTTGAATGAATTTCTAAAAATGGGTCTGTGTTTAATGCATCAAATGGATTTACCGCATAAGGATAATCATAGGATGATGCGATATTCAATTCATGACCTACCGCAACATTAATAATACGCGTTTTCTCTTCTAATTTTAGATTTGCGATATTTGCGTATGTATAATTTCCACTAACAGGTGCGCCAAGTTTCGCATATTCTGGTTCGGTCGACGCGCCTGTATTTTTAGTATGATTATCAATATTCAACAAGTAATTTTGAACACGAACTGTAGTCATTTCGAGCTTTCCATTTGACGTGATTTGGTCATGCGCCATTTGAGTTGTGATTGGTTTTGCCTGCTTACAAAATAGGTATAATTCTGCATACGAGATACCAAGCGTATCACGTGTAAGATATAGAAATTTCTTTTTGATAGTTTCGATTGAATCATCCGGATAAATTTTCTCGGGAAGAAAGACCACTTTCATATTATTTTGCTCGATGATGCGTAATTCGTAATCACTAAATATCTTTCGGAAGTGGGGGTTATTACGCTGTTGAATAAATACATCGTTGATATTTACGATTTGACCTTCATCTGTAGTGAATTCTACATTTCCGTAAAATATATATAATACGTTGTATTCTGGGGATAGTGATGATACACCAGAGTCTTTCACTTCATCTGGCGAACGTATATGACATATTTTATAGATGGGAATCTCCGTTGTTGTTGGGTTTTCCATTCCTCCTGTTACTATTATATGAATAGAAGATTATACTTTATTATGAAATTTTGTATAAAGAATAATCTATTTGCGGTATTTACGCCGACGAGTATTTTTGGATTTTCGAGACCCACCTTTTAAACCGTATCTGCTACTACGGGTACTTGATGAACCTTTCGGACTATCGGCTGTTGCACTTTCTACACGCGGTGTCTTCTTCGGGCTATGTTCACTTGCACCTGCAGTTGTTGCACTTGCACGTGGCGATTTCTTCGGACTCTCGGCCTTGGGCCTATAATGTTCTATGATTTCAACTATAAATTTTCCTTTATTTTGTTGTGGTTTTTTGTCAGGACCTGGTGTCATACATAATTTGACATTTTCTGGTTTTATGCCCGGTAATAATTGTTGTAGTATTTCCATAAAATATCTTCTTTTTAATTGAACGTCTGGGTCCGACTTTGATTGACGAGCCGCTGCGTTAAATGTCATAATATACGCGCGTTCAGCACCGATTAGTCTAAACATTTCTCTCAAACGCGTCAATCGACCCCCTGACGAAGGTGATTCTTCTTCAATACGATCCGAAAAAAGAAAATTGGCGTATTCTGGTAAATGACTTTCAGTATCCTGTAAATCAATAAAAAATGAGAATGTTCCAACATGTGATAATAATTTATCAAAATCAAAAAAATATAAGCGCGTATTGCCTTCATGAGTTAGTTCAAATTGAATGATTTGCTCGATGATATCGGGTGTTAAACCAGACCCAACACCTTTGTCTTCAAATGACTCGAAAGTAGAACGCAGTTTTGCGTTCGGAAATACCGAACTATTTATTTTATGTTTTTTGTACTGAGCTACACTACTTACTTTTTTTTTATTTCCATCGCCTGATATTAAATTTACATGCCCAGATGGACAGTGTATTGACACTAATTCAATCTGCGTATCTGGATGTTCTTTATTGTATTCTGCTGCGCAAAAAGCAACTTGCATGACGTTGTCATCTTCGTCATCGAAAAATAAATGCGTTGATGCAGGAATTTCACCTATATCAATACTCTTGTGCTTCTTCGCCGCCGATGCCATTTTATATTATATTGATAAAAAATGGCAATAGAATATTGATAATATGATAATAAATACATTTCATATATATAATATATTATAATACGAATACATACATTCGATGGCTCCTGTAACGGAATTCAAAATTATTGTTGCGCTTTGTCACGGAGGCGGAATTGGCTATGAAGGAACACTACCTTGGCCGAAACTCGAGAGAGACCTTAGATTCTTCTCGGAAATGACACGTTCGTCTTCGTTTCCTTATAATAGCGCAGTTGTTATGGGCCGAAAAACCTGGGAAAGTATCCCAGCCAACGTACAGCCTCTTCCATTTCGAGACAATTTCGTTATATCAGCGTTACATGACGCGGATGACATGGAGGCTAAACCAGGAGTTACATTTCTCAAACATCTCTCGGAGGTTCATAACTATTCCATGAATTATGATGTCGTTTGGTTTATTGGCGGAGCATCAATATACGAACAAGTTCTCACACCAGCTTTGCCACAATCATTTCCTATCGATGATATATTTATTACATTTGTCGACGAGCGTTATGAATATGACACCGCATTTCCATTAATGTATCAATATGAAAATATTGAAGAATGGCAGATGCTTCAAAATGACCCGATAAATCGCGCGATTTGGTGCTGGACGGATGCCAGGTCAATTCCGTCATTTGTATCTTTTTTTACGGAAGGTGATATCAGCAATAATTTATATCGCGTCACCGATGTTGATTGTGATTTTGTAGCAAGTATAACGAGGCCGTCGGATATTAAAGCGATTTTCGAGAGACGGTCGCCAAACACGAAATTCGTTCATTTGCATAGATTGATTGAGGTCTAAAGTGTGTTAATTATCAAAATGCGGGTTGTCATTAATCGTCATTCCACAATATTCTTTCGGCTTAAGTTTATAGTCTTCTGGTGAATACAACTTGATTTTCTGAGCCTCGTCAATAAGAAACCGGAAATTATTCCAGAACTCGTCCTTGTGCCCAACACTCTCCGTCATAATATGACTCAACTCATGAAGTGCAACGAATGTAAGTGTATTTTCGTCGATGAGTTGATTACCCTTCTTAGTAGTATTCACACAAAATGCGAGCTTCTCACCCTTATTCTCGCTATAGGCGGTGTATTCACTGGTAGGGAGCGTCTCGCTTATTTTTTCAGGACGGAAGTTTTTCACTAAACGTTTCACGTTGTCGCGGTCGGGATAAGTATCGCCCATATGTTTTACGACCTTTCTCATTTTTTGGGTCACGGTTGCGAGAAGGTCGGCTGCCAGTTCCAATTTCGCACGTTCTCGGACGCAATACTTGTTGCCATCCACTTTTGAAACAATACACTTCAGTTGAAATGCGTCGGATTCTTGGTAGATTTTAAGGCAAATAACAATAATGAAAATAATAATAATATATCCGAAAACACTAGTTTTGAACATATGATGTTATATAAATGGGTTATTTATTTATATAACGAGAGAATTTATATATTAGAGACAAAAATTAGTCCTTCACATTTGGAAACACCCACTTATCTACCGTCGTTCGAACACAGAACATCCGGTGCAATATAATCCCGAGGATAAAAAACACGACGAGAGATTTCCAGAACACGAATCCGAAGGCGCGCGCGATAAGAAATGCAACAACTACGGTTGCTATGACATCCACTACTGCGATGTCGAAGATACGGTAGGCATGTGCGCCTTCTCTCGGACGTCCGAATATATCTTTATATTTACAGAGGTCAACACCAAATATTTTCATCGATGTATTGTTTATTGGTGATGGTTGTTATTATATATTCCGAGAGATTACAATTCACACTTCCAATTAGGGTCGGGCTTACTAATAAAATCCGGCGTGTGTGTATAATCGACAGTAAGCTCTTCACCAGCATCGATGTTGCGCCCTGCAATAATCCACCATTCTCCGGTGGCTTTATCGGGGGCTGTCGAGAGATATGTATTAGGTATTACTGCTCTGGTGGAATAACTCTTACCTGGACAGTGATTGATTTTACTTCCAATAAGAGTTACGGTCTCGTTGGCATTAATGGCGACGAATAATCTCTCGTCTTTAACGCGCTGACGCTTTGTAAATAAACCAAGACCTTGGATTCGACTCTCGTCGATGGTAAATTCCGGACTACCCAAGAGACCATGTTGATAATTCACGAGAGATGGAATAACTACATGTTGAATGATGACAAGTGATAGCACAATCACGACGAATAATAAAAGAAGAGTCGAGAGAATTGACATCGAGGTTACAAACTAATATATACTAACACTATTTATCAGTATTATGTATCCTGTGTTACGTAATATTGTCACCAATTTTACGTAATTATATTTATCCTTCAATCCACCGCGGGATGGTGCTGTGCGGCCAAACGCACCGCGCTTTACTGACCACCGGAGCCCAACTCAAGAGGAGTGCGCATCAGATCCGGAGCAAAGGTGCTCTGGTTCCAAGGACCAACATTCAACTGGGGATTGGGAGGCTCCGAACGCAACTGAAGGTTAGCATTCTTCATCGTATTGCCGATGGTGTCAATACCAGTCAAGAATGTGGCGGAAAGAAGGTTCTGGCCGAGGAGGTCACCGCTGCCTGAAGGATTCAAACTACCCCACTGATTATTGGTGTCGCGAGGAAGAAGGTCAGACGGATTTGCGACGGGCAAATTAGTGGCACCGGTGGGGGGAGCACCACCTTGTCCGGTCATAGAATCCACCGCGCTATAACCACTTGCACCGCCGGTTGTGACGGGGGGCGCCTGCTGACTCATTGTATTCTGACGACCGCTGGGATCGGTCTGAAGGGGTTCGTAGGGGACAACGAACTTTTGGTCGGAATAGGTAAAAACGGCATATACGAGAACAATCGCACCTAAAACCACAAGAATGTGATTTGCACGAAGTGTTTTCTCTAAATCAGACAAAAAACTCATTCTTATATTTTAATTGTATATAAAATAAATGATAAAATAATGTATTCATATCTCAATTCTTGCTGTCGTCGTCGGAAGTATTTGAACCATAATCATCTAAATCATCTAATAAATACTTTGCCTTGATTTCCTTTGCTTCTAAATACGCGCGGATTGCAGCTCTTTTCATTTCATATGCTTTATGTTTGGCCACTTTATACATTTCATAAAGGACGTCTTTGTGTTTTTTTAATGTGATTGTTGTTGATAGTGGCGGCGCTAGCGGCGGCTCATTTGCAACTGTAGTTGATATACCTAGACCCTCAAATGTCGGTTCGTTGACATCGATTGTATCCGGTATATTCTTGAAATCGATATCAACTTCAGTATATTCAAAATGTTTTAATGGTCGTTCGCTTATATATCGTTCTGTATCGTCCGTAGGTGTGGGTTCGTCTACTATCTGATTATTGAACCCATCATTTTTTTGAAGCGACCCTAAATAACAATCATAATTCGTATTATCTGATTCAGGTATTTCTTTTAAAGCCGGACCTGGGATAGGACCTGGGATAGGAAGAGAAGCAGGGGCAGGGGGGTGAACTGGCGCATCTGCCGAGATAACACACGTTTCAAATAATGGAACATCCGGAATGACTAATACTTGTCGTAAGAATAGCTCTATCTGAAAATTGCGTGAAGTAAATTTTATACCTTGAAATTCAATAATCGAAATAATAGTTTGGTCGGACTTAATATACTCAACTGATGCAGCCTTCTTATTTTCATCAAATATCTTACACACAAACGGCTGAATATGTGTAAAATTACGATTGGGTTCTAGATTTACACGTAAAAGAAAGTTTCCAGTTTTATATGCGCGTATCGGTGATGTAAATGAGTTTTCTATATCGGTGTGGTCTAATTCTTGTGTAAACCATAAATGTCTCTTTTCATACAGTAATTCCACCGACCTTTTCTCTAAATTCGTTATCCATTCTGTGAATTCCGTATCTCCATCATTTGAAGTTAATAATAAATCGATGTGCGCCTTTTTACCAGATATAACAATACCTTGTTTTGATAGAGTCCTGGCGGACTGAATATAAAGAGGTTGTTTGCTGTCACAATAAGAATACCGTGTCATATACGAACCACCTGTAATATGCTGTGGGTGCGTTAGTTGTAAATTATCAAATTTAAATGAATCGCTGGGATAAAATACGTCCATTTTTATAAGATAAGGGTACTGCGTAATACGATGAAATGAATTAGTATGACGTAATAAAAATAATATGAAAAGAATACGAGTTTATGTATTATGTGAATGACATATGCCTAAATCTGAACATCCCTCTGTCGCAATAACATCGCCTAAATGATTTAGCAAAAGTGGCGCGGTTTGTTCGGCTGCACCTATGCATAATTGTTGCACGCTTTCTGGCAAAACTTGGCATATTTTTTCTAGATCGTCGGTAACGATAGAAATAACTTTAGGATTATGAAGAACCGTTTGATTCAATCCTTTAGCTAAAAACATACATGCGTCGCATTCAAGGGGGGTCTGCACCCCTACGACGCCCGCAACGTCTACGACGGATATATTTTCGGTATGGTAGAGAGGATATGCGTTAGCTTTACTGAATGGGAAAATCGGTACATTAATAATAGATTCAGGTAATACGATTAAACCCAGAAGGATAAAGGGAAATATCTTCATTTAATTATTTTATACATATAGGAAGTAATTTATTTCTATATGTAGTATATAACGTTTATTATGTCTCGCAAGTCGTCGTCAAGAAAACCCCGTTCAAAGCGTCAGGGTCGGTCCCGCTCCCAGTCCCAGACTGGCGGAGATGCAACCCTTGCAAATAATGTACCTCAAATCACTGAGGAGACTCTTCAACAAGCCGGAAAAATGGCACAACAGCTGTTGAATAATGCCGTGTCTAATAATGGACAGGTTGGTGGTGGTGCGTTACAGGGCGCAGAGCTGTCTGCTGCCGCTCCCGCTGGTGCTGCTGCTACTTCTACCGGCCTTCAAACCGCGATGGCTGGCGGTGCCGTTGCTGGCGCAGTTGCCGCCGCTGAAGGTTATTCTAGTTTGAAAGGTACTCCTTTAGTTGGAGGCGATCGTCGCCGTAACCGTGGCCGTGGTCGTCAAAACCAGCAAAATCAGCAAAATCAGCAAAACCAGCAGAGTGAGGGCCAGTCTCAGAAGGGTGGAATGGTTCCAGGGTTGATTACAGCTGTTGAAACCGCGTTGGTTCCTTTAGGCCTTTATCTCGGCCAAAAGGCCCTTCAGTCCCGTAGGTCTGGAAACCGTTCTCTCGGAAAGTCATTTGATTTCCGTCGTGCATCTCGCCGCACCCGTCGTCGCAGGTAAATAAATAAATAACAAGAGAAGATATAAACGTAAAACTATATTGTTTATATCTACTAATACAGTTTTAGTATTCGTATTTATATTATGAACCCAACCACGATTATGACTGCAAATCACGCAACCCCGAATACTCTCGAGACGAAAATTAAACGTTGGGTAGAATTGGATAATAAGATTAAGGAAACCGCGGAAGAAGTCCGTGATATTCGAACAGAAAAATCGGTAATCAACGACGAAATACTTGAGATTGTCGAAGAAAAACAACTCGGTAAAGCGACTGTTAATATATCAGACGGTAAGTTGAAGTTTGTCGCCTCGAAACATACCGCGCCTCTCACACTTACATATATCGAGAAATGTCTCACCGAATTAATCACAAATGGAAAACAAGTAGAGCAAATCATGGCCTACATTAAGAAAAACCGAGAGACGAAAATGACGACGGAAATCAAGAGGGTGTATAATACAAAGCCTGGTTCTAGTGGTGGTGCAGGCGCAGGTGCAGGTGCGGAGTCATCAGATGATGATGCATAGTAAGTCACGGCGTGCAATACTCTAAATCATAATCTAATGATATTACAAGTATCATTAGATTATATCACGATGTCGAAAACAAGCATAAGTCAATATTTCAATCCAGAACAACATTTGGTATTTCATCAAGATAAAGAAGGAAATATGATTGGGGGAGGGTATCAGGTCAATAATTTATTATATCAGCATAAGATGCCTTTGTTTGTATCTCTCGATGATGCGGGAGCAGGACGCCAGACCGGGGGCGGAAGCGGCGGAAGCGGCGGAAGCTGCGATGAACATTTTATCCCTGAAAAGTTCAGTGATTTATTTAAGGATTTAGCAGTTCCGGCGGGATTGTTTATGATGCCAGCTTTGTTTCGGCCGCGCAATTATGCATTCGAAGTCCCGGAGATGGAAGCGGATTCCGCGAAGTCGCATAAAGAGAGAGATACTGCCGACACGGATACTGATACTGATGACACCGATACCGAGAGCGACGACGAGCATCATAAAACGAAAATGGTCCCAAACGATATATTTGATACTTTATTGTCTCTCGTGACACCCTCTGAGAGAATCCAGCATGATGTAAAGACGCGAAGACAACGTCAAGTAGGAGGAAGCAGCGGGAAGAAGCGTCAGAATAAGACGAAACGGGCGAAGGCGTGAAGACATAATCGAACGATGTACGAGAGTAAAGATAATGTAAATAACCTCTACGAGAGATTATTTACATGATGAATAAAATTAAATGAATATTTATAACGCGATTTCGGTTATTTTCATAAATGCGTCAAAAGCGAGCTTATAAAACTGGACGGTATCATCGCCGTTAATTCGCGATAATGTTATATTGAATTCTACTTGTGTTAATGCAGCATTTGTGTAAGAGCCACTAATAGGAAAGAGCGTGCTGCTTCTATTTGATCCTCCATCGCCGGTTCTAAAATATTGTTGTCTTTTTCCGATAGGGTCTGAGACTCCAGTAACTGTGATTAATGATTCAAATGAATCTACGACATTAGTGGTATTATTAGTATTTCCAACGACAACATACAACGCACCATATTCCACGATAATTTTAGAGGTGGTGGAACAGGGTGTATATCTATATGACGCAACAGTTCCAGCTGATATTGACGTATTAATTTGATTAAGTGACGGGTCGTCTCCTGCCAAAAACACCGTATTAATTGTCTGTCCGGTCGTCCATTTTGTGGGATTCACCGAGCCGCTGACATCCAAGCGCACATTATTATAAGTCAGGCCGGGTTGTGCGATAACCGTATTCTTTACTCCGTTGGAGGTTATCAACGCATTATTCGTAGGATTCACGACATTCGTAACCGGATAATCCTTATGCGACAGGGGCTCCATCCACATCGAGAAATTGTTCGTGTTTTGCGTATTGGCGTTGATGGCGCGACCACGCACTTTATTCATAGAAAGGGAAGACATCGAATTTCTAAATACCTAGGTATATGTGTATTGTATATATATTATACACATACTAAAATTTATATTTACAACAAAGACCATGCGCCGTTGTTAAATGGTGCAACAACCACGTCGTTGATTTTACTCTTCATTTGTTGTACTCGTGCTTCATGAAGTGGGTCCAACATCTTTCCAGCCTCATAATTTTGGATACCAGTCATTAACTTCGATGACGCCGGATTCATATCAGGTTTGGGACCATAACAATTAACACCAGCTTTCATGCTCGCGTTTTCAATATATCCACCGTTGATACCCGGTCGTCCGCAGCTGTTTTTCTTTGCAGGGTCGGTGCTCTTCTGTAGTTCAGACCAGGTTGATTTCTGTGTTGGATAAAGTAACATCTGATTATCCGACCATCCATAAGAACACCACTCTGCGCCGGATTTATGCGCATCTTCCATCTGGTCAATATTCGCCAAATTCGCACCATATGCCTGACATAATGCTTTGGCGTTGTCATAGTCATACGCACTAGCGGGAATATGGAAAACCTGTTTTCGCATTTTGAGAGATGGTCCGGTCCCTAAATCGCCACCGACTCCGGCAGGTTCTGTCGGAACAGTTTGAGAGATTGTTAATTGAGGTTTTGTAGAAAGGATATTTGATATCTCGGCGGTTATATTCGTATTGAAGAAATATTGAAACCCGTTAATCACGACAATAACAATAAAAATTGCCCAGAGAAATATCTCTAGAATAGATACGTTCGCAAAAAGCGTATTTTCACGAGTATCATTTTCAGTTCCTCCACCGGCTAAAGCATTCAACACGAAATAAACCATAAAAATAATAACGCAGATAAGGATAATCGCGCGCATATTGAGGTATCCGTCTACTTTACCATCGATCCATTCAAATATACTACTAACTTCATTTAAACCGGCGCGGTCCGGTCTTTGTCCGTAACCATTAACCGGCACCGGCCCGGGGACATTTGGACTGGCCGGCGCCGGTAGTGCATTCGTAGAATTTGTTGATTGTGCCGACATGAGTAAATTGACGAACGAACGAATGAATGAAATGACTAACTATATATTGATGGTATAATATTGCCGATATCTTCTACGTTGATTGGGACCCTTTGTTTTGTTGTTTTCGATAAAACAAACAGTATGGTAAATTACTCGTTATTGCATCCCCTTTCATTTCCACTTGTTTAACGTTTTCATCATTAAACATATACCATATATTGTTTGCAGCACATATTGTCGCGGTGTAATGACCATTTTTACTAAAATTTCCGTGATGGTTACACACCGCATATAGTTCATAAACATAACTTTCACGTTTATATCCATTTACAAATGAAGTTAAATCCAGGTCACGAAGTGGTATCTCAACAGGAATACTAATCTTTACAGGCCCGTGCTCTGTATATTGCACACGTTTAAGGTCGATAATCATAATATTCGGCAGACTCCAATACATCATTCCACGTTTTACATTTTGATATTTCCCGGTTGTTTCATTAAACCATGCATTATCTCCTTCCATAATTTCCCCAGCGCAATAATGACTAAAACAATCCATCAACGTGGGGACCCTCGTTTTTCCCGTTCCAGGAATTTCAACCAGAGGAATGGATAGCGAAATAATAGAGAACGGTTCTGGGGATATACTCAGTACGGTTCCGGCCTCGCCGAGCTCAGTAATAACCGACATTTGTATCCCGTAGAATAAATTCAACATTTCTGAATAATTCTTTGTATACATTTGTTTCATCATCTCGTAGCATTTCTTGCCGATGATATCCTTGTCATTATTTACGCTCCCGGTTATCGTCATGTTTACCTCTCTCGCGAGAGCCATATGAAACGCATCCAGCATAAATACGAGGAACTCCTGGACGTCGTTCTGCGAGTTTTGTGTAAATAATTCTTGGTTCTTCAGGCGTGCGATTTGTTTCATCGATGCCATAAATCCACCAGGTGATACGATACAGTTTTCGCTCCACATTAATGTGCGTAATTTATCCCATTCACTTAATAATACTGCATCCGGCTTCTTTGTCAGGCGCTTTTTGTATTTTTCGTCATTTAAAAAACGGTTTAGTTCATATGTATGGGATAATGCTTGAAGACATGAATTCGCAAAACATGTATTTCCTAGATTCATCAATCCAGTTATGCCCTTCCCGGTGAAATCAGGAAATCTTGGCTCCATGGTACGCGACTTTGTATATGGTCTTTACATAGTATTGCATTTTTATGTTTAAGTTTAATTTATCTACATATATGGACGTAATAAACGGATATAGAGGTAAAATGAAGTAATTAATTATTTATACTTAAATAATGAATACAGACCAATCAAGTAATATTGTAAATCGGCGGGTCGGCGGTGGCGGCGGTGGCGGAGATAATAGACACGGAGATGAATTTTACGAGAGATTTCACATCAATCAATATTATAATGCCGTTGAAGACGAGCAAATTTACATGGACGAATATACATCAATGATGCATGGATACAACGATTTTATAATGAATGGTAATGCGATGTTTTCACGGATGGAACAGACCTTGCGAGAGAATTTATCGCGGTCACTTGTTAGGCAAACTTTTTATTATCATCGGTTTGATGATTTACGTCGCGCACGAGGAATTCAGGTAGCTCCTTCTGCTGGTCAGTTTATATCCGCACCGGTTCCAGTACATGCTCCCGCCCCTGCGCCTGCCGCTCCTGCGCCTGCCGCTCCTGCGCCTGCCGCCCCTGCGCCCGCGCCACGTTTTGGCGACGTCTTTCCCCGATTGTTGTCCAGATATTTTAATAGTGAAATGTCACGCGACGCAAGAGAGCGAACAAACCCAGGTGATAATAACAATAATAACAATAACAATAACAATAACAATAATAACAATAATAATAATAATGATAATAATATATTTTCTATGTTATACACGATTCCACTTGATGTTAGAACGAATGGCGGTGGCGCTGCAGCACGAAGTTCTGCACCAACACGCGACCAAATCAACAGCGCAACCCTTAATACCGTTTTTTCGCATATCATATCTCCTGTGAATGCGACATGTCCTATTTCGAGAGATGAATTCAGCGACGAAAGTGAAATCACGATGATACGTGGGTGTAACCATATTTTTAATCGGTCTAGTTTGAGAGAATGGTTTGTAAGTCATTCAACTTGTCCGATGTGCCGAAGTGATATTCGGGAGTATCGACCACCATCGTCGTCATCGCAGCCGAATCCACCACAACCGGTGTCGTCCATACCACACCGTCCGGCCAATCTTTCAATCGATAGCGTTGATGAGAACCATATGACATTTTCATATGACATGCCGATGAATTATAATAATGACCAAATATACCAAGATATTGTAAATACAGTGAATGAGATGACAACTAACCAGGCTCAGTATAACTACCACGACGATGACGACGACGACGACATTATGGAAGTTGATTAAAAATACTACCGACTCTATTGTATCGTATTTATTATTTTATTTGCCGCGCTTTCCTCCTCCACCACCGAACCAATCCGTTATTGCGCGATTACCTTTATTCAAGTTGTCCGCTTTTACTAGAAACTCATCGAATAACAGAGATTTCACCTCCTTGTGTCGCATCTCTGTTATTTTCTTCTCACGTTTTACCGGGTCGTCTATTGTCGAAGCAACCGTCTCTACCGCGTCTAAAAACCTACCTTTCTTCTTCTGAAACGCCGGCAATTGCTCCAATACAAGCGCAAATAACTGCTGAACCGGTTTCATAATCTGATTTGTAATATAAAACGAATAATTCAACTGGAGTTTCTTCGCATGAATATAATCCGGATGCTCTATCTTGTCGCCTTGAAGCGCCCCCTTGGCATCGTTATGAATATATGCATAAGGAATACGGTCGCCTGTATTCGGTTTATTGCCTGGGTCACGCACACCCATCCGGTCTGCTAAGACTTTATGCGCGATTTGCGCCGGGTTCTTATAATCCGACCGCAGCGACTTCGTGATAATGAGTTTATCGATTGGACATTTCTGGTCGACCATATATTGCAGTTTTTCGCGCAGGAATGTGATTGCGCGATCGACATTTTGTTCCTTCATCAGAATATCAATAATCCCGCCGTAGATTTCCTTCACAATCGGCGCATTATCGCGGCGTTTCAACACTATACCCATACTCTTCAGTTTTCCCTTATTCGGGTTTTGCTCATAATATACACCGACATATCCTTTCTTACGCAGGAGTGCGAAGGGGCAAATCGTCTTTTCATAGACCCATCCATGCGGTGCCTTCAAGAACTTCGATGAATAATCACCTACCTGTTTTGCAAGTTCGATAGTGATTTCAATTGCATCTTTTCCGCGAATTGGCGTGCCTTCGGGTGTGGCAAGATTGAATGTAAAGAACACACTATCTGTGTCGCCATAGATATACTCCGCGTTGGATTGGACGATGGGGTATTTCGGGTGGGATGTCTGGAGGAGGATATCGCCATACGCTTCCTCCACGACACGACGTGCGTATGTAAGGAGTTTGCGCCCGGTTGCAGTAGTAGAAGCGGCGACATCCACCTCATAGAATGTACTCGTCTTCGCACCACACTGACCATACAACGAGTTGGCAGTTACCTTATAACCAAGTTGTCGCTTGTCCAGAATATTCGCCATAAACGAGTCGGTCTGTTTCTCCGCCATTTTTCGGGTCGTTTTACGTGCGACGAGCAGTTCTTCCAGAATCGCCGGCATAATCCCTTTCTCACCCTCCGGGAATTGTGCGAATCGGCATACTTTCGTCCCGCATTTAACTTTTACGGCCGCAGCCGCCGTCCTCGTCGATGATTTCGGGCGCGTCCATTTGTAGGTATCATACGTAATATCCACATATTTATACCCCGGAAGATTATCGTATTCCGGCTCACCCGTCTCGCGCACAAGTGCCCCGTCGAGGTCATATTCCTTCGTCCATACTTTACTGTCGTGTGACAAATTCTCGCTAATCATCGATGACGGATATAGCGACGAATAATCGTTGCATGCAACAGGATTATCAAGGTAAAGACCGCATTTTGGAGGGAGAACAATCGCGCCTTCATATCCAGACTCGCTGCGGTCTTTGTCGATCACCGGCATAAGTGTATTCTTTTCACGACACTTCATCGCCACATAACTTGTAAGTTTGATGCCTTGTCCGCGCATCACGAGGAAACTGATGGGGACGCTACAGATTTTCGCCATTTCGGTATATCCGGTGAGGATGTCTATCTTGTTCATGAGATGATGCACTAGGTTACAATCCTGAATACAGTATTTCGCGATAACCGCGCGTTCGCGGGGGCCTTCATTCGTCATGCGGAAAATATCTTGCGGTGATACATCATCTTTGGCAAGACCCCAACGCACCATTGTTTTCATATCAGGAGTAGCACATCCTTGCACTGTGAAATACCCGCCCCCCGCTGGCGCAAGTCCACCGACCTTGAACTTATACCCTTCTTTGTATAAGTCTGTTGAGTGATTCGTCTGCTCGAATTTCACGAAGTTGCCTGCTTCAAGCCCCAGAAGGTTGCCGGAATATACGCGTGTCGTGTCGGTGGTCGCGTCATATTCCACACTTTTGACCGCGTCGCCGATGAAATAACTGCTGACGTCGTCTAACTTGTACGACGATAGATTGAAATCACGGCGCAAGTAATTATAAACATCCACTTGAAGTCTTCCAGTCATCTTGATATAATGAAGGTCATATTGACCGCTAGCAAGAGCGATTTTGGTTTGCTCGATCCCGACATTATCTGCTGTTATTTCAGTATTCGGATTCACGAAGCCACCACCACCACCTGCACCTGCACCTCCGCCCGCGTTGGCACATAACTCGTCACGGTTGCGCGACAGTTTCAGAAACTCTTCATAACATCCTGTCTCCACCGCGCGCCGAAACATGAACTGGTAATCAAACCCGAAAATGTTATACCCAATAATAATATCTGGATTCTCCTTTTGAATAAGGCGCGTCCATGCAAGTAGTACATCCGCCTCGGTCGTGTATGATTCGATCTCAGAATTCGGCACTTCATCATGAAGATCGTCACATGTATCGAGAACGACACAATTATTTAAGTAGGGACGATTGCCGTTTTGACCATATTTGACGAACGTCGAACCGATAAATGTCACTTTGTCGCCCTCGACTTTGGGAAAGACCGACCCAAGTGTATCACTCACAATTTTGATTCTCTCTTCGCGGGTGTGTTTCCGGTTATTAAGGAGGGTTGTGAATTTGACGGATAGGTCGGTGGTGGCAGCAGCAGCGGTGGTACCAGCGGAAGATGTCTTTGTTTTCGATACTTCGTCTTTGTCGTATCTGTCGGTGTCGGCTGCGTCGTTGTCGTCATCACTTTCGTCGTCGCTGTCGGCGGCGTCAGCGTCAGCTTTGGATTCCGCAGCCTTTGCAGCTTCCTCTTTGGCCGTCGCAGCCATTTGAAGGAATATCTGCTCAATTGTATTTTCTTGTGCTACGACCTCCTGCTTGATAAGATGGCGGAGCTCCTTGGATAATACAAGCCGGCATAAACGCACCATATCTGCTTCTTTGGGACGGCGTTTCGGGTAGATGGTATCGATGCCTGGATATTTGGCACGGGATTGGTATGAATACTGAAATGCAGTATAAATAATATGTGTTAGTTCATCATCTGTTATTTCGTCTCCGCCAGCATGCTTCACAATCACCGCATCCACGATATTCGTCGCCAGTTTCTTATAGGATTTGACGGGAATTGGGAAATCACCGTGACTACTGCTGGCTTCAATATCAAAACTACAAATCTTATACGGGACCACCGTCTCTTTTTCGTTCTGAGGGATGATATCCTCAAATGACAGGCGATATTCGTATTGACATGTTGTCGTATATTTATCGATCATCCGTGTCTTCTTCGCGGAGAACGTCACCCAACCTGATGGACTGATTTTCTGGATATGGAAGAAACGCAGAATCGGCGGAATATTGGCTTCGTAGATTGTCGTGTTCGTATTCGCGAATACGTACCCGTCGGGTTTCAGCGCGCGTGTCTTACCATCACGCTGCGTGTATATGTCATGAAACCACAAGTTCTTGACACGGTTCATTACCGTCGTATTCTTGAAAACAAGCAGGACAAATTTGTGGTTCTTCCCTCCGTCGAATCCATAGAGTTTGCGTTTCTCCACGATTTCGCATTTATCTACGAGAATACTGTTTTCGTAGTATCGACTCTTTAAGTTCTTCTTGATGTCGCGGATGAACGCGGATTTCGTGGCGTTGGTCCAGTGGTCTGCGACTTTGACGTAGAAGAAGGGGTGGTAGTCATCTACGAAGATGGAGCATGTTTCGCCTTTCTCGTTTATGCCGAACATTTGGATACGGAATTCGTTGGCGTCGGCGGTTGGTCTGCTGTTGTAGTCTCCTTTTCCTTGTCGGCCTCCATTTTCAGAGGATCCGGACGATGCAACTGAGCTGTCATCGGCACCGCTACTTCCGTTGTCGGATGAAGATGAATGAGTATTTGTATCTGGAATACAGTCATATACGTTAAAGTCGATGAGTCGGAATGACATGTCATCGTTTGTCGGAACTTCTGGTATTTTTGGCATCGTATGCGGCTTCTTAACAATCTTGAATTTTTTCATGTCTGTAACTTCGGTAGGTAATGTCTGTGCTTGGAATATCCTTTCATCTTTTCTTTATTTCAATTTTATCTTTATAAGCATATAAAATTGAATGATTAGATTTGTCATAAATCCGACACACACACACACACACCACCGCATTATCGCCATCCGATGCCGGTGGATTTGACATACCACCTAAACCCAATATATATATGGGCCATCTTTATGGTATTTAATTTGATACAACCACTTATTTTTGATTTCTATTCATTCGCTGGATTATAGAGCGGATCTCATTTTCATGAACGTGGTCGGAATATACTTGTTTCTTCAACACGTGCTCATCGATTTCACATCAAGACTTACGATGAATCCGTGAAACGCACGCGCTTGGGCTGTTGATTTTCAGCGGTGGCGGTTGCATTTTGCTGATACCTCTGCGGGTTCGTCAATATCGCCATCGCACCGATGATGCATATCACGAAGTAAGCGGTAATCAGCAATGACACCCACTGAAACTTGTCGCATGTCTTATTCGCCAACCAAATGAAGAACATCGAAATCAAGAGATTCGTGATTAAAATCGCGAAATGAAACCCGACTAAATAAATATCCAAAATATTAATAATAACGACCAGGATCAAAATGACCGAGGCCAGAGGGCAAACCGCGATGTTGGATAACATATTATAATGATAGTTGCTATTATAATATAGTCCAACAAAAAATAAATCTTCGTTCGGCTAGCGTAAATACGCCGGAACATATCGTCGCCTGTTATGTTGTGATGCAACCGGTGTCGGCAAACGCGACTTGACACTTTTATTATGCTGTTGTTTCATTTCCTCGTGAAATCGTTTTAAGGTATTGCGATGAAACATCTTGAATTTTGTCCGCGCCTTTTTTGTGATACCTCGTAGAGTTCTTGTTCCTTTATCTGTGTCCTTACGCACTAACGCGAAATCCGGATGCTCGATGATCCAGTTCAACATCTCTGAATAAACGCGTTCCTTTGAATATTCTAAACCGCGTGTCCCTTTATTGACATACATAATCATCGGGACGCCTTGAATATCTTTAGGTATGTATTTGATATTCTGAATGACGGGGTCAGATGGCTCCAAATTCACAGCCTGGATGTTTGCAATAGTAAGCACGCAACCAGGCCTTTTGCAACGGTAGTTGGTTTTTAATTCGTGAACAAGCCGTTTCCAATCTGCGGTCATATTCCGGCAGTGTCCACACCAATCTGCATATATTTTAATGAGAAGCCCATGCGTTTCTGGATGGTCATGCGCTTGTTTTGCCGCGGCGTTGAACTTGTCTATGTTTTTGTTCTCTTTAACATCGATAAATTGTAACATCTGTCTATTATAATACGTGGGGATAATATTTATTCGTTCGAATAATTATCCCCGTAATATATACGATAATTAGAAATGGCAGGAACCATTATGACATATTTTGGAGAAAACGCGAAAATGATACTGAGAGAACTTTCTGTATGGAAAAATATTCGTATATTCACGGCATTTGGAATACCGATGGTCGTTGTGATTTTATTCTTGATAGGTGCATATATTACATCCACCACCCCATCTAAAGCAACCCTTCCTGAAGGGTTTATAAATATAGAACCAGACGCACATGTAGCACAAAAGTTGCATAGTAAGAGCACAACTGCGGCTGCCGATGGTTCGACTGAAGGAACGACCGAGGGATTTGATGCCACCGCTGCTGCGTCTTCTATAACTAATGACCGATGCCCAAATATCCTCGTCCAGCACGGAAGCGAAATCTTTCTTTACAATTCAAAGGTAGAGAAAGTACCCGGCGTTAATCCAATCCGATTTAAGAGTTTAGACGATTATTCCGAGTTCATGGAGTGGTTACAGGGCCGCGGTATTCGCTGCCCGGTGCTTTTCCTCCAATATTCTTATGACGCCCAGGGCAACGCAGTGTATAAGATGCGTCCTTCCCCAACGGATTTACAGGGCGGGCTTTCACCTAACGTGCCTTATTCGCCTGCACCCACCGCTCTTGTCCAAATGATGGATGCTTCACGTGATAACCCGCCTTTCAATAATCAGATGTATGACGGGTTTGACCCTCTGAATTTCAATATGGGCGATTATACGTCACAGGACGCCGCATTTCGCGCGAAGGAACTCACGTCGAAATATAGCGATAACCCGATGGACTCGAACTGGGGCGGTATCAAGTATTCTGAGTCGGTTGTTGCATCAGGTGCATATATTGACAGGACGCGTCCTGATGCCGTTCGTTCTGATACTTCCGCGTTGGCGCCGATGCGTGTTCCGGTCGCGAATTAAAAATACCGGAGCACGATGTATACCGGTGATGCGGGGTCGCGGGGGCGGGCGCGGATGTGGAATGGGGAAAGGCACGCATTCCTGCGTAGTATAGTGTATCGTTGGCGATACATACACGATAACGATACATAATAACTCGCATAAACCGATATTATGTATTACTGTATGATAATGGCAGCGTCATTCGAACAAAGACATCCGGAAGAAATAGAATGTTTTCGGTCACTAATCGGGGGGTTTTCACCGGATAAACAATATGAATATACGTATGCAACACGAAAGTCGTGGGAGTATATTCCGGCGCTGGGACGAAAGGAATGGCGGTATTTTACGAATAAAGGATTTACTTATGCGGGGAAATGGCTGCGGAGCGAGCAACGCGGGTTTGGAGATGGTGGGGATTATTGGGAGGTGTTTCAAGGCGAAGACTGCGCTACCGCAACCGAGAAAATCGTATCATGGGATTATGACGCGACGATGTGTTATCGAGAGTGTGATTATACCGAAAACGAGGTAGTTACAATAGTTACTCAAATCGTGGATGAGATGGTAGAACGTGTCGTCGTAGGCGAGGAATACGAAGAGATACAGAAATCATTATGTGTATTGCCAACGATACACCCTACTCCCACCCCCGCCGTCGCCGTAGAGGAACAGTCCCTACTTCGATTTATATTCGACAAACCGTCGAAATGCGGTATACTTGACCCTGCGGAAACTACAACGATGGAACCGAAATATAGTGTTCATCCTAATATCGCGGAGTTTTGGTGCTTCATCACTTCGTTTTCTTATGGAAGTAGTTTGCTTCTTTATCTCGTAAAAGAGGAAAATTGGTTTGAAAAATGGCGAGAAGACGCCGGATGGCCCGATTTCATACATTTTTCGATTCTATGTTCGATTGTTGTGATGATTTGTTCGGCGGTTTATCATTCAACATTATTTGAAGTAGCTGGTTGCATGGATTGTTTTTTGGCGTCATTTATTGTTGCTTCGGTTACGATGTCGTGTTTCGGTATTGATATGATAACCCAGGTTGGGTTTTTGTTAGGATTGGGTGTGTTAAATATGATGATGTGGCGACATAGCACCCGAATCGCGTTGATTGTAGTTGGGTTCATATATCCATTTGTAATATTGTCATGCATGCGAATGAAGTGGTATTATGGACAGATTGTATTCTCTTTGATATCTCTTGGAGTCGTATGCTTTCTACTTGACCGGTTGGGATATGCGCCACTTCATTCTTTGTGGCATCTTCTTGGCGGGGCTGCAATCACACTTTCGTTATATCATGTCGTTGTGAATGGGCCGGTGTAACGACTACTTCGTGTCTATATACCTCGCACACTCCTCCAACGTGACCTTGAATTTATTCATCGTATTCAATTCGTTCATGTGCCGAACGATGTCTTCCATTTTTCCTTCGCCATGAACTTCCCGAGAGACGTTTTTGAGAGAATTCACGATTTTGGCATTCACCCACTCGTCCATATTCTCGATGATTTTATTGTAATGGTTGTAATGTGAGTCCATATTCAGAGACTTCTGGGTCTTCGTAGTAAGCTCTTCCTGGCGTTTGGCAATCGTGATAATATCGCCGTCGTTATCGTCTTCAAGCGGGTCGCTACCGCTCCCGCCCTTTTTGGAATTCCGGTTGGTAAGACCTTCGATCATCCCTAGCTGGTTACGGAAAATATACTGGATGGCGACGAGTGCGAGAATGAGGAATATGCCTAAAACTACGTATTTGGCTAATGTGTCGGTATTGTCTTGGCTTGTTGATGATGGTAGGATTGCGTTCATTTATGGGAATGGAATGGAATGTAATGTAATGATGTAATACTGAATTAGTATTAGATTATTTTATTGGTATCTTTTTACATCGGGGTCTTAACCTCGATTATTGCGGCGACTTTTGCGTCGTTTGATTGTATGCATATGTTTCATGTGGGATTTTCGGTGTTTAATTGATGAACGTTTTTTTGAATTACTAGATGACATACGTTTATGCTTGTCGGTGTATTGGGTGCGGCAGCGGTTGCGATGGAGGTTACGACGACGGCGGGTGGATGAACCACCACCGCTATCCATACCGATGCCGGTGATTGCGGCATACCTTTCCGCATATCCGCCCTTTGATTTCAAAACTGTTTTCGGTGAAAGACTGGCCCAGTCACCACTATCACTAGTTAAAGATGATGATGTTGATGATGTTGATGATGATTGAATTTGAGGTTTGATTCTTTCATAACACTCTTGTAATTGTTCCCAAGAGGTAATTTCTGATTCAGAACTATAATAACAATATAAATATGGAATCAACCCTCTATTTAATTCATCGTCACTTACGGTAGAAGTTGTATCGTTTGAATCAGGAATATTAAATACATCATATAACGCCATTAACACTAGGTTCAAGCCGGATTTAGATGTACTGTTAGCATCTAACTGACTATAAAGAGCGGATATTTGTTCAGTTTTAGCTTTATCATCATATTCCTTAAATTTCGGGTTTTTACCTATATAAAACGCAATAAATTTCTTTAATATTTCACGAGTTGAGTCAACACCTATTGACTTATATGTTGCAGTTGGTATATCTATGAACTGTTGCTGCTGCTGCGGTTGCTGCTGCTGAATGAATTGTAATTCATCAATATAATGATGTACGAATTCTTCAAACATCTCATCGGACATCCCTCTATAGACTATAAATGAACTCGACCAAAATACGTTGCAAGCTATATGAAGTATTTCATCACAAGTTAATTGTATAGCAACAAGATTGACTGGATGCCCATTTTCTATATAGTATTCGCGACAACGATTAAAACAATCCAAATATAACCGTGAATTAACGGCTTCTAATGAAAGAGTGCTATTAACAACATTACAACGTTCGAGAAACATCGATATATACGTATGTAATTCTTCTATCTGTTCATATAGTTCAGAAGAAACAACTGGAACGTCTATTGATTGTCCCAACCCGGATATTAATTGCTCAATTTGGTGTAAGTGTTCATGTTGTCCATATAATTGGTTTAATTCTGAAAATTCTTTTAAAGCCGCATGGCACCTTTGTTTAAAAGCGTCTTCTATGTGTCTTGCTTCATCAAGAGTTGCGGCTTCAACTGGTTCTTCACTCAAATCAGACAAAGCACATAAAGTAGTAAATCGAACCCATAGCAGTTTCAATATAATCGAAAGAACATCTGATAAATAAATGAGTGATAGAGTCGTAAAACATACTTCTAATTCCATCCCAGTATTACCAGGTGCGTCCGGTGGTCTAAACATACTGAAAGTTTGGTCGGTATTAGCTGTATCTTTATTCAAATTTTCGTCGGTATAGCCTATTAAATTCTGAATTATTGGCCTAATAAGGGAATCATTCAATTTATCCTCCGTAATACTATAAGTTAACAGTCTTGCTATTTCGAACCTTTTAGTTTTTCTTGCTTCTGCTTGACGGACGTTAAAGCCTCTAGTGACTCTTTGAATATTTACAGCTGCTGTTTCTGCAGCTTCACGGGCCGCTTCTGCCGCTTCCGCTTGACGGGCTGCGATTATTGCTGTTACTGCTGCTTGACGGTCTTTGTGGGCTACAATAGCATGTCCTATTAATTGTCTTCTTCTGTATAGCGGAGCGATATCGGATACGACCCCTGCACTATCTCTTTTTTTCCCTTCCATTCCGCCGATCTTTAGATTATCACGCTTTCTATTTCGACCACCGCCTTGTTCTTCCGCCATACCAGCATCAGCACCTTCTACAACAACTTTTGCAGCAGCAGCATCAGCAGCATCAGCACCTTCTACAATTTTTACATCAGTAGATGCATCAGAAACAGTAAATTCGGGTAAAGAAGCAGGAGACTTTAAATTTGTAGAAATAAAATTAGCATAATCGCGCATATTAGCTTTTCCTATACGGTTAGGGTCGAACCCATTTGTTCTTAAGCAATCCTTCATTTTCGTGTTAAGCATGCTTTTATTTGCGTCATATAACGGTGAGCAACTTTGCACCAACTGATTAAGATTACCAACGTCGGTCGGCAGTTTTGATACTAATTCTGTTCTAGTAAGAACAGTCCATGCTCCATTCTTATACTCAAGAGGAACTACTATTGTGCAGTATGATTTCAATAATTGTAATATTTTTTCTTTATCGGGACCCTGAACTTGCTGGTACTGTTTAAAACGCTCTACAATATTTTCATGGGCGGTCATCATATCTTGTAATGATTGTATAAGTGTTGCTAAAAACCAGAGACCAACCTGTTTCGGTTCCGAACCCAATTTTACAACTATGTTGCCGGTACCTTTGTGTTGATTATATAAATTTATAAACAGGTCTAAGTATGATTTGTTTTCAAATTTACAAGAGGCATATAGTGACTCAATTTCTTGTAATTGCGATAATTCTATTGGACTAAAACGTGTTGATAAATTTCCAGTAGGACCACCCTGATTTTCGCGATGATTCGTTGTCAATACTACACCGGACTCATTCCCTGCAGTCTTTGCCGATAATTCTAATGTAAAATCACATGTATAAATTGTGGTAGGTTGCCCTAACAATTGTAAAAATCGTTGTACCATATCAAAACTATTATCACCATAACTTTTAATACATGTTAATCCTAATAATAGTAATAGATTGTTTACATTTTTAGTATCACTTTCATTCTGCATAAATTTCTTGAATGCATTTCCTCTATTCATATCATCAAAATCTTTAATATTTCCGATTTTAAATTGCGTCAACTGTGCATTTGCTTCAATCTTAAAAATCCCATTATGGGTTACTTTCACTTTTAAGTCTCGGGCTGTATTATAACAAGTAACCTCTATTTGCCAATTAGGTTTAACATTTGTTCCACTATTCGTCGCGGTTATTGTACATCCTGGTGGATATCCCAAAGCTTCTAATGTAGCACTGTCCCATGATATGGTTGTTCCAGCGTTCGGAAATAATACATCAAGATCCGGATTAATCTCGCCATGAGCCAACGGGTCTATTTTATCAGACGGACTTTTGATTTGAGATAAATCCGGTTTAAACCCGCAATCATGTGACGCAACTTCTGTATCATCTACGTATCCTGGAAAATTGCCGCGTCTAGGCCAAAAAATCTTATGACATTTACCGTCTAATTCAAAATGTCGGTTAAAATATTCCTTTATCGCATCAAGTGTTTGAGGATAGATAATATGTTGATATCTATTTCCAAAATTCCAAATAGCGAGTGTTTTCAATAAAGCTGCCGCCGTTCCATCTTTAATCATATCAAGATACTGCTTTATTTTATTCAGTTCTGACATATTAATTCCCCCCGTTGTCGCATCATAACATCCTAGTCTTGTAAAAAAGACAATAGGGTTATCTCTAACGGAAACTAGTTCGATATCGGGCTTTATACGGATAAATTTTGGAACCTCTATGGGAGTCGCAACTCCTTGACAAGTATGCTGAAAATGACGACCATCTGCTGTGTCAGTTGTCGTCATATTGAGCGACGGTAAACTTTGACAAGCAGCATTTAATGCCAATTGTTTTGTGCGTTGAACTTCCTTTAATCGCACCTGTCTTGATTTCATGACTATATCCGTTAATTTCTCTCCGGCCTACTACACTATCACGATAAAAAATAACACAGCTTTTCTATCGTCGCCTTCCCTATATTCCGTTTTCCATCCCCGACATCCTTAAAACACTCCGATACATGTTTCAGTTTATTCTTATTCATCGGTTCGATAGTCTCGGGTGCCAACACCGGCGATGGCGGTGACATTTGCGGTGATATACTTTCTTCATAATCGTTCAACTTCCGTCTCAAATCCGCTAAAAACTCATAGACCGACCCGTCATATTTCTTCATAATACCCGCCGCGATTTTCGGGCTCACCCCCGGTACTTGCGCCAGCATAATCTCCCCTATGTTCTCTCGTGTTATGAAATCTCGTTTCTCTTTTTTGGAGGCAACCTCACTGTATCTATCGGCGGTGGCGGTAGCAGCGGCATCATTAGATGTCTCCGTGACTGAAGAAGAAGAATACGCCGGTTTCATTCCGCTAATAGCGCTTTCCTTTGCAACCTTATCCGCAAAATGCAGAATAAAGTCGGCTGTTTCGCCTACATTCATCGTGCGTATCACCGAAAATCCCTTGTAATATAATAGCGATACCATCGCGCTTTGAAGTGCGGATTTGGTAACGCTGCCGCTGCTTGCGCCGCTGCTTGGGGCTGGTCGGTATTTCGCGATGTCCCCTTCAATAATGTAAATAATGTTATGGTTATGAAAATCAGTGATTTGCGAAAGACGGAACGATTGTTCTTTGTATCGCCCGTCACGTATGCTCGCCGCTAAGTCGTTCAAGCTCTTTCTCTCGAAGAGAACGATATCCTTCTGTTGGATTGGGTCATGAATAATAATATCACCCAACGGCAATCTCTCGGATTTGATTTCATGATTTGTTGATGGTGCGGCAGATTCGCTGAGTGATTTGCGTTGCGGGGGCTTCGTCTTTGGAAACGGGACTTTCATAGTCATTCCATCACCAAGGTCCATCAAATAATGGTCTGGTTCTGGTGCGGTCGGTACGGGGGCTGTGGCGGGAATAGGCGCCATCAACTCTATCAGTTCTTTCTCTCGGTAATCTATTTTGATAATCATTTGTATCGTAATCTCGTGTCAATACATAACAATATACTTGTGTGTTTATGTTGTTATACATTCTGTCCTCCGTCATCCGTCCTCGCGCATGGGGGGTCGTGGGGGGGGGCTCACCCCCCCATTTACAACTTCGGTCCAGAATGACGCGCAGGATTTGTTCTCTCAATAAACCTAAATACGAAATCCTTATTCTTGGCGGTCTCCGTGATAGTGTTTCTCATCGCGAAGCTACGCATCTGACCGGTTCCTGCCGGTGGGGCTCCACCCTTCTTATCTCCGCCACCATTCTTCGTATCGGTCTTAATAGAATTGGTGGGACCGGTGCTATTGAATAATACGCGTCGCGCAACCTTGCTGTTTACCATAATTATAGTTAGTTATATAATTATCGTATAAATAAAATAAATATATGCAAATACGTATACTGCATACGCGTGCTTTAAGCCTTGCAGTTCTTGGTGAAGGGCTGACGACCAACACCACCAGTAAGCTTGCAGTTGAAAATAAGGTTCTTATCCTTCAAATACTGATACTGGGTATCGCAATTAGCGAAGCTAATCTTCGACAAGCAATCGCAGGTCATTCCTCCCTGGCGGTAAGCCACGGAAGTCCAAGTGCCACGACCGATCTTGGGCGCGGAACCGGGCATACTGCCGAAATGGCAGCCCTTGCTCGTCAAAGAACTAATTCTAGAAACCTTCTTGCCTCCACTTAACACCATTTTTGTAATACTGAATTATAAATAATACCGATATAAAAAAATTGATTGGATTTTGCTTAAATAGAGCGGTTGATACATATCATCTGTATTTAAGGATTATTCATTATTATTATTATTATTTATTTGAAATGTTTCGTCTTCGTAATGGAAGCGCCACTGCTGCCACTGCTGCCGCCGCTAGTAGTGATTCAGACGCCGAAAGTTCAGAAAACGAGAATATACTTCTAAATATCGATGAAAGCACCGCCACCAACGCGGGTGATGCCGAAATGCCGGCGGGAGAAAGCTCTCGAACCGGCAAGAATATTTACAACGATGACGATATTATACGTGTCGATGACGACCGATACATTTTCAATCCTTATAATACAGAAAACGTGGAGGTCACGCTGGCCGACGTCGAAAGCATCCTCACGCGATACGGCATTCCATCACAGGTTCATAATATTGAACTTTACAAACGCGCATTCGTCCACCGCTCTTACACCAAACGCCCTAAAGCACTCAACGAACTAGAAAATATAACATTTATAGACCGCCCCGAAGGCGCCATGCCTCTGCATACGAAATCCAACGAACGCCTCGAATTCGTCGGGGACGGTGTCCTGGAGTGTATCACGAAATACTACCTCTACCGCCGTTTTCCTAAAGAGAACGAGGGATTCATGACCGAGAAGAAAATCGCCATCGTCAAAAACGAAACCATCGGCAAATTCGCGCTTGAGATGGGGTTGCATCGCTGGTATATTATATCCAAGCATTCAGAGGAAAAGAAGACGAGAACCAATCTGAAGAAATTGGGTTGCTTGTTCGAAGCATTTATCGGCGCGATGTTTCTAGATTTCAATCGAGTGCCGATTCATGATGACGATAAATGGTTTGAGAAGGTGTTTCTTTGCGGGCCTGGATTCCAGATCGCCCAGATATTCATCGAGAATATATTTGAGCGACACATCGACTGGACGAACCTCATAAAGAACGACGATAATTACAAGAACATCCTTCAGGTGAAAATCCAGAAAGAGTTTAAGACGACGCCGGATTATATCGAACTGTCGCGTGATCCGGATGTGGGGTATGAAATGGGGCTGTATTTATGTTTAGGACAACCATTACATGAAGTTATCGGGCAACCATCCGCCGCAATTCCATTCGAGTCGTTGGCCGACGGATTTGCAGGTGTTCATCGAATTTGCGAAGAGAGAGGTGGAAAGGCGTTTATCTTCTTTGCGCGCGCGTCGCATAAAATCAAGAAAAAGGCCGAACAAGTGACGTGCGAAATGGCAATCAAACAAATCGCGAGAATTGCGAAATAAATATAACGATATATGTTAGTAATAAAATACTACTATGAATGTTTTACAACAATATAAT